>Ga0256830_1001112_pt1 | contig 19400 bp, 22 predicted proteins | sample 128326metaG_FD_190537 | JGI IMG/M metagenome (GOLD analysis project Ga0256830, IMG submission 190537) | Hydrothermal vent microbial communities from Lau Basin, Pacific Ocean - 128-326 | ecosystem: Environmental > Aquatic > Marine > Hydrothermal vents | place: Pacific Ocean: Lau Basin | collected... | reverse complement strand
GCTCAGCGGGAGAGCGCTGCCTTCACACGGCAGAGGTCACTGGTTCGATCCCAGTAGCGCCCACGGCCGGGATCCCTTGTGGTTGTTGGCTTTCTCAAGGCCAGCCCCCTTCCTTGGTCGCGGTGTCGGTTGCGTCGCCTCCACGTGAGAAGCGTTCCCGGGTAGGTCGAGGGCGTGGGAGACTCCGCGAGCGGATCTCGGACGAGGGGAGGTCGCTTGCGTGGGTCAGCGGCATCGCCGGTACGTACACGACGTGACTCTCGAACCACGGGAGGCATCGGCCTACGCCGTCGGGATTGAGTAGCCTGAGGGCAGCCATGCCGGCCGCCGACATTCCCGAACGAGCGGGGCCGCAACGATCGCGAGCCCGAACGAGCGGGCGTGTGTTCGTGGACAGACTGTCGAAGGCGGTGAAGTCCATCGCCGAGGTCGTCGCCCGGTTCTGGCCGATCAGCCGGACACCGGACGAGATCCTCGACAGATACCGACGCCGCTGATCCTCCCCATCTGCCGACCGAGACGCCCACGGAGCGCGCCCTCGCTGGAGACGACGCCAGGGACGAGCAGAGGAACGCTCACCCACGGCACCAACCGGGCGGACGGACCTCGGCTTCGGGTGGCGAGCGCCGGCTACGACGTCACCGTGATCTCGGCGAACATGCCGTTGGCGATGTGGGGAGGTCCCCCAGGGACGTCGGGCGGTCCGCCTTCGGACGCGGCGGCGGCCTCCAGGTAGGCGGCTGGGTCGGCACCGGTGGGGATGACACAGATCACCGCGTAGCGACCCGGCTCGCGCAACGTCCCGTCCCCTTCGACGGCGACGCCGGCCTCGCCGGGGGGAGCGACCAGCACGGTCGTCACGCCGGGGAAGAAGGCCGCCAGCTCCCCGGGAGGGAGCTGAACGAGCTCGTCCACGCTCCGGGATTCGTCGTCGGGCAGACGAATCGCGACCAGCTCGTGCACCTCGCCGTCGCTGCTGTTGCGCAGGGAAAGGGTCGTCCCTGCAGGGACCTCGTCGGGGAGGCCGACGAAGCCGTAGTCGACGGCCTCCACCGCGACGGTGACGGGCCCGGCGGGAGTCGTCGTGTCGGACGCGGGGGCGCCGCAGGCGGCGGCCAGCAGCGTCAGCGCCGCCAGCGGGATGCGGAGTCGTCTCATCGTCGTTTCCTTTCCTATGGATCGGGTCGTCTCGGTCATCTCGGATTCACAGCGGCAGGAGGCGGGCCGAGGATCGGGATCCCGAAGCGGGCGCACACTTCGGCGACTTCGGCAGGATCGACGGGTCCGGGTTCGGGGAGGGTCGGCGACGATGTCGGCACACCGAGGGCGGCGACCATCTGGTCGAACCGGGGAGGCCCGTCGGGCGAAGCGGTGACGGTGACGAACCGGGCCATGTGCGACGTGACCTGGAAGCTGTGGGGCAACGTTCGGGGCAGGTAGGCGACGGCGCCCGGTCCGCCGACGAGGCGCTCGTCGCCGACGAAGAAGACGAGCTCGCCGTCGAAGACGACGAAGAGTTCGTCCTCGTCGTCGTGGCGATGCACCGGAGGGCCGAAACCTTCGGGAGCGGAGAACTCGACGACGCTCATCGAGCGGTCCCCTCCGGCGGCGACCTTGACGGTCGCCAAATGGTTGAGGAAGTGGAAGTGGGTCCCTTCCTGGGCGGCGAGCACAAACGGCTCCTGACCGGCGAGCGTGTGGGAGGTACTCATGGCGGCATCCTGTACCGCCACCCTTAGGGAATCCTTCGCGGCCGTCCGCCGGTACCGCGGCTAGTCGAACGCCGCCAGCGGGGGCACGACGACGTCCAGTTCGGCCATCGCGGCGGCGTAGACGCCGTGGGCGTGCTCGGCTTCACGTTCCTCGCCCATCGCCCGCAGCGACGTGATGAGGCGGCGGTGTGCGTCTTCGTCGAAACGGTCGGTGCCGACGATCCGGCGAGCCAGAACCGCCGCCTCGTGATGGCGGCCGCCGGCCGCGGCTTCGGCGGCGAGCCGTCGGGCGGCGGACCGGAACCGGGCCCGCGCCTCGTCACGGATCGGGCCGGTCCAGTCGTCGTAGACGTCTTCGGGGAGGAACTCCCCGTGGTAGGTGGCGACGACCGCCGCGTCGTCGGTCGCGGCGGCGAGATCTTCGAGGTCTGTCGACACCTCTCCGAGGTCGAGGCGGACGCTCTCCCGGTTGGCGACGACCCCGCCGCGGAGCACCCGGCGGACCGCCGAAAGCTGGACGGAGAGACGAGGCCCGAGTTTGGTGGGGTCGTGCTCGTCCGGCCAGAACAGGTCGAACAGCTCGTCGCGGGTCACCGGCCAGCCACGAGCGGCGACGAGGCGCTTGCAGATCTGGCGAGCGAGACGTGAACCCCATTCGCCTGTCTCCACCTCGACACCGTCGACGAAGACGGCGAACCGGCCCAGGGTCTGGATCCGCACCGATGTCGGGTATCGCGGCGGCGCCGGTTGCGGAGCGACGGTGCCGGTGACCCAGCGTTCCACGATGTCCATCCACCCCTGGTCGCCGGCGTAGGCGAAATGGTCGTCGCCTTCCAGCTCGACGAACTCGGCGCCGGGGATCCCGGCGGCGAGTTCCCGGCCGAAGGCGATCGGGATCGGCTGGTCGCCGACGCGATGGAGCACGAGGGTCGGCACGGCGATCTGCGACAGCAGCTCGCGTACGTCCATGTGCCACATCAGCTCGATGAGCTGGGCGAGGGAGCCCCGCGACGCGGCGGTACGTTCGTACCGCTGGTGCCACACGCGGAACTCGGGATTGTGGGCCAGGGACGGCGCGAAACGGTCGACGATGAAAGACTCGGGGGTGCCCCAGACGTCGGCGAAATGCTCGGAGCGTCGGCGGGCTGCCGCGACCTCGTCGGCGTTCCAGTCGGGCGGTGCCATGTACGGGCCCGTGCCCCAGAGGATGAGGCTCTCGACCCGATGGGGATAGCTGGCGGCGAACACGACCGCCATCGGGCCACCCTCCGAACTGGCGAAGAGATGGGCCCGTTCTACCCCTGCGGCGTCCATCACGGCGCGCAGGTCGTCGACACGTTCGTCGATGTCGTTCACCTCGGCGCCGTCCGAAGCGCCCGTGCCGCGTTTGTCGAACGGGATGAACCGTGAGAACCGGGCGAACCGCCGCAACATCGAGGCGATGTCCTCCCACTCCCAGGCGACCTCGATGTTCTGCGCCAGCGGGGGGATCGACACCACCGCTGGTCCGTCACCGAAGTCCTGGTAGGCGATGCGAGCGCCGGGGACGTTGGCGAAGCGGATCGGCGGGACCACATCGGACATGACCAGGACGAGCCTAGGCGGCACGTCCTGGTCGGGGGCGGGCCGTTCCCAGGGTCAGCGAGGCCGCGTCCAGCTCCAGCGGACGACGGCGAGACCGACGGCGGCGGTGACGGCCCCGATCACCACCCATTCCCGGGCATCGGTCATGAAGCTGCGGGGGGCGAACGCCACGTCGAGGCCTTGGAGCACCCAGACGGTCCCCACGGCGGTGAGGAGACCTCCGACGACCAACCCGGTGCGGCGTGTCGGCGGAAGGGTACCGTCCGGTGCCGGGGAGGACACACCTGCCGAGGCGGAGTCCGGGCCCCGGCACCGACCGCCAGCTCCACCCGGCCGCAGATCCGGCGTGTCCACACCGCCGGTGGTGCATCGGCCACCAGACCCCTCAATGGGGCGGATGCTCGAGACCCAGCTCGGCGTACAGGGAGTCGATCACACTGTGACGGTCCGTGTCCGCCTTCCACGTATCCAGCATCGCCTGGATCCGTGCCGCATGGTCGTGGCCTTCAGCTGCCCGGGCCGCCTCGGTGAGGTGGTATTCGACGTCGTCGGGTTCCCCACGGTCGTTGGCGGCCAACGCCATCCCCATATGGGCCGCCACCGGGTCGAAATGGTCGGTGGCGGCAGGTCCCAGCGCTTCGACGGCCCGCTGTTCGGCCCCGTGGAGATCGCCCCGGTCGAGGTCGTCACCGAGCTGGGCGGCGAGGCTCTCCAGCTCCGGTGAACCGCCGTGGAGACCGAGATGTTCGATGTGGCGACGGGCATCGTCCGGATTCTCGGCGTCGAGGGCGGCGATCATGAGCCGCAGATGCGCCACCTCGGTGCGGCTCATCGGCGCCTCCCCGTGGTCGGCTCCTTCCTCGGGGGGATGGGCCATCACCATCTCGTCACCCAACGTGGCGATCCAGGCGACGATCGCCCGCACCTCGTCGTCGCTCAGCTTCTCCGGAGGGAACGGTGGCATGACGTCGCCCTTCGGGGTGCGGACTTGACGGAAGACCTGCTCTTCGGTGTGTCCGGCAAGGGGCGGACCGACGCCACCCTCCCCGTTCTGGCCGTAACAGGCGGAACAGCCGACCCGGCGGAATATCTCGAGTCCCTGCTCCGCCAACTCCGAGCCAGCCGCCTCGCCGGCGGCGTTCGCGTCCCCGCCGACGCCGCCGCAGGCGGCCAACACCAGGGCAGCCGCCAGCGTGACGATTCCCAGCCGCCCGACACGGGGACGGTGTTCGTTCCGTGGATGTCCCCTCGGCGTCCCAGCCGTCACGGCCCTCCTCGACGACATCCCGCCTCCCGGTCCCGGACCTTACCGGGCGGCGCCGGATCCCGGCGGCACAGCGTCGAGAAACCTGGGGGGATTCACACGGTTCGGCTCGCACCTTGTCACCCGAGTTCCGGCCTGCGGGGGAGATGGCTCGGATGGTTCCGGCTGTTTCTAGACTGCCTCGGCATGGCTGCACCGGTCACCGGTCCTCGTCGGCTCGACGGCATCACCCGCTGGCTGCTGCTCGTGGCGGGGCTGATCTTCCTGATGGTGCTCGTCGGCGGCTTCACCCGACTGTCACGGGCGGGACTGTCCATCGTCGAATGGGATGTGGTGACCGGCGTGGTCCCGCCGATCGGCGCCGAAGCCTGGGAGGAATCCTTCGCCGCCTACCGGGAGACCCCGGAGTACCGGCTCGTCAACCGGGGCATGACCCTTGCCGAATACCAGGAGATCTTCTACATCGAATGGGCCCATCGGCTGATCGGCCGGATCGCCGGGCTGGCGGTGGTGCTTCCCCTCGGATGGATGCTGTGGCGACGGCGCCTCACGTTCCGTCGGTCCCTTCCCTATTGGGGGATCGCCGCCCTCTTCGGAGTCCAAGGGGCCATCGGATGGGCGATGGTGTCGAGTGGGCTCCAGGACCGTCCCTCCGTCAGCGAAGTGCGGCTGACCGTCCATCTCCTCACCGCCGTCACCCTGCTGGCGCTGGTGCTGTGGATGGCCCTCGACCGTATCGAAACCGCCCGGCTGCGGGAACGGCCGGTCGATTCGCCCCGGCTACGGACCCTGGCGAAGGCGCTCCTCGCCGCCATCGTCGTGCAGCTCACCTTCGGGGGGATGGTGGCGGGGCTGAAGGCCGGCTACGTCTCGGACACGTGGCCGCTCATGTTCGGCAGGCTCGTCCCGGTGGAAGCCCTCGCCAACGCCGGGTCGTGGTGGGCGGCGATCACCGGTCCGGTCGGTGTCCACTTCATCCACCGATGGTTCGCGTTCGTGGTGGCCGGGCTGGCGTTGGGCCTGGCCGGTGCCATCTACCGGAGGCCTGAAATGTCGCCGGTGCTGCGGGCGACGGCGGGCTGGCTGGTGGCGACCGTCGCCGTCCAGATCGGGTTGGGGATCGGGGTGGTCGTCTACGGCGTACCCAAATGGCTGGCCCTCGCCCATCAAGGCCTGGGCGTCGCCGTGTTCTGCATCGCCCTGGTGGCCGTGCACCACACCCGACGCCGGGAGCGGACCCCGGCCGCCGCCGTCGTCACCTGACCCGGGGACCGGCTACAGTCCGAACACCCTCCGGGGGTTCTCGACGAGCATGGCGTGGGACGCCTCTTCGCTCAACCCGAGCTCGGTCCACTGGTCCAGGTAGCGTTGCCAGCTCAGACCGTTCGAACCGAACAGGATCTTCTCCCGCCCCACGTTCGAGTTGAGGAACTGGCGGAGTGTCGGACTGAAGTACTTGGGCAGCCAGGCGCTGGTGGACAGGTAGACGTTGGGCCATTTCGTGATCACCGCCAGCGCCTCCTCCACCCACGGCCAGCCGGTGTGCGTCCCGACGAGGACCAGGTCGGGGAAGTCGCAGGCGATCCGGTCCAGTTGGATCGGTCGACCATGTTCGCTGGGCATCGCCTCGAGCACATGGCCGATCTGCATGGAGACCGGGATGCCTTCGGCTTCGCAGAGGGCGTAGAGCGGATACATCTTCCGGTCGTCCAGCCCGATGTCGTACCCGTAGATGTGGACGTAGACGCCTTTGAACCCCCGCTCGGTGCAGTCTTCCCGCACCTTCTCCAGACCGGCGCGGATGTGGAGGGGGTCGTAGTCGGCGAGCCCGTAGATCCGCCCCGGATACTTGCGGGAGAGGGCTTCGATCTCCGCGGTCATGTCGAGGGCGAAGCGAGTCTGACGGGTGTACGACCAGGCGAGCAGGTCGGTCGCCAGCACCGTCTCCACACCGGCGGCGTCCATCGCCGCGATGAGGGCGTCGCCGTCTTCGTACCCGTCCCCCCACGCCAACTCCACCTTGCATTTCAGTTCGCCGGGAGAGTTCGTGGCCTGCACCCAACTGTCCTTCCACTCCTTCAGCAGGAGCGGGAAGAGCGTGTCGATCACTCCGTTCATCGTTCGTCCTCCGGTCGTGTCGCTCCCGGGGCCGCCGCGCGCGTCCCCGACGATAGCGGACTCTGACTGTCCGGTCAGGCCGTGGCGGCGGTCTCGCGGGTCGCCGCCACGTCTCCCCGACGGCGCCGCCGGGTCATCGCCCGAACCCAGGCACCTCCGCCGAGGACCGCCACCGCCACACCCACCAGGGTTCCCAACACCGGGACCAAACCGACGACGACCAGTCCGACCAGTCCCGCCGCCATCACCAGGTAGACGGGGGTGTCGGGGGGCGCCAACTTGGCAGCGATCCACGTGCCCACGGTCACCGGGGCCAACAGCCCAACCGTCGCCACCGCCACCACCGCCACGACGGCCCACGAGACGGCCACGCCGAGGAGGGTCACCGCCACCAGGGGCCCCAACCCCAGCCAGCCGAAGAACACGGCGAAGAGCACCCCCACGACGAGGGTGCCGACGGGCACCACCCCGAACAAAGCCACGAAACCCAACCCCCATCCGAGGGTCGGCCCGAACGCGCCGTCCAGGTCCTCCACCGTCTCGTCGACCCAGCGGCGGCGTCGGTAGGCGAGGAGGCCGAGACCGACGAGGAACGCCGAGGCGAACCGGCCGACCGCGACGGCGAGGGGACTGCGGCGGGGAGTGTCGGATGGCTGGTCGATCCTCACCGTCTCATCACCGCCGACCGTCCCCGACCGCGTGTAGGCACCGGCGCTGCCGAACACGTCGCCTGCCACCGCACCGCCCACGGAGACCTGTCCCGCTCCGAAGACGAGATCCTCACCGACGGCGCCCGGGACGTCGAGGCGGCCGGCGGCGACGAGGACGTCCTCCGACACATCACCGGAGACGACCACCTGGCCGCCCGCGACCCTGAGGTCACCGACGACCCGACCTGGGACGTCGACGTCGCCGGCGACGACCAGCACGTCGCCCATCGCCTCGCCGCCGACGGTGACCGTACCGGCCGCCACCACCACGTCGCCGTCCACGACCCCTTCCACTCGGACGTCTCCGCCGAAGGCGTAGACGTCGCCGGAGGTGTCGCCGATCACGATCGTGTCACCGATACGAACCTTGCCGTCGAGGAACGACCCGTCGGAGCCGGCCAGCGCCACCCCACCCACGGCGGCGACGACCAAGACGACCCCTGCCAGGACCCCGAACCGCATCATCGGTCACCTCCGAGCTTCGATGCTACCCCCCGAGCCATACCGGTGACCGGGCCGAGGTCCCAGGGCCGAAGGACCCGCCGTCGCCGACGAGGTGCCGCCGTACCATGGTGGCCGGTGGACCGGACACGAAGAGCGACCATCTTCGGCGAAGTAGCCGAACTGTACGAACGGGTACGCCCGCCGTACCCGGAAGTGGTCATCGACGCCGCCGTGGAACGGATGGGGCGTGCACGCGGTGGACGGGTGCTGGAGGTGGGAGCGGGTACGGGGAAAGCGACCGCACAGTTCCTGGCACGACAGCTCACCGTCGTCGCCGTCGAGCCCGACCGGAGGATGGCGGCCGTGGCCGAGGCGAAGCTCGGACACACCGGCCGTCTCCACCTCCACGTGGGACCCTTCGAGACGTGGGACGGTGACGACGCCTCGTTCGACCTGGTGGTGGCGGCGCAGGCGTGGCATTGGGTCGACCCGGCGGTTGGGTACCGCAAGGCCCGGGCTGCCCTCCACCCCGCAGGGATCTTGGCGCTCTTGTGGAACCGCTCCCTCGTCGAGGGACGGCCCCCCGGCGTCACCGACGCCTACCGCCGCCACGCCCCCCACTTGGCGGAAGGATCCACCCTCGACCGTTCCTGGCCTGCAGACGGACGCAGCCGCCAGGTCGCCGAATCGGGCCTCTTCACCACGCCGGAGGTGCTGACCTGGCGCTGGACCCGCTGGTGCGACACGGCCACCTACCTCGACCTCCTCCGGACCCATTCCGACCACCGGATCCTCCCCGACGACGTACGAGCCGCGTTGTTGGCCGACATCGGGGAGGTGCTGGACGCCCACGGTGGCGGAATCGAGATCCCTTACGTCAGCGAAGCGCTCATCGCCCGTCCGGTGTGAACGTCACAGCTTCGAGACGACATCGCCGAGCCGTACCGTGCCCGGCTCCACCACGCGTGCGTAGACGCCGCGGAGACGGAGCTCCGGACCGGAGTCGAGGTTGACGAACCGAAGGGCGTCGGCACCGAACCGTTCGGCGAACTTGGCGCAGCCCCGATGAGCCTTCGAGGTGACCTCCACCACGGCGGAACCGAGACGGAGACGGGTCTTGGGCGGAAGGTTCCGGACGCTCAGGTCGAGATCGACGTAGAACTGGTCACCGGCCAGCGGCCACCGGCTGCGGTCGCCGGCGACGGCGGCGACCACACGGGCGTTCATCAACGCCACCTGGGCGTCCCGGTTGGGCTCGCCGGGGTAACGGGCACGCCAGCTGTCGCCGACGAGGCCCTCTGCGACGTCGAGGCGGGCGGAGTCGACGACCTCCCGCAGGTCGACTCCGGGCCGACGGACGATCAGTTCGACGGTGCCGACGGTGGCAGGGGAGAGACGGATGTGGTCGAGTCGGGCTTCGAGATCCTCGAGTGTCCGATGGGTCATGGCCCCAGTATGGCCGTCAGGGACGTCACGCGAAGACGACCCGGTGAACCGGGTCGTCTCGGTGTCGGAGGCCCCCGGGAGGGCCCGCGGCAGTCAGCGGCGGGGTTTCGCCAGGTTGACGGTGACGTTGCGTCCGTCGACGTTCCGCCCGTTCAGGGCGTCGATCGCCGCCTGGGCGGCATCCGCCGACGACATCTCGACAAACCCGAAACCGCGGGACCGCCCGGTGTCACGATCGGTGATCACCTGGGCCTTCTCCACCTGGCCGTGCTCGGCGAACAGGTTCTGGAGGTCGGATGAGGTCGTGTTGAAGGACAGATTGCCCACGTAGATGTTGGTTGACATGGTCGCTCCTCTCGAAAGCGGGGGGTGTTGATGGGTCATTCCTCGTCGGATTCGATGCCGAGCTCGACGAAGATGCGGTGACGCTCGGCGGCGTAGGTGTCCTCGCTGACGGTTCCGGCGGCACGGCGTTCGCTGAGCACGCGGAACTCTTCCATGAGGGCGGCCTCGTCGGGAACGTCCCGGTCGGCAGCGGTCTCGGTTCGGGCTTGGCGCCGGAGACGTTTCGCCTCCTGACGTTCCTGGCGAGCGCGCTCCCGGGCCCGTTTCGCCATCCCTTCCCGGCCACGCTGGGCCATTCAGGCGGGCCTGACGTTGACCGCCTCGGGTCCTTTGCGCCCGCGGGTGGTCTCGTAGGTGACGGTCTGACCCTCGGTGAGGGTACGGAACCCGGCGCCTTCGATGTTCGAGGCGTGGACGAAGACGTCCTCGCCGTCGGGGGTGCTGATGAAGCCGAATCCTCGTTGTTCGTTGAAGAACTTGACGGTTCCGGTGTGTGCCATGATCGACCTCCTCGGTCGTGCGCCTCTTCGGCGCGCCCGGGGTCGTCCCGGGTTGGTCCGCCCGACGGTGTCCGGGAAGCGGCGGGGACCTCACGACCCTCCGTCGCATGTTCGAGCCGTGGGACGTCGTCGGAATCGCGAGATACGAACGACCGGTCCGGGATCTGAACGACCGGCACTGCGGGACCCGAGCTCTCTCGGGTACCGCCAGCCTAACCGATCTGGGAGCCTTCGGCGCGTTCTTCGTCGGTAAGGTCACGCGGATGCAGATCGACGGTCCGACCCTGCGGCCGGAAGTCGCCGACGAACTCGCCGAGACGTGGCGTCATCTCGGCGCACCCGGAACCTGGTGGGAGGGCCGCCAACGCACGGCGCTCGCCGAGGTCGCCCGGGCCGCCCGGCACGGTGCGGCGATCCCCGCGACGGACCTCGGAGCGGCGGCGACGGAGGCGGCGGTGACCATCGCCGCCCATCCTGCCCGGACGACCCGCGCTTGGGTCGAGGAGATGGTGGCTTCGATCGGGGAGGAACCCTACGTCGAGCTGGTGGGGGTGGTGACCCGCGTCGTCGTCGCCGACACCGTGGCTCGTCTCCTCGGAACCGAACCGGCGCCGTTCCCTCCGCCGCGTCCGGGCGAACCGTCCCGGGTGGCCCCCGAACCTCGACCCCGACGGATCCGGACCTGGGTCGCGATCGGGAACGTCCTGTCACCGCCACGGACCCTGGCGCTCGTCCCCGACGAGAAACGGCGGACGAACCGTCTCCTCCAAGCCCTGTACATGACCTGGGCCGACATGGAGGATCCCGACTTTCGTCGGGGCGAGCTGCACCGCACCCAGATCGAGCTGGTCGCCGCGGCCGTCTCGTATGCCAACGAGTGCTTCTACTGAACGGCCGAGCACGCCGGCATGCTCAGGTGGAGCGCCGAGAAGACCCAGCGACCCGTCGACCTCCGGGCGATCGCCGACCCGGACGTCGATCCGCTGGTGCCCGGAGGCCGGGAACTGGCGGAGCTGGGTCGACAGGCCGTCGGCAGGGAAGCCGACCGCACCGCCTTCGACCGGGTCGCCGGCGTCCTCGGCACCGAAGCGGCCGTCGACGCCGTCTGCGTCGCCGCCGCCTTCGAAGGCTTCAACCGGATCGTGGACGCCACCGGCCTGGGTCTCACCCGGGCGAGGCGGAGGGAGCTGGTCGACGTCATCGACCTGCTCGACCTGGGGCGGTTCCCACACGCCGGGTGACCGGCGGGAACGAGTCAGCTCCAGTGGGGGAGCGGCAGGCCGGGGACGGGGGAGCGGAACCGGACGAGGTGAGGCATCGCCAAAGACCCGAGGTATACGGTCCGCAGGTCCGGACCGGCGAACGTCACCGACGTCGGGAACTGCACCGTCGCGCCCATGCAGGCGTACATCTCCTCCGGGGTGAGGCTGTTCGCCTCCACCTTGGCGACCGCGTGGTCGAGCGCCTCTTGGTTCACGTCTTCGAAGACGGTGTGGTAGTCGCCGTCCGGGGTGATGATGCCGAGGGCGTTGCGGGTGATGAGGGTCACCCACAGGTTCCCGTCGGCGTCGAAGGCGAAACCGTCGACGAACCCTCCCGGAGCGAGCCCGTCGGGGCCGAAGACCTCCGCTTCCCCGAGGCTCCCATCGTCGGAGACCGGGTAGCGGAGGATCCTGGCTTTCATCGTCTCGGCGACGTACAGGTACCGCTCGTCGGCGTCCATCTTCAACTCGTTCGTGAAGAAGATCCCGTCGGTGACGACCCGGGGGCCGTCCTCGTCCCAGAGGATGATGTACCCGTCGGGCCGGGGGGCGGCCGCCGCCAAGAACCAGGGGTTGGCGAGGGTCGACACCGAGATCCAACGCCGCCCGCGACGGTCCACGTAGACGTCGTTGGATGCACCGAGGGGATGGCCGCAGACCTCGTCGAGGAGCAGGGTGTGGTTGCCGTCACGGTCCATCCGGTACACGTTCCCGTCGCCGATGTTGGCAATCGTGAACAGCCCGTCGGGCTCGAGGGCGAAGCCGTTGCATTCGGGTCCGATGGCGCCGACGGTGGTGAGGGTTCCGTCCGGGTCGATCCGGGTGAGCGCGCCCCGGTTGTCGGGGGTCCAGAGGGTGCCGTCTGCCTCCGCCAGGACGTTCTCAGGCCGGTCCAGTCCGGGGAAGACGAACTCCAGGTCGGACAGCTCCAAGGTGAAATCGGCGGCGGCGGACATCGGACACCTCCCGGTCTGTGTGCCCGCCGATCCTAGGACGGCTCAGACGCCGCGGTCGGCGATCGCCCGTTCGTCGAACGGTTCGATCATGATGCATTCCCCCGGACATTCCTCTGCCGCCTCGATGACGTCGTCGATCAGTTCGTCGGGCACCCGGGCGACCCCACGGGCGCCGTCGGGCCCATGGCCGTCACCTTCTGCACCGTCGAAGACGATCGTCTTCCCGAAGTATTCGGCTTCCTCTTTCACCACCCAGAGGCCGTCGTCGCGGGCGGTGAAGACCGCCGGGGCGATCTCCTCGCAGATCCCGTCGCCGGTGCAGAGGTCCTGGTCGATCCAGACCATCAGCTTGGACATGGCGTTCAGCCCAGCAGTTCGAGGGCTTTGCGGAAATGGGCGAGTCCTTCGACCCGGCGGATGAACTCAGGGCTGCGGCGGAACCGCCGGGCGATCTCCTCGTGGGATTCTCCCGCCGCCCTCAGGTCGACGACCCTGCGCTCGATGGCGGGGGGTCGGCGGCGCATCGGCGGCCGAGACCGGGGGATCCGGGTCCATTCGATGATCCGTTCCACCTGGGCGGGGCTCTTTCTGAGTCGACGGCCGATGGCGGCCGGGTCGAGCCCTTCGGCGCGCATCGCCAAGACCCTGCGTTCGAGGGGACGGAGATACTCGGTCATGTTCGGCTCCCTGGTCGTCGGATCCAACACGTATCCGGCCCCGGGGGCCACGTCACGTCACTCCGATGGTACCCGCGGTCCGAGCATCCGGATGGGCCGGGCCGTACGGTCCGGGCCGGTCAGCCCGGATCCTCCACCGTTCCGCCGGCCCCCAGAGCCGGGTCGTCGGGGCTGGGGCGGGCGCCGAGCAGGTCGACGAGGGCGCCGTCAGCCACCGTCTCGGCGACGAGCAGGTGCTCGGCCAGACGTTCCAGGTCGGTGCGGTGGTCGTCGATGATCTTCTTCGCTCGGGCGTGGGCCTCTTCGAGGATCGCCGCCACGTCACGGTCCACCTGGGCCTGCATCTCTTCGCTCAGCTCTTTCCCTTGGGCGATCTCGTAGCCGAGGAACGGCTGCTCCTCGTCGGTACGCAACGCTATCGGCCCGAACGAGCCCATGCCCCATCGGGTCACCATCCGACGGGCCAGCTTGGTGGCCTCCACCAGATCGGATTCGGCGCCGGTGGTCACCTCCCCGAAGAACTCCTCCTCCGAGGTGCGCCCGCCCAGCATCACCGCCAGCCGCGTCATCAGATAGGCACGGCTGTAGTTCACCCGATCCTCCTCGGGGAGCTGGGAGGTGACCCCGAGGGCGCGACCGTGGGGCACGATCGTCACCTTGTGGACGGGATCGGCGAGGGGTGAGAACCAGGCGACGACGGCGTGGCCGGACTCGTGGTAGGCGACGACCCGGCGGTCGAAGTCAGTCATCACCGTGTGGCGTTCGCTGCCGAGGAGGATCTTGTCGAGGGCGCGGTCGAAGTCTGCGGCCGTCACCGCGTCGGCGCCGCGGGCGGCGGCGAGGAGGGCGGCTTCGTTGGCGATGTTGGCCAGGTCGGCTCCGCTCATCCCGGTGGTGCGGGCGGCCAACTCGGCGAGGTCGACGTCGGCTGCCACCACCAGCTTGCGGGTGTGGATGCGCAGGATCTGCTCCCGGCCCCGCCGATCCGGCATCTCGACCACCACCTGACGGTCGAAACGGCCCGGCCGCAACAGGGCCGGGTCCAACACGTCGGGCCGGTTGGTGGCGCTGAGGACGATGACGTTCTCCCGTTCGTCGAAGCCGTCCATCTCGGTGAGGAGCTGGTTCAGGGTCTGTTCCCGCTCGTCGTTCACCGTTCCGAGGCCGGCGCCACGGCGGCGGCCGACGGCGTCGAGCTCGTCGATGAAGACGATCGACGGCGCCATCCGCTTCGCCTGGGTGAACAGGTCACGGACCCGTCCCGCGCCGACCCCGACGAACATCTCGACGAACTCGGAGGCGCTGATCGAGAGGAACGGGACGGCGGCCTCGCCGGCCACCGCCCGGGCCAGGAGCGTCTTCCCGGTGCCGGGAGGGCCGACGAGGAGGAAACCGCGGGGGAGTCGGGCCCCCAGACGGTGGTATCGGTCGGGGTCGCGGAGGAACTCGACGGCCTGGTGGAGCTCCTCTTTCGCCTCGTCACACCCGGCGACGTCGTCGAAGGTGACGTCGGGCCGTTCGGTCGTGTAGGTCCGGGCCCGGGCCCGCGTGAAGTTGAACACGCCGGCTTGGCCTTGCATGGTTCGTCTTCCGATCCACACCAGCACACCGACGAGGAGGGCCACCGGCAGCAGGTTGGCGAGGATGAGACCGACGAACCCGTTCCTGGGCCGCCGGGTGTCCACCTCGACACCACGTTCGGCGAGCAGGGGGAGCAGCGACGGATCGCCGACCGCCTCCGGGAAGACGGTCTCGAAACGGTCGAAGGTGACGTCCGGGGGGCCGTCGGGGAGGGGCATCGCCTCCCGGAGGCGCCCTTCGATGGTGTCCCCGGCGATCGTCACCTCGTCGACGTTGCCCGCCTCCACCTGGGCGATGAACTCCGTGTAGGAGAGGTGGACCGCAGGGGAGCGTGACCAGACGAGCGCCAGGGCGTTCCAGAGGATGAGGGCGACCAACAGCGCCCACCACCACCAGGAGATGCGAGGAGACTGCTGGTCTGGAGCAGGGCTCGTCACCCTTCGAAGGCTACCCGTCCTCGGGGTCTCCACGCCCGGTTCAGGCGCGGCGTCGGCCCACCTCGGCCACCAGATGGTGGCGCAGGACCTCCCAGATCTCCGGCTCGGCCAGGGTCTTGCGCATCGACAGGAGCGTCCGGATGAACGAGGGGACGGCCGCCATCGGATCCATCGGGTTGGGGCGCATCGCCTCGAGGACATGGGGTTTGGGGCGGAGAACGACGACGTGGGTGTGGGGCCACCGGTCGTTGATCGCCGCCACCTCGTCGGCGAGGGCGGTCCGCCCCACCCGGTCGAAGACCCGCTCGATGAAGAGGGCGCCTTCCCGTTCCTCTTCGGCGGCCATCGGGGCGAGCACCAGCACCAGGTCGAGGGGGACGGGGCTGCCGAGCACGAGGTCGGCATGGGTGCCGGATACGACACCGCCGTCGACGTAGAGGCGCCCGTCGATCTCGTAGGGACGGAACAGGACCGGGATCGCCGCCGAGGCGGCGACGGCGTCGGCCAGTGCCACGTCCGGTGCGTCCACCGTCCCGAAGGCGACCCGACGGCGGGTCTCGACGTCGAAGGCGACGATGCTCGTCGGTTTCGACGGCCACCGTTCGGCGGTGTCGCCGAGCTCGGCCCGGACCCAGGCGGCGATCCCGTCGGTGACGAAGGGTGCGGGAGATCCGAGCAGGAGCGTGAGGCCGGGCCGGCGGAGACCGGGGACGACCCCCCGCCGGAGCCAGGTCCCCACCTGCAGGCCGGGGCGGCGGGTGAAGATACGGTTGCGGATCGCCTCGGCCACCTCCTCGCGGGTGTCGGCGTCCCCGACCAGGGAGTCGAGCCCGAGGCGTCCTCCCCTGACCATCGCCGCCACGAAGGCGCCCGCCGACGTCCCGACGACGACGTCGGCCGAGTCGGCCTTCCATCCGGTGGCGAGCTCGAGGGCCATGAGCGCCGCCGTCTGGTAGGCGGCACCGGTGATCCCCCCTCCACCCAGTACGAGTCCGACCGCGCTCATGGACGCCGGAGCTTAGGCACGGGAACGTGCGCCGATGCGGTAGCGTGCCGCAGGTGTACACGGTGCGCCCCGTCGTCCCCGCCGAGGACCTCCCCCGGCTGGAGGAGCTCTTCGACGTCGTCACCCTCGCCGACGGTCACCGCCCGATCGGTGAACACGTCTACCTGAGCCTCACCACCTCGGGTCCCGAGCCGGCGGCCGGGGTGGTGGTGGAGCCGGAAGGGGGACCGATCGTCGGCTACGCCGGGCTCACCCCGGCGACGGAGGCGGGGTCGTGGACCGTCGAGTTCGCGCTCCATCCGCTGTGGCGGACACCGGAGCTGCAGCATCTGCTCATCACCGAAGCCGTCGAGGCGCTGCGGGCCCGCGGTGCGCGTCGAGCCCGCGTGTGGACCTACCACCCCGAGCTGGCGTCGGCCCTCGTCGCCGAAGGGTTCGAACCCGAACGGGAGCTCCGCCAGCTCCGGCGCCCCCTGCCTGCCCCCGAACCCCGTTTCCCCCCCGACGTGGCCGTCAGGGGGTTCCGTCCGGGCGTCGACGAGGAGGTGTGGCTGGAGGTCAACAACGCCGCCTTCGCCGGCCACCCCGAGAACGGGTCGTGGACCGAGGAGATCCTGGCGGCGAGGCAGCGTCAGGACTGGTTCGACCCCGAAGGGCTGCGGATGGCCTGGATCGGCGGCGACCTGGCCGGTTTCTGCTGGACGAAACGGCACGACCGTGCCCTCGGGGAGATCTACGTGATCGCCGTCGCTCCCGGCTACCGGCGCCGCGGTCTGGGACGTGCCCTCGTACTGGAGGGACTCCGATACCTGCACGAACACGGCTCGACGGTGGGGATGCTGTACGTCGATGCCGGCAACCTTCCCGGGCTGGCGCTGTACGACGCCCTCGGGTTTCGGCTCCACCACGTCGACCGCTCCTTCGTCCGTGAGCTCGGATGACCTTCACCCGTCAAGGCGACGGCCCGACGTGCCGATGCATCCTGGCGGTGAAGGTTCTCGGTTTCCGTGGGCGCCGGGCCCGCTTCGAACGGGCGATCGTCGACTGTGCGATCGCTCTGCTCCGTGACGACGAACACTCGGTGCGTGACGCCTTGGCGGTCCTCCGGGAAGTCACCGGCGCCTCGGCGGTCTTCGTCGAACGCAACGTCGAACACCCCGAGATGGGGCTGTGCTCGACCCTCGTCGACGAGGTGTGCGCACCGGGGGTGCAACCCGACGACGCCGACCTGTGGGCGATGGTGCCGTGGACGGAGATGCCGGCGGCCTTCGCCCACCTCTCCCAGGGTCGGGCCTTCGAGTTCCGACCCGAAGACCTCCCCGAGGTGGAGCAGCTGCGGTACGCGGGCACCGGGATCCGCAGCGAGCTCGACATCCCGATCGTCGTCGGTGGCGAATGGATCGGGATGGTCGGTTTCAGCGACGTGCACCGGGCCACCCGCTGGACGGAGGCGGAGCGGTCGCTGCTTCGCACCGCCGCCGAGATGATCGGACGCCACTGGGAGACCACCGACGGCCGCCGTCGCCTCACCGAAGTCGTCGACACCCTCGACCGTCAGCTCCGCTACCAGTCGGTGCTGGCCGAATCCAGTCGCCGCCTCCTGTCGGGGGGAGGCGACGGCGCCATCGACGCCGTGCTCGAAGCGCTCCTCGACGCCAGCGGAGCCGACTACGTCTACGTCGACCGGAACTACGACGACCCCGAGCTCGGTTTGTGCTGTGAGATCGTCCACGAGGCTTCCCGGGACGGCGTGGCCTTCGGGCCGCGTCGGTGGACCGGCGGACCGTACCGGGACCTCCCCACCACCTACGACCGTCTCGCCCGGGGCCTGCCCAGCTTCATCCTCACCCGCGAGTTGACCGGGCGTGAACGTGCCCAGTACGAAGCGGACGGACTCCTCGCCGAACTGAACCTCCCCATCGAGGCGGAGGGTCGTTGGGTCGGGTCGATCGCCTTCGCCTCCTACAGCCGGGAACAACACTGGGACGACACCGAGGTGGCGCTGCTCCGCACCGCCGCCGAGATGATCGGCGCCCATTGGGCGAGGAACGAACAGAATCGGCGGCTCGCCCACACCCTCGTCCGTCTGGAAGACCGTTACCGTCTCGAGCAGGCCCTCACGAGGTCGGCGAGGGCGTTGCTGAACGACGAACCGACGGCGATCGACGACACGATCCGTGAACTGCAGGCGGCCACCGGGGTCGACCTCGTCTACGTCGACGAGAACTACGAAGATCCCGACCGGGGGCTCTGCTGGCGGGTCACCCACCACGTCGGCGCCGAGGAGCGCCCGCCGGGAGCCGGTGTCTGGGAAGGACCGTACGAGGATCTGCCGACGGTGCGGGCGGCGTTGAGTGCGGGGCGTCCGGCCGTGGTCCACACCGAGACGCTCACCGGACGGGAACGGGAGATCTACGAAGAGGACGGGGTCCGTTCGGAGCTGTCGCTCCCGATCCGGGTGGACGGGACCTGGCGGGGATCCCTCGGTCTCGACCACCACGACGAGCATCGCGACTGGACGGCCGAGGACGTGGAGCTGCTCTCCACCGCGGCGGAGATGATCGGCGCCTACTGGCATCGGCGGGAGACCAGGGAACGGCTCGAAGCGTTGATCTCCTCCAAGGACGAGTTCCTGGCCAGCGTCGGCCACGAGCTGCGCACGCCCCTGACGTCGGTGCTGGGGTTCGCCGAGATCCTCGTCGGGGAGGAGGATCGGCTGTCGGCCGCCGAGCGGCGGGAGATGTTGGAGCTGATCGCGAGGGAGGCCCGGGATGCGGCATGGATCATCGAGGACCTCCTCGTGTTCGCCCGGGCCGACCTGGGACGTCTCCAGGTCGCTCCGGCGGTGGTGTCACTGCTGGCCGAGGCAGAGGCGGTGGTGAAGAGCCTCCGTGTCGACGTCCCGATCGAGATCCGAGGAGGGGACCGAAAGGCCTGGGCGGACGCGGCGAGGGTCCGCCAGATCGTCCGGAACCTGCTCACCAACGCCGTCAAGTACGGAGGTGACCACATCGCGGTGGAGGTCGGGGACGGACCCGACGGACCGGTGCTGGCCGTCGTCGACGACGGCGAAGGGATCCCCACCGACCTCGGAGACCTCGTCTTCCAGCCCTACGTCAGGTTACGGGAGGAGCAGGGACGTCCGGGCTCGATGGGTCTCGGCCTCAGCGTCTCCCGGCAGCTCGCCCACCTCCTCGGCGGCGACCTCCGGTACGTCCGCCGCGGCTGTCTGAGCTCCTTCGAGCTGTCCCTGCCGTCGCTGCCTCAGCCGAAACGCTGACCGCAGTTGGGGCAGCGGGAGTCGGTCTCGAGGGTAGGAGCGAGGCACCACGGGCAGGGGAGGTCGTCAGGGGCCTGC
>Ga0256830_1001111_pt1 | contig 19409 bp, 14 predicted proteins | sample 128326metaG_FD_190537 | JGI IMG/M metagenome (GOLD analysis project Ga0256830, IMG submission 190537) | Hydrothermal vent microbial communities from Lau Basin, Pacific Ocean - 128-326 | ecosystem: Environmental > Aquatic > Marine > Hydrothermal vents | place: Pacific Ocean: Lau Basin | collected... | reverse complement strand
GCGGTTCGCGAATTGTCGGAATACTTGCCCGTACCCGTCGCTATAACGGAAAATGGCGTTATTGAATATTACAGGTACAAAGACGCGCTGAACCGCAATATCGGGAAGTAAGAAAATTTGAGCCACCCGCGGGGATCGAACCCGCGACCTACGCGTTACGAGTGCGTTGCTCTACCGGCTGAGCTAGGGTGGCTAATAAATTCTACCGAGCTTTGGCTCAGGGTTCGGGAAGTTTTAACTTCCCGAATGGCGGCTGAAGCCGCCCGGACTCTGCGTCCAGCCCCTCGCGAGAGGCGTCCGCGGTGGAAAATTTTTTTCGGAGCGGGTAACGGGAATCGGACCCGTGCCTCAACCTTGGGAAGGTCGCGTACTGCCACTATACTATACCCGCTCACAAAATCAGGGCTTAAATACTCGGCGAGTGATTAGCGAATCCTTTATTTTAATCCCTGATTAGCCATTATGTTTTTTTATGTTATAATTATATTGTTATACGCGAAGATAGTCAAATAAAGATGAAAAATCAAAGACAAAAAATCAAAAACAAATACGTAAAAATGTAAAAATTCTTAAGTTTTAAGGTATTCAGTGTTTATTTTTAATTTTTCGCGAATTAACTATGTTCCGTTTTCCCGGCATCAAACAGGTATTGTTATCCATTCTGCTGTCGTTCATCGTCGGCGGCTTTGTTTTTGCGGGCAACGATATTGAAGCGACCAACCAAGAATATTCCATTTACTTGGACAAGGCGACAATCGCCAAGGGATACACGGTCAGCGCCTTTGAAGATAACCTTAAACTGTCTTTGGTTCCCGGCATATTGAGCGAGGCCACCGACGTGGAAATCATTAAGCTTAACGAAGAAATGGAAATGCCGTGGCAATTGGACAGAATAAGCGCGATTTATCAATTTGAATTCAAAAACAAGTCCGCTTACGACGATAAAAAGCCGTTTTATATCCAATTCGGCTACGACAAGCCGACCAACAACTATAAACAAGTATTTTTTTACGATAAGAATTACGGCGCTTGGCGGCCGCTGCCGACCAAAGATTTTCCGGATGAAAAATTTGTCCGCTCCTTGATTCATTTGCCCTTCGCCCGCATCGCCGTCTTTAACAATCCGGAGGTTTTGACCGTCGGAAAAGCCAGCTGGTACGCTTACAAGGGCGGCGATTACGCGGCGTCGCCGGATTTTCCCAAGGGTTCAAGATTGCGCGTCTTTAATACGGAAAACGGCAAGTTCGTTGACGTGGAGATTAACGATTACGGCCCGGAAAGAGACAAGCATCCGGACAGGGCGATTGACCTGGATAAAGTGGCGTTTAAAAAAATAGCGCCTTTGGGAGCGGGCGTTATCAATGTCAGAATTGAACCGCTGCGCATAGTCCGGAAAAACAACAGAACATTGAATATCGCTTCAACCGGAGCGCCGTCCGCGCCGATTATTGAGGCAAAGGCGGGGATTGTGGTAAATGAGGAAACGGGAGAGGTGATATTTGAAAAAAACGCCACAAGCTCCGTGCCTTTGGCCAGTTTGACGAAATTGGTGGCCGTTAGAGTTTTTTTGGACGCCCGTCCCAGCTTGAACAGAGTGGTCGCGTACAGCGTTAAAGACGAGCAATATAATTATGAATATGTCAAGAAATGGGAATCGTCGCGATTGCGTGTTAACGACGGCGACACCATGACCGTTGAAGACTTGATTTACGCTTCGTTGGTCGGCTCAACCAACAACACCGTGGAAACATTGGTGCGGGTCAGCGGAATGTCCCGCGATGATTTTATCAATAAAATGAATGAAACGGTTTATGGCTGGGGCGCTTCCTCAACTCGTTTCGTGGAGCCGACAGGGCTTTCGCCCCAAAACATAAGCTCCGCCGCCGATTACGCCGTAATAGCCAAAGAGGTGTTGAAGCACCCGATAATCCAAAAAGCGAGCACGATGAAAAAATATGAATTTTACACAATCAACACCAAGGAGCGCCATCGGGTGGTAAATACCAATAAAATAATGGCCACGAACAACTTTAACATAACCGGATCAAAAACCGGATACCTGGACGAGGCCGGCTATTGTTTGATGACGCGCGTTAAGGCTCCGACCGGCGAACAGGTAATCGTCGTTACCTTGGGGGCGAAAACCAGAGATATGAGTTTCTTGGAAACGGAGGAGCTGATGAAGTACGGCCTGCGGAAGTTAAGCCAAAAATAAATATGTAAAAATATAAATACAGCCAATGGCAAGACGCGAACAGTGTTAATTTTAAACAAAAAAACCATACTCAAAAAAACAATAATTTTCTCTGCCGCGGCAAGCCTCCTGCTTGCCCCTTTTTCTTTTTCGCCAAAGAATATCAACTTCACCGAAGCCGCCACCGTTGTTTCCTCAAACAAAATAACCGAAATCAACTCATTCCAAAAAAAGAAACACAATCCGCCGACATAATCGTTGGCGCGCTTTAATATTATCCGGCGCTTTAATCCGACTCATAAAATCATCCCCGTAGGGGCGAATGGCATTCGCCCCGCTGTCAGCCGCCCGTGTCAGCGAAAGAAATTCGTTTGGAAATTGACATACCGGCGTTGGCGTTAAATTATTGACGCGGCAAAACCGGGGCGAACGCCGTTCGCCCCTACGGATTGTTTTTGGACGAGCGGCCGCTCACCCCACGGATTATTTGCCGCCCGTATCCGTTGGACTAAAGGGGCAAATAAAATTATGACAAAACTTGATAAACTGCCAATTTATAAACAAGCGACAAGAGTTTATAATTTAAGTGTGTTAGCCGGCTTATTCCTTTCTCCTTTTTTTGATAAATTGTATGTTTTTATTTTTAAACCCAAGGTGTTTGAAGAAGGACTTTTTCCCCAATTCCAAGTTTTTTTTCATCAATGATAACAGGATTTTTTTTCGGTATTTTTTTAATTCTTCCGTTTTTTGTATTTTTGTTATTAAAAAAGAAACAATGGAAAATTTGGGGGATTAGAATCGCTTTACCGGTGTTTATGGCATTAGGTGCAATACTAAGCATATCGTCTGGGCGCTAATTCTTTCCGCAATCGGCCGGCTATTGGCGCAAAGGATTTTATTGGTTCGCGGGGGAGAATAAATTATGGCAAGATGCCGCGCCGTTGGTTTCGTGCCGCGCATGGAGCTGAAGCGCAAGCGCGGATTAGAGATTAAAACGATTTAATATTGTCCATGGCTTGCAATATAGCTCCACGCAAAGCATGGAGCCGTCGGCGGATGAAAGATTTATTTAAAATATAAAATGTGCTATAATAAATTTATGTTTAGTTGAACTGTAAATTATCAACACCATGATTAAATTTATAAATGTTTCAAAAATATATCCGCCGGATGTTAAGGCCTTGGACGGGGTCAGCCTGCATATCAAGCCCGGCGAATTCATATCCATTGTCGGGCAATCGGGAACCGGCAAGACCACTTTGATAAAAGCGCTTATCGGCGAGGAAAAGGTGACGAGCGGCAAGGTTGTCGTGGGCGGATGGGACATAACGAATATCGGGCAGTCGGAGGTGCCGTTTTTGCGCAGGCAAATCGGCGTTATTTTTCAGGACTTTAAACTCCTCCCCAAAAAAACCTTGTTTGAGAATATCGCTTTCGCTTTGCAGGTTTGCGGGCATACGCCGAAAAAGATAAGGAATATCGTGCCGCAGGTGATAAAAATAGTCGGCCTTGAGAGCAAAAGCGATCGTTATCCTCAAGAAATTTCGGGAGGGGAGGCCCAGCGCGCCGCCATTGCCAGGGCCTTGGCGCACGGACCTAAAATTTTGTTGGCCGACGAGCCGACCGGAAACCTGGACTCAATTAACGCCGAGGAAATTATTGAGCTGCTGCTTAAGATAAATAAGTGGGGGACAACGGTTGTTTTGGTCACCCACAACAGGGAAATCGTCAATAAACTGAAAAAAAGAGTCGTTACCATTGAAGACGGACGGATTGTAAGCGATCGGGCGGTGGGGAAATACATTTTATAATTTCTAAATTATAAATTATAATTTCTAATAAAGTTTTATAAATCCAAAGCTCAAACGCCAAATCAAGTCAAGATTTCAAAATCTAAATTATTGATTTAAGCATTTTATCATTTGGACTTGATTTGTCATTAGGATTTAGGCATTGGGATTTTATTGGAAATTGGTAATTATAATTTAGAAATTTAATTTATGTTTATACTTTCATTCCTAAGAATCATAAAATTCAGTTTTCAGGACATAGGGCGCAATATTTGGCTGTCAATAGTCACGGTAACGATTTTGGTGCTGGCGCTGTTTTCGGTAAACATGCTTTTAACGGTGGACGTAATCACCAAGGCGGCGGTTAATTCCATAAAAGAAAAAATTGATATTAATTTGTATCTTAAGCCGGACGCCTCGGAAGACGAGATTGCCGCCCTTAAAGCGGATATAAGCAATATCAGCCAAGTCAAAGAAATTCAATATATTTCCCGATCGGAAGCATTGGAGAGTTTCAGGCTTAAGCACAAGAACAATCCGGAAGTGCTTGACGCCTTGCGGGAGTTGGGCAAAAATCCGTTAACTCCCATTTTGGTTATCAAGAGCAACGATATTGACAAATATGACGAGCTTATTGTTGAATTAAACAAAATTGATAACGATATCGTTGAATCGCGTAATTTTGAGGACCACAAAGAAATACTGGCGAAAATCAACAATGTTTCCGATAAAATCAATAAAGCGGGAGTCGTGGTCAGTTTGATATTTATCATTATTTCCGTATTGGTTGTTTTCAACGCGATTCGCGTTGCCATCTATACGCACCGCAAGGAAATCGGCATTATGAAATTGGTGGGAGCTTCCAACGCGTTCGTAAAGGCGCCGTTCTTGATTTCCGGCGTAATTTACGCGATTGCCGGCACCCTGATCGTAATAGCGATTTTTTACCCGTTTTTAACCATTTTACAGCCGTACTTGGAAACATTTTTCGTTAACTACGATATTAACATAGTTTCTTATTATAACGTTAATTTTATAAAAATCTTCGGATTGCAATTTTTGGGAGCGGCGCTTATCAACGTATTCGCCAGTTTTACCGCCTTGAGCAGGTATTCAAGGGTATGATCGGGGCCGTTATTGAATTCTGTCATATCCGGAATTTTATAAAATTTACGATTTGCGAGATAAATATATGACAAAATCAGCTGAAAAAAAAGCTAAAACAACCAAATTTAACGCGAAGAGAGCGGTGAAGACGCCCGTCGTGGATTTAAGCGGGCCGACGGCGGCCGCCGCGGAGCCGGTAATCGCGGAATCGCCGCGAAAAACAAAAACGGGAGCGCTTGATTTTATCATAATAAGCGGCATTTTTCTTGTTTTTTTGCTCTCGCCTTTGTTTTTCACGGGATTGGTCGCCGCCGGGGCGGGATTTGAAAAAATGATATTGTTTTTCTTCTTGGTGCTGATAAGCTCCATCGCGTGGGCGGCAAAGGCCGTGGTTGGCGGAGAGTTAAAACTGAAGAAAACTCCGTTGGACTGGCCGATAGCGGCCGTCTTGGCGATTTCCATCGCCTCAACGATAGTGTCGGTAAATCAGAAAGTCAGCTTGCTCGGGTTTTACGGCAACCTGTCCAAGGGGTTGGCGGCTCTGGTTGTTTTTATTATGTTTTATTATTTATTGGTAAACAATACCGGCGCGAAAAGAATAAAAATGTTGTTTTGGACCTTTGCCGTATCCGTCTCTTTGGTTATGCTTTATTCGCTCCTGCAGCTTTTCGGCGTCTTTTTGCTGCCGGCCGCGTTTACCGGAACGGTCGGGTTTAATCCGATAGGGTCGTTATCGGAATTGTCCATGTTCGCGGCCGTCACATTGCCGATATTGGTTTTGGCGGCGGCCAAAACGGAAAAAGGAGTTTCAGGTCCCAAAAAGGCGGTTTTGATTTTTATGAAGCTTTTGGCCGGAGCGGCCGTTTTGGCGGGCATTGCCGTTTTGGCGGTTTTGAATAAAATCACGTTTTGGCCCGCCGCCATCGCCGGTATCGCCGTAATGCTTTTGTTTTTACTCGCGAAAATCGTAAATATTTCCAACAAAGGTTTGATTATTCCGATAAGCTCCTTCCTTTTGCTTGTTGTTTTTTTCGTATTGGGAAATTTCAGCGTTATGAATTTTAATTTTTCCGGAGAAGTAATTTTGCCGCGCGGCGTGTCATGGGATATCGCGAAAAACAGCGTGAAAAACAATCCGGTTCTCGGTTCGGGACCGTCAACTTTTTATTACGCTTTTTCCAAATTCAAGGGAGTGGATTTCAACAATACCCCGTTTTGGAATACGCGCTTCGTCAATTCATCCGGATTTTTATTTGAGCTTTTGGCGAATATCGGCGTTTTGGGCGCGTTAGCGGTTATTATCGCGCTGGTTACCGCGTTATACGCTTATTACCGGGCGATAATTACGGCCAAGGAGCAAGAAATAAAATTGATTTTATTGTCGCTGTTCTCCGGCTTTGTCATTATTTTAATCCTGTCCTCCTTGTTCCCGTTCGGCAATTCGTTGATACTGGTTTCCGTTTTAATTCTCTCCCTTGCCGCCGCCGCGGCGTTCGCGGACTCTAAAAGCGCGAAGGAAATCAGTCTTTCGTTCCATTCTTCCGCCGGAAGCTTGCCGGCGCGGCGGCTTCAGGCGCGCAAAACGGTTTCGGGCGAAAACGGCGAAAAACAGGGAGTGGTCCTGGCGGTCGCTTTTTTAATCGTCAGCGCCGGAGTGATAGCCGTGTTTGTTTTCGGGGCCAAAATGTATTTGGCGGATTTTTACGCGAGAGAATCTTTGGCGGCGAAATCGTTGGACGAAAAAATAAGCAAGCTGGACAAGGCGGTAAGACTCACTCCTTATCAGGATGTTTATTACATCAATTTGGCGGACAGTTATGTCGCGTTGGCAAACCGAGAAGCCAACGCCGGCAAGGATAAGGATAAAATCTTAACTTATCTGAACTACGCCATCAATTACGCCCGCGCCGCGGTTGAAATCGCGCCGGAAAAGGCCGGCAACAACGAGATTTTGGCGCTGGTTTACGAAAACGCCGCGGTTTACACGAACGGAGGCATTACGGTGTGGGCGCGAAGCCTGGAAGATTTGTACGCTAAAATCATTGAACTGGATCCGAATAACCCCGTTCCGTATTTTAAATTGGCTTTATTGAACGTGGCAAGGGCCAACGCCGCCCAAAACGACGCGGAAAAAGAGAAGTTTTTCAAGGAGGCGATTGAAAAATACGATTTGGCCATTGCCAAAAAAGGCGACCTGGCAATCGCTTATTACGGCAAGGGCGTGGCTTATGAAAAACTGAAAAATACGGATGAAGCCATTAACCAGTTAAAATTGGCGGTAAGCAATTCGGGGAATAACAGGGATTACGCGTTTGAATTGGGCCGTCTTTACTTTAATCGCGGCGTCGCCAAAGGAGAGGTGTTGAACCGGGAAATCAAAAGCGCGAAAAAAGAAACAGCGGAAAGCGACATGGAAGAAGAGGGAGGAGACGGCGAAGAATTAACCATTGAAACGGCGGCCCCGCCGACAAAAAAAATAATCAAGCGAAACAAGGACATAAACACCGCCAATCAAATATTTTTAAGCATCCTGCAAACCGAGAAGAACCACGCCAATTCATTGTACAGTTTGGCGCTGCTTTACGATGCCGTGGGCGAGAAAGACAATTCAAGAACAGCGGCTCAACGGCTTTTGTCCATATTGCAAGACGAACGGCAAAAAGATCAAGTAAGGGAGCAGTTTAAGGATGTATTGCGATAAAATAAGCGTCGCCGTTCTTGGAAACCTTCGTCCAAAGCTCATAATTATTTCCTCCTCCTTGACAAATTAATTTTTTTATGATAATTTTCGCGTATATTGCTATTTCGGAAATACGCCGACAATGTCCCGCGAATTACGCGTAGCCTTAATTCGCATGTGTTAATTTTGTTTTTAAGTTTTTAAATAAAGTGGTTCGGCGATCGCGCGATTAGGCGCTTAAGCCGGATTTATGGCATTATTCTATGAAAATTCATAAAAAATTAAGGGGGAAATTGTTTAAATCAATCACACTCTTCGCCGGCATTGTTTTAGTGCTGAATATGTCTATGGCGGGAGTGTTTTTTGTCGCCGATATTACTTCGGCGACGTCGGACAGTCCGACGGAACAAGAAAAATGTGAATTAACTCTTACCAAAACAGGTCCCGCCACCACCACTCCCGGGGCGGAAATTACCTATAATTTAAAGCTGGAAAACACAGGGAATGTTATATGTACCGGCGGCGGAGTGCAGTTGTACGATTATTTTCCCGCCGGCGTCACATATAGTGGTGAATATGACTTTAATGGAACTTTTAATAACGCATTATTAAGGAATTTTGCCGGTAATTATGCGGGATTATATGGTACTTGTACGGACCCCAATAAATGTACCGGATGGAATTTTGGTCATATTGAAAACGGCAGAACAATAGAAGTTAATTTAAGAATGAAAGTTGATAATGATGTTCCGTGCGGTTCCGAGCTGGTTAATAAAGCCAGTTTTAGGGCGGATACTTATTATTACGCCCAAGATTCTAAAGGAGATTATAAATATATAGGAGGGGATATTGCCACCACCACGGTAGAGTGTTTACCTCAGTACGGCTCCATTTCCGGCTATAAATACGAAGACGCGGACGGAATGGCAAGCACTACCGATGACTGGACCGGATTGGAGGGCTGGACCATCAATCTGCTTGATTCGGCGTCAACCACCATCGCCACCACCACGACCAACGGCGACGGATATTACGAATTCAGCGATTTGCCGCTTAATCAGAACTATTATTTAACGGAAAAAATGGAATCGGGCTGGTATCAACTCTCAGCGCCGAATAATCCTGTTTATCTCGCGACATCAACCGCTTCAGACACCGCCAGCTCAACCAACAATAATTTCGTCAATTCCCGCCTCGGCTCCATTTCCGGCCATAAATACGAAGACGCGGACGGAATGGCAAGCACCACCGACGATCGCGTCGGAGTTGAAGGATGGGCCATTGATCTGTTCAGTTTAACTCCGAAAGTTGAGTTGATAGCCGGCACCAGCACCGGTCCAAACGGATATTACGAATTCAATAATTTGCCGCTCGGCTCTTACCGTTTGGTGGAAACAATGCCGCGGGGGCAAGGCTGGTATCAGGTGGAAGCGCCCGATATCGTGGTTTTATCCTCAACCACAACCGACTCAACCGACAATAATTTCATCAATTCCCGCCTCGGCTCCATTTCCGGCCATAAATACGAAGACAAAGACGGCGCGGCCGACACCGAGGATTGGACCGGATTGGAGGGTTGGACCATCAATCTGCTTGATTCGGCGTCCACGACAATCGCCAGCACCACGACCGCCGGCGATAACGGATATTATGAATTTACGGCGCTGCCTCTCGGTGTTTATTATTTAACCGAAGAAATGAAAGCCGGCTGGGAACAGCTTAGCGCGCCGAAAGACCCCATTATTTTAAAGTCGGATTTGGATTCGGGAACCGCCAGTTCAACCGATAATAATTTTGTCAATTATCGTTATCCCGAACTCGGCTCCATTTCCGGCCATAAATACGAAGATATGGACGGTATGGTGGGCACCCCGAACGATAGATACGGATTGGACAACTGGATTATTAACCTTCTGGACGGATCTACCGGCAATTTCATCGCTTCCACGACCACGGGCTATAATGCCGACTCAAAATCGCATGGATATTACGAATTCAAAGATTTGCCGTTTGGCGATTATGTTTTAACGGAAGATATGAAGCCCGGCTGGATTCAATTGGACGCTCCGCCGGCGATTACCCTGAACGCAACGATAACCGATTCGGCCGGAAATGATTTTGTCAACAGCAAGCCAGGCTTTATCTCCGGTTATAAATACAAAGACGATGACGGTTTATTGTCCACGACCGGCGACAGGAGCGGATTGCCGAATTGGTATATCAGCCTTTACGCGTCCACTTCCGCGGGCGTGAAAATGTCAGCCACTACCGTAACCGGCGATGACGGGTATTTTGAATTCAAAAATTTGCCGCTAGGAGTTTATATTCTAACGGAAGATATGAAGTCCGGCTGGAATCAATTATACGCGCCGCCGGAAATTACTCTGACAGCCGCGGCAACCAGTTCAACCGATAATAATTTTGTCAATTATTATCCGGAATCCGGCGGTCCGGAATACGGATATTTGAAAATATGCAAATATGTTGACGAAGACGGGGTTTTGGACACCACGGAAGACCAAGAGCCGGTAGGCGGCTGGGAGTTTATCGTTGATTCCGGAATAGCCGCTTCGTCATACCGCACTCTTCCTTTGGATCAAGAAGGCGGCGGCTGCACCGAAAGCATTAAACTGGAAACCGGAGATTATGACATTTCCGAAACTTTGGGGAAGGGCTGGTATTCCATTGAGCCCATAAGCGGAAGCATGACCGCCACCGTGGAGTTTGGCAAAACCACAACCGTTAACTTCTACAACACCCAATACGGCTCAATATCGGGCTATAAATATAATGATCTTAACAATAACGGTAAAATTGACGCGAATGAAACCGGTATATCCGGCTGGGAAATACAGTTAATCGGCTGCCCTTACGCCCCGTTGCAAACCGGCGCTTCAACCTTTTTGCCGAAAAACAGGATTAATCTTGATCCCGCTCCCGATGAAACGGGTTATTGCTCGGTAATCGCCACCACCACGACCGGCGTGAACGGGTTTTACACTTTTGATTATCTGCGGTCGGGCGATTACGGCGTCAGCGAAGCGAGCCGAAACGATTGGACGCAGACATATCCGGAAGATCAAGGCTTCTATTATTTTAACCTGGGAAAAGGAGAGGCGACCACCACCGTAAACTTCTTGAACCATTACGAGAAACCGCCGGTATGCGGCGACGGAATAGTGAACCAAGAAACCGAACAATGCGACGGAAATGACGGAATCGGCGAAAACCAAACTTGCACAAGCGATTGTTTGATAGAAGATGTCCCGTATTGCGGCGACGATGTTTGCGATACCGACGGGGGAGAAAATTGCTCTACCTGCGTCAGTGATTGCGGCGGATGCGGCGGCGGATCGGTGATTATCATATCGGGAGGCCCGGAACCGCCAATCGTATTGGGCGAGGAAGGCGAGCCGATGCTGTCAATTGACAAAACGGTAAATATGAAATTCGCCAATCCCGGCGATGAGATTGAGTATAAGGTGGTTGTCGCGAATAACGGAAACTTAACCGCGTTTGACGCCGTATTGGACGATACCTTGCCGGACGGATTTACTTTTTCCGACGACGGAGCGGCGACCAGAACCGTCAATGTGGGAGACATTAAGTCGGGCGAAATAAAAACATTCAATTTCGCGGTAACAATCGGCGATAATGTTGCTCCCGGGAACTATACCAATATTGCCACGGTAAGCGCGTCCAACCATGATCCTGTCAGTGATTCCGCCGATATTGAGGTAAGGGCGATAGAAGTGCTGGGAGTTGAGCTGGCGGAAACGGGATTTAGCGTTAAGGAATTCGTTCTGCTTGTCGCCGTAATACTCGGTTTATACGGACTTGCCTTGATTTTAAGGCGAAAATACGGATTAAACGAATAATCTAAAAGCTCCGGCAAACGCCGGAGCTTTTCGCGTTATTGCCGCCAAATCTTGTCGCGAGCGAGGTTTTTGGCTTATCAGCCGAATTCGGCGGCGGCCATTTTGCTTTGAGCTTGTGTTTTTTTTATATTTGTGTATAATAAATAGCACGGGAACGCCGTTAAAGCTTGGCGGCGGTCCCGAAACAACAAATTTCCGCGTTTGGCGGAATAAATACGCACCTGTAACAAATCCTTGGGTTTAAGGTGGCCAAGGAACTTCCTAAAGGCAACAGGAGGTTAACAACTCTTTTTTTTATTGCCCGCGAATAGAATAATTTATACTTATATGACCAAAAAAGACAACAAAACAAACGAAGACCAAAAATTCGCCGAATTGGTAAGCAAGGACGCTTTTCAAGCTCCCAAGGTCGGGGACACGGTAAAAGGCGTTGTGCTGTCGGCTTCCAAGTCGGAAGTCAGGCTGGATATTGACGGCATATTGACCGGCATTGTGCGAGGACAGGAGCTTTACGAAGAGTCGGAAGAATACGCCAATTTAAGCCCCGGAGACGAAGTGGAGGCGACGGTGGTGGAAGAAGAAAACGAGAATGGCGAGCTGGAGCTGTCGTTCAGATACGCCGGACAGGAAAAAGCGTGGGAGCTTTTGAGAGACTCTTATAAAAACAAAAAACCGATAAAAGTCAAAATAACCGGAGCTAATCGCGGAGGCTTGGTCGCCAGCCTTGGACAAATCAGCGGCTTTCTTCCGGTTTCCCAGTTATCTCCGGAAAAATACCCCAGAGTTTCGGGGGGAGACAAGGGTAAAATTTTGGAAAAATTAAAATCGTTCGTGGGACAAGAAGTGGAAGTGGTGGTGGCCAATTTAAGCGAAGAAGGCAGGGAAGACAAAATTATTTTCAGCGAAAAAGATGTTTGGAGCGAGAAGCGAAAATCCATGCTGGACCAATACAAAATTGGCTCCACGGTTGAGGGAACGATTTCCGCCATTGCCGATTTCGGCGTGTTTATAAATTTCGGCGATAATCTGGAAGGCCTTATCCATATTTCCGAATTGGCTTGGCAGAGAATTGACAATCCGGCGGATTTATTCAAGGTTGGCGACAAAATTCGCGCGGAAATAATTGACATTAACGGCCCGAAAATATTTTTGAGCGCCAAGAGGTTGATCAGGGACCCGTGGGAAGACGTCGCCAAAAAATACAAAATAGGCCAAACCGTTCAAGGCGTAATCATTAAAGTTAATCCGTTTGGATTATTCGTCAAGCTTGATGATGATATTCACGGATTGGCGCATATAAGCCAGCTCGGCTTGGCTCCGGGCCAAAAAATCAATGACGTGTTCAAAGTTGACGACAAGAAAGAGTTTATCGTCGTTTCCGTAGAGCCGAAAGAGCATAGGCTGGGATTGGAGATTAAGGGCGCCAAAGCGGAAGGCGAAAAACAAGATAAGGACGCCGGCAAGAACGAAGAGAATGGCGGCAAAGCGTCCAAGGACGCCAAGGGCGCCGTGAGAGAGAAAGAAGATGACGGGCAGAAAGATAAGAAGGAGGAAAAGCCTTCTTCCGCCAAAGCTTCGGAGGGCAAGCAAGAAAGCAAAGACGACAATGGCGGCGATAAAAGCGGTGAGAACAAAGAAGCTGACGGCAAAAAAGACAAGGACGATACCGGAAAAAACAAAGAAAAATAATTTAGAGTTAAATTGCCAATGGAAAAAGGGGCCGAACCGGCCGGGATCTTGTGAAAAAATCTCATCCGGCTCGGCCTTCTTTGATTAAGGTCAAAGAAGGCGGACGGGATGCCGTGGAAAAAATACCGTAGGGGCGAACGGCGTTCACCCTAATCCAAGGAGACCAAGTCTCCAATTGGAGACTTGGTCTCTTCGTTTTTTTGCGCTTAACTTTGCCAACCGAGTTCCGTCGCGGTTAATTTTTTTGACTATTAACGTAAAGTATTCTATAATTATTGCAACGGCGTCAAGGCGTGTCGCGTATTCGCGCGACGCGCGAGACGCCCAAGCAAAAAGTTATGGCTTTATCAAAGGAACAAATTAGGCATATCGCCAAACTCGCTCGGCTGGAATTGAGCGAGGCGGAGCTGAAAAAATACGGCGGCCAGTTGTCCGATGTCTTAAGCTACGCCGACCAGCTGCAAGAGGCGGATGTTGAGGGCGTAGAGCCGACGGCGCAGGTTACGGGGTTGGAAAATGTTTTTCGGGAAGATATTGTTGAAGAATGGGACGACGCAGAAGTAAAAGCGGCGTTAAGCCGGGCCCCCGAACTTGAGGATGGGCAGATTAAAATCAAGAGAGTGTTGGGGTGATTGCAAATTCGCGAATCAGGACACAAATTCACAAATACCGTTAAAATATGAGATTAAACGAACTTACCATAAAACAAGCGAGCGAGAAGCTGGCCAAGGGCGAGATAACTTCGGTTGAGTTGACCGAGGCTTGTTTGGCGCGAATAAAGGAAGTTGACGGCAAGATCAGGGCGTGCTTGGTTGTTTCCGAGAAAGAAGCTTTGGAAGAGGCGAAAAAAGCGGATGAAAGGAGAGCGAAGGGCGAAAAAGGCGATTTGCTCGGCATTCCCTATTTATGCAAAATGAATATAATGACCAAGGGGATTGAAACGAACGCGGCTTCAAAGGTTCTGGAAGGATATATCGCGCCTTACGACGCCACCGTCGTGAAAAAACTAAAAGCGGCCGGCGCCGTGCTTTTGGGCAAGGCCAATTTGGACGAATTCGCCCACGGCGCTTCAACGGAAAACAGCGCGTTCGGGCCGACTTATAACCCTTGGGATTTAAAAAGAGTGCCGGGAGGGTCATCGGGCGGTTCGGCCGCCGGAGTGGCGGCGGATATGTGCGTTTTCGCGCTCGGCACCGATACCGGCGGATCGGTAAGGCAGCCGGCTTCGTTTTGCGGAGTCGTCGGGCTAAAACCGACATACGGGCTGGCTTCCCGTTTCGGGCTGATTGCCATGACCTCCTCAACCGATGTTCCCGGCGTTATCGCCAAGACGGTGGAGGACGCAGGTTTAGTCTTATCTGTCATTGCCGGTAAAGATAAAAATGATTCTACGACAACTGAGACCGCGAAATCCGACTTCGCCTCCCCGAAGCCGGACCTCAGCCGTGGTGTGAGGGGACTTAAAATCGGCTTGCCCGAGGAGTATTTTATTGACGGGATTGAAAAGGGAGTCAGAGAGGCGATAGAAGCGGCCATTGAGAAATTAAAAGAGCTGGGAGCGGAATTTACCGAAGTGAGCCTGCCTCACACCAAGTACGCCATACCTGTTTATTATATTATCACCCCTTCGGAAATCAGTTCCAATTTGGCCAGATTTGACGGCGTTAAATACGGATTGTCTCGCAGAGACGAGGCGGCGCCTCATCTCTACGATGTGTACGCGAAGAGCAGGGGAGGCGGTTTCGGGCCGGAGGTAAAGCGAAGGATAATGCTCGGAACTTACGCCCTAAGCGCCGGTTATTACGACGCTTATTATCTGCGGGCGCAAAAAGTAAGAACGAAAATAAAAGAAGAAATGGACAAGGCGTTGGAGAAGGTTGATTGTTTGTTAACGCCGTCTTCGCCGCATCCGGCGTTTAAAATCGGCGAGCAATCCGACGACCCCTTGAAGATGTACTTGGAGGACATTTTTATGTCGGGCCCGTCGCTTGCCGGATTGCCGGCCATGTCAGTCCCGTGCGGATTTGACAACGGCTTGCCGGTCGGTATGCAGTTAATCGGCGGAAGGTTCGGCGAGGCGACGCTTTTTAGAGTGGGAAACTGTTACGAGAGGGCGGAGAAATGGAACAAGAAGAAGCCGAGTATAAAATAAATCAAGAAATTAAAAATTCAAAATTACAAATTACAAATAAATTCCAAATTTAAAACAGTTTTGGATTTTAAAATCGTGATTTATTTTGAATTTGAGATTTCGCGCTTGCGATTTTAAAAATATGCCCGGACAAAAATCATCCAAATTAACAGTCGGAGCGGCATTAACGGCCATTGCCCTTATTTTTATCGCGTCGGTTTTTTTGTTAAATAAAGCAAAATACGAAAAGGCGCGGGAGCGGGCGGCCAAAACCGAAGCGATGAGGATTATTGACGCGAATAAAAACGCGATTGAAAAAGCGGAAGAGGACGCGGGCGGACAGATTGAGCCGATTGGCGAAAACGACCATATATTGGGGAAACTGGGCGCGCCCGTTCAGCTGATAGTTTACAGCGATTTTGAATGCCGATTTTGCGCCGATTTTAACGACACGATAAAGCGAATAGCGAACGAATTCGGCGATAAAGTGGTTATCGCTTTTCGGAATTTCCCTTTGACCGCGATTAACCCTTCCGCTTTGTCGGCGGCCATCGCCTCTGAATGCGCGGCCGAGCAGGGAAAATTTTGGGAAATGCATGACAAGCTGTTTGCCGATAACGCGGAAGGAAATTTCGGCGTGGAACAATTCAAAAAAGACGCGGCCGACATCGGGCTGGAAGTGGAGCGGTTTAACAAGTGCCTTGATGAAGAAAAATACAAAGACAAGGTCGGCGCGCGCGTCAAAGAAGGGGAGGACGCCGGCATACTTGGCGCGCCGCAAACCTATGTCAACGGCCAAGTTTTGCCGGGCGCTTATCCGTTTGAAGACTTTACGGACAGTCAAGGGTACGAGCGAACGGGAATGAAGAATATAATTTTAAAACACTTGAAAAACCGATAAACAATCAAATTGGGAATTTAGAATATTATATGACCAGAAAAATAGTGTTGGCTTCAAAATCGCCGAGAAGAAAACAGATGCTGAAACAAATCGGATTGCGATTTGAAGTCAGGGAAAGTGAATACGAAGAGGATATGGACGCTAAAAACAATCCGTATGAATTGGTTGAATTTTTATCCCTGAATAAAGCGCGGGACGTGGCAAGGCATTACGATGACGCCGTTATTATCGGCGCCGACACCGTCATCGCGCTGGGCGACAAAATTATCGGCAAGCCAAAAAGCCGAAAAGAAGCCAAAGAGATGCTGAGAAGTTTTTCCGGGCGCGAACACAGGGTCGTTTCTGGTTTCGCGATAATAGACGCGAAGAATAATTTGGAAACGGTTGGCCGCGGAGAGGCGGTTCTTAAATTCAGGGACTTGACGGACGAGGAAATTGACAAGTACACGGAACGCGAGGACACCGTTTGTTTTGCCGGCGGATACAATATGTTCGCGCGAGCGCCGATTTTTTTGGAAAGCGCGCGAGGAGATTTTTATTCAATTATCGGCTTGCCGTTAAACAAAATATACGCGGAATTGAAGAAGATGGGCGTGGAGTTTTTTTGACAAACCTCGTCGCCGTTCGGGGCGCGATGGTTCGCGGATTACGATTGGCGATGGGAGCATAATTCATTTTCAAATCATTAAAACGTCTTAAACGCGCCGTCAAAGCTTATTTTGGAAGGGTCGCATAGTGGTCGAGTGCGCCGCCTTGGAAAGGCGGTAGGCCTTCACGGGTCTCGGAGGTTCGAATCCTCTCCCTTCCGCCATTATTTCAGGGGTTGTCGCCGAACAGGACAGCCCCTTAAACGGTTAAACAAAAAACAATTATGGATTTTTTGGATTTTCTATTGCCGGCCATTGAGCATTTTCGCTTTTGGGGATATTGGATAATCTTGTTTGTGTCTTTGGTGGAATCTTTGGCGTTTGTCGGCATCGCGATTCCCGGCACGATTTTCATCGTCTTCGTGGGGTTTATTTCGGCAAAGGGCTTTTTGGACTTGGGGGATCTGGTTTTGTTTGCCGCCGCCGGCGCGATTATCGGAGACGTGTTGAGTTATTATTTGGGAAATTACGTAAAAAATTCTTTCGGAGAGGACAGCAAGATTTTTAAATCAAAATATTTGCGCAGGGGGAAAAATTTTTTCAATAAATACGGAGGAAGAAGCGTTTTTCTGGGCAGGTTTATAGGGCCCATACGGCCGGTCATTCCTTTTGTCGCGGGAATGCTCAAAATGGACAAAAAGACCTTTCTTTTTTGGAATATTTTCAGCGGTTTCGCGTGGGCGGCCACCTTTTCCCTAATCGGGTATTTTTTCGGGGGAGCCGCGGAAATTATCGCCTTATGGATAACGAGAGGAGGCGTGTTCGCCGGAGCGTTCGCCGGCCTTATTTTTGTTTTTTATGTTGTCAGGCGCGTTATGTTTAAAAAGGCTAAAATTCTTTAAGCGGCAAGGCATCGGTCTGATTTTGCGAAATATTTCGCGGCTTTGAGGATTTTTATTTAAGAAATATTTTTAAGCTCAACATAACGCCGATTCCCAGCAAGATATTAAGTAATTGCTTTATTGATTTTTTGAAATTTGTTTCTTTGCGAAGTTCCGGTATTATGTCGGCGGTGGCGATATAGATAAAGCCGCCGGCGGCAAAGGGCAGGATGTAAACGGAGAAACTTTCAATTCGGGCGTTTATCGCGAGGCCGGCGGCGGCGCCGACAATGGCGATTAACGCCGAAATAAAATTAAACAACAACGCTTTCGCCTTGGAGTATCCGGCGTAAAGCAGTATGCTGAAATCGCTTATCTTTTGCGGAATTTCATGGGCGATAACGGTAATAACGGTGGCTATTCCCAAGGGGATATTCGCCAAAAACGCGCCGGCGACAATCAGGCCGTCAATAAAATTATGCAGTCCGTCGCCGATTATGGTCATTTTGCCGATCGGATGGATGTGTTTATGCGATTCCGGATTATGGCAATGATGCCAAAAGATTATTTTTTCCAAAACAAAAAACATCATAATTCCGCCCAGAAGCCAGAACCAAACCGACATATCCGCGCCGGTTTTGTCCACCGCTTCCGGCATAAGATGAATGAAGCTCTCGCCCAGCAGTGTGCCGGCGGACAGGCTCACCAAGAACAAAGTTATTTTTTTTCGCGCCTTTTCTTTTTGGAGAGCCAAAGTTATGATGCCGATAAGAGAAAACAAAGAAACGGCAACCGCGCCCGCGACGGCGTAAAAATAGATTATTCGCATAAAGTGGTCGTAAATTAAATTAGCCTTTATTTATTTTAACATAAAGAACCCCCTTGATAAAGGGGGCGATTATATTGGGATGAAAGTGTAACGCTCTTTTTGCGTAAATTACAAGTTACAAGCGCCAAATCCTAAATAAGCGCCAAATCCTAAATATCAAATTCAAAACCTTAATTAAGCCAATACTATCTTAATATGATGTTTTGAATTTGTTATTTTGAATTTATTTGTTGTTTGGCGCTTGTAATTTGTAATTTTATGGGCTTAACCGTTACACTTTCATCCCAATATTAATCTATAGGATGTAGGTTATGCGCCCATCTTGCGTATTTTCTTGACTTTAGTCTTGTTTTTTGATAAATTAAATGCGCCAAAGGAGTGTATTACTTATCTTAAACGGTTGCTTTAGAAAAGAAATAAGCGGCAACTCCATCGGATACTTGTTTTATTTTAAGCGACTCTCGTGTTTCGGCGGCGCGAGCCTTAATTTTAATCGCGAAAACCAAGATGATTGACAGACTAAAAAATCTAAAATCGCCAAAAGTCGCGGTGATAATATTGGAATTTTTTGCCTTGGGGCTGTTAATATATTTAATCGCCCTGCCTTTTTATCCGTTAATACAATACAAAATAAATACGAGCAAAAACGTTGACGTTGATTATACGGATATCGGCGCCGTTAAAAAAATGACGGAAGAAATCACGGGATTGCGGTCTAATACGGACAACAATGCTTCCGAAG
>Ga0256830_1001110_pt1 | contig 19413 bp, 13 predicted proteins | sample 128326metaG_FD_190537 | JGI IMG/M metagenome (GOLD analysis project Ga0256830, IMG submission 190537) | Hydrothermal vent microbial communities from Lau Basin, Pacific Ocean - 128-326 | ecosystem: Environmental > Aquatic > Marine > Hydrothermal vents | place: Pacific Ocean: Lau Basin | collected... | reverse complement strand
ATACGTGTTTTTGATTTGACTGACTCTAAGCCTGTCCGGTAATATCTTCTCGAACAGACCGTAAAAATAGATAATTGAAATAACCGCCGTAAAACTCAGAAGGAATCCGAGATCCGATATAAAAGTCGGGTTTACCAGTAAGATGACAAACGCCGCCGTGGCGATAATATTCCAACCGTGTACCGGACGATTTACGATTGGCGCCAACACATACAAGACCGCCATTAAGGAGGCCCGTACAACACTGGGTCTGCCCCCGGTCAACAAGACAAATAAACCCAGACCGGTGATGATGGCTATCCGGTCCCACCCCCAGGGAATTCGCAGGAATTTGGTAAGAACCATGAGGATCAGTAAAACATATCCGACGTGCAATCCCGAAACGGCCAGTACATGAATTACGCCGGTTTCCACAAAGGCCGATTTTAGTTCCGGATCGACATCCGATTTATCGCCCAGAATCAGCGCCGAAAGCAACCCCGCAACAGATTCATCCGTCGCCCGGTAAAACCTGTTCCTGATACCATCTCTGACCGTATGGATCATTCGTAATAAGCTATTCCCCTTAGCGGGAATCACCCGGATCGGTTTTTCTTTATTCTGATAGACCCGGCCGAAAATATTTTGACGTTGATAAAATGTTTTGAAATCGAATTCTCCCGGATTGCGCGGCAATCCGAAAACCTGGTATCGGCCGGAAAAAATGATCGTGTCGCCAACGCCGGCGGCTATACTTTTCTTACTGTAAACAAAATACCTGATCGGAATCGAGAGCTGAAAAGAGTCCGCTTCCATCCGCATGTTTTTTACAGAGATTCTTTCTCCTTTGAGAGTAGTTTTCAATTCCTGAACTATGCCCTTCCCCAAGACATTTTGTTCCTGAAAAAGTTTAACCGTTTGTTCCTTATCATGAATCCGCTCCCGTTCATAGGCATGGTAAGCCCACCCGAAGGCCCAGACACATAGCAATAAAGCTGCTGTAAATAAATTGTCATTACTCGCCATGAACAGAACCGCAATCGCAACCACGAAAACAAGAATTGCTACCAAAATCGCGGGGAATGGAACAGCAGTGAGGACTCCCGCTGTCAACGCCAATGCCAGGTACACAACAGGCGATTTACGGAACAATAAAGCAATGGAATAATTCATAAGACAAACGAAAATAACAATTAGAGGGCAAATCAGAAAAGGAGAATATTGGGATTATTTTTATTCCGCATATTTAGATTGAAACGTGATGCATGAAACGTGAAAATTGTTTACCACGAGTACACACTCTGGTTCGATCCAACAGGGTGTCCTGTCCATGTTGCCTGATCAGCAGATGTACGGTGGTGTTTTACCGGGAAGATAAGAAAAACACGAAGGATTAAATATTAACGGTTGGAATCCCCCGGCTTCTGACTCCTGATTTACAATCTATTATCCAGCATCCGAAATCAACAACAACCTCCAAGGCTCTTTGGTTCTTCATACGCAAAACGCCCCTGCCTTCTCATATCCCTTCATCAAATGCAATTATTCAACCCGCCAATATTTATTCTCCACGGGTTTTGTCACCCATTGATCCCCGTCCCAATATTCTATTCGCCTGAATTGTTCATTAATCCATCTTTATAGGCTATCCTTGTTATTTACATTTCATACTTATCGCAAGTTGTTACGGTCTATAAAAACTCACATGCAGTCTTCGCACATATTCGTAACTGTTTCGGAAAATATTATTTGATTACCGACGATGATCTCATGCGAATCCGCATATCCACCTTCGAAAATTTTTACCAAGTGCCGGTGGAATTAGGGTTAATTCTTTTTGTATAATTTATTATATTGCTCTCCGGTTAAGGATTCAGTTTCGGGTGGTTCGTAATATACCAACCGGATAATTTCCTATCCTTTTAGGTACCAGATCCATCCCGAATATTGCCGATTATACTGGTAATTTGAATTCCGGTTCTCATACATTTAAATCAGATTCCCAATACCTGGTAATTCAATAATCAAAGCAACGATTTTATTGATGGAGAATCAATGGCAAAAATAAACCTCACAGTGAATGACAAAAACTATACGGTTGATGTTGATCCGAAAACACCACTCCTTTGGGTATTGCGCGACAACCTGGGCCTAACAGGAACAAAATACAGTTGCGGGAAAGCATTATGCGGCGCTTGCACAGTCCACCTCGACGGCAAGGCCGTACGATCCTGCACTTTTCCGGTAAGCGCCGTCGGTAGCGCTTCCATTACAACCATCGAAGGCTTATCATCAGACCTGAAGCATCCTTTGCAAAAAGCATGGATACAGGAAGAAGTATCACAATGCGGCTATTGTCAACCGGGACAGATTATGACCGCCGCCGCTCTCCTGGCAAACAAACCAAACCCCTCCGACGAAGATATCGACGAAACCATGTCATCGGTCCTTTGTCGTTGCGGCACGTATCAAAGAATTCGGCGTGCGATTCATGTTGCTGCGGAAGGAGGCGTACGATGAGTTCCACAACAGCCATCAACAGACGTGATTTTCTCAAATTGTCTACCTCCGCCGGTATCGGACTGGTTCTCGGGTTCTGTCTTCCCACGAAAAAGCTGTATGGTATTGATTCGCCCGAAGCGGTTGAATCGTTCGCGCCTAATGTTTGGCTGGCCATTGATCGTTCGGGAACCGTGACAATCACGTTTTCACGATGTGAAATGGGGCAGAAAATCTGGACTTCCCTGCCAATGATCGTGGCCGAAGAACTGGAGGCGGACTGGTCCAAAGTTCGCATCAAACAGGGCGATTTCAATCGGGCCGCTTACGGCAGTCAAACCACCGGCGGCAGCGCCAGTGTGCGCACATCTTACAATCGTCTCCGGAGAGCCGGGGCGGTAGCCCGGGAAATGCTGATTTCCGCCGCCGCTCAGACCTGGAAAGTACCGGTCAACCGTTGCCGCGCCGAAAACGGGACTGTCATTAATCTGGACACCAAACAGAAACTCAAATACGGCGAATTGACCGAACTCGCGGCTCAACAACCGATCCCGGATGAGGTACCTCTTAAAGATCCGAAAGATTTCAAAATCATCGGACAAAGTCTTAAAAGCCTGAACGCCGATCTCAGAGTCAACGGGAAAGCCGTTTTCGGTCTGGATTTCAAATTGCCGGGGTTATTGACAGCCGTTATTGCCCGTTGCCCGGTCATCGGAGGTAAGGTCGCCAATTTTGATGATTCAATCACCAAAACAATTCCAGGCGTCCGGCACGTTGTGGAAGTCACCAATGGAGTAGCGGTTGTGGCGGACGATACCTGGACAGCCATAAAAGGCCGTAAGGCGCTCAAGATAACCTGGGATGAAGGCCCTAACGCCAATCTCAGCAGCGAAATTATTTCCGAAACCCTGAAAAATGCGGTCGAAAAACCGGGGACTGTCCTTAGGGACGACGGCAATGTTGAAAAAGCAGAAAAAGAGTCCCGTAAAAAAATAACCGCGGATTTCGAAGTCCCCTACCTCGATCATGCGCCGATGGAACCCATGAATTGCACCGCCTATGTGCATGAAAACACCTGCGAAATCTGGGCGCCGACCCAAAGACCATCCCGGGCTCACAGGATCGGTACGCAGGTTACCGGGCTTGACGCCAAAAACGTTATCGTACATATATTACCGATGGGAGGCGCCTTCGGTCGACGCCTGCAATATGATTATGTCCGGGACGCCGTCGAAGTATCCAACCTGATCAAAGCGCCGGTAAAAGTCTTACGGACACGGGACGAAGACATTCAACACGGTACATATCGTCCGGCAACATATCACCGCGTTTCCGGCAGCCTCGATAAAAACGGATATCCCCTTTCCTGGAATCATCGGGTATCGGGCCCGGGACCATATCCGGGTTTAATTACCGGCGGCGCCGATACCTTAGCTTACGATATTCCCAATATCCACGTGGACTATGTCATGTCCGATATCTCCATTCCCACCGGCGCCTGGCGATCGGTCGCGAATACCCAGAATGCTTTTGTCAATGAATGTTTCATCGATGAGCTTGCTGTTGCCGCCGGAAAGGATCCTTACCTCTATCGCCGAAAATTATTGGAGATTTATCCGCGGATGGTAAAGGTTCTGGATCTGGTTGCCGAAAAAGCCCATTGGGGCAATCAACCCAAAGGTCATTTCCAGGGAATAGCAATCCATCCCTCCTTTCACAGTCGCGCCGCGATTGTGGTCGAACTTAACACCGATAAACGCGGCGGATTGAATATCCATAAGGTCGTATGCGCTATTGATTGCGGACTGGCCATTAATCCCGACGGTGTCAAGGCCCAGTTGGAAGGTGGAATCATCCTGGCCCTCACGGCTGCTTTATACGGCGCGATTACATTAAAAAACGGCCGGGTTCAACAATCGAACTTTCATAACTACAAATTATTAACGATGCGCGAAACACCCTTGCTTGAAACCTATATCGTTGATATTGACGAACCCCCCACGGGTGTTGGTGAACCACCGGTTCCGCCTACTCCACCCGCCCTGGCCAATGCCATCTTCGCCGCCACGGGAAAACGCATACGGACGCTACCGGTAGATATCAAAAAACTGCGAAGATACCGCTAACTCGACCCCGCCGAATAATAAATACGGCGCGTTAGACGGCTTCTGAAGTCGCGATTATTTCCCCGGCAACTCCACCTTGCCGGGGAAATAATTTCAGTGATTTCAAAAAACAATCTTTCCGAAATAAACACCGGTGAAACCGATTGGCAACAACCACAGTGTTCCCTGGCCCCGAAGATTTTTAATCACGCCGCGTACAATTCCAAATTGCACCTCACCGCCCATAACCTTAAACTCCGGGCAATTATTTTCGGGAAATCAAGGAACCTAAGATGAAACGATCCACCGCCGGTTTTATTGCTTTCGGGGTTATCCTTTTTGTACTATACGTTTTTGGTGTCGAGTTCTTTGAAGCGGTCTGGTCTTTCCCCAGCCGCCGTGCCATTCCTTTAATGGTCTTAGCCCTCATCGGAACGGGCGTATTTATTTCCATCAAACTGAATTTCCCCCAAATCAGGCACTTCTGGCATGGCGTTAAGGTTACTATGGGCATTTATGACAATCCTGAAGATGAGGGTGATCTGAACCATTTCCGGGCCTTGACCACCGCCCTTTCCGCCACTGTTGGAATCGGCAACATTGCCGGTGTGGCTACCGCCCTCTATTACGGTGGCCCGGGTGCTCTTTTCTGGATGTGGATCACGGCCTTCTTCGGAACAACGTTGAAATTCGCCGAATGCACACTGGCAGTGAAATACCGGGAAATCGACGAATACGGATTTACCGCCGGTGGTCCCATGTACACCATTGAACATGGTCTCGGTATCCGCTGGCGATGGCTGGCTGTGTCCTTTGCCGCCTTTGCCATTATCTGTTCGTTTGCCACCGGCAATGCGATACAATCCTTTACCGTATCCGATCAGATATATTCGGAAGTGTCGCAAGTATTGGGGAATACCCACTTTTTAACTACCAAACATGAAATCTGGTCTGGTTTCGGTGTATCCCCCCTTCAAATTATAAACGGTTTATTGATGGCGACGATTGTTGCCCTGGTCATTATCGGCGGAATAAAAAGAATTGGACACGTCACCGGCTACCTGGCACCTTTCATGGCAATTATCTATGTCACTGCCGCCTGTCTGATCCTGTTGGCAAACTCCTCCGAAATACCGGAAAGTATCGCCATGATTTTCCGTCTGGCTTTCAATCCACCGGCCCAAATGGCCGGTGTAGGCGGGGGTATTCTGCTGACTATGCTATGGGGAATCAAACGGGGACTCTATTCCAACGAAGCCGGTCAGGGCAGTGCCGCCATTGCCCATTCAACAGCCAAAACGAAGTATCCCGTTCGTGAAGGTGCCGTCGCCATGCTGGGTCCCTTTATCGACACCATCCTGATCTGTTCCCTTACCGGATTTGTAATCATTACAACCGGTGCCTGGAAACTTACGGAATACTATGTAAGAATGACGGAAACCGATCCCTTGCGGGTTAAGGAAATTTTGTCTACCGGCATGTATCAGGGACATCAATTGTTAAACAGCAGTCTGCTGACCTCCTATGCTTTCAAACAAGGCCTGGGTTGGCTGACCGACTATGGAGATAAGATTGTAACGCTTTCGGTCTTACTATTCGCCGTATCAACAGCGATCAGTTGGTCTTTTTACGGCGACCGCTCAGCCGAATATCTGTTCGGTGTAAAAGCGATCATTCCTTACCGTTGGATTTATGTGCTCTTTGTTTTCATCGGCGGAATCGCCAGCCTGGAAGCGGTCTGGGCCTTCGGAGATGCCGCCCTGGGTTTCATGACAGTTCCAAATCTGATCTCAATTATTTTGCTTTCCACCGTCCTCAAGAAAATGACTACGAAGTACTTCTCGCGGGAATATTTGCCCTCCATACGGAAATAAAGCCGGTGTAATTGCAACGATTTTTCATTCCCGGCGTTTTGGTTAACACGAAATATTACTGGAAACATGATGAACAATATTGAAAACATTGCCATACAGGCAGCCAAGAAAGCTGTTAATATAATTCTGAAAGCTGCGGACCTTCCGAAAAAGGTGGATAATAAGGGTTTAACCGACCTGGTAACGGAAACCGATCGGAGTTGCGAAAAAACCATAATCGAAACCATTCGAAACGCTTTTCCTGATCATCAGATATTGGCCGAAGAAACCGGCGGATCAGGTGATAACGACGAATATTTATGGGTTATCGATCCCCTGGACGGGACTACGAATTTCGTCCACGGATACCCTTCATTTGCCGTTTCAATCGCCGTGTTCCGCGACAATCAACCGGTTGTCGGTGTGGTTGCCGAACTGCCCGCAAACCGTCTATACACGGCCGTCACCGGTCAGGGCGCTTTTTGTGACGGGAAACCGATCCATGTTTCCGGCGTGGATCAGCTTGATCAATCCCTGTTGGTCACCGGTTTCGGCTATGACCACAAGGAAGCATGGGAAGCCAATATGGAATTGTTTAAAAACTTCACCGACATTACACAGGGTGTTCGCCGTCTGGGATCGGCTGCCATAGACATTTGCCACGTGGCGCGGGGTTGGGTCGATGGATTTTGGGAATTTGAGTTGCATCCCTGGGATCCGGCCGCCGCAATCCTGATCCTGCAGGAAGCGGGGGGAACAGTTACCAGGATGGACGGAGGTCCTTTTTCAATATTTGACAAACAAATCCTGGCCACCAACGGGAAAATCCATCGACAAATGTTACGGATCACGGAACCAATGGTGAAATCGTTATTGGAAAAGGGGGTTAACCTGAGCAACTAACCAGGTTAACCCCGAATAATGCGCTGTTAATAACCTCTATGCGGTCAGCTTCAAACGTTTCAACATCAGGGCATTAACCGCCACGATGATGGAACTGCCGCTCATAGCGATGGCGCCGATTTCCGGACGCAGGGTGATCTGCCAGAACGGATACAGAATTCCCGCGGCAATAGGAATGGCAATCATATTGTAGGCCACCGCCCAGAACAGATTCTGTTTCATTTTGCGTAAAGTCGCCCGGGAAATGGTGATTACCTTCATCACGTCCAACGGATCACTTTTCATCAACACCACGTCGGCGGTTTCCACTGCCACGTCGGTTCCGGCGCCGATGGCGATACCCACTTCCGCCTGTGCCAGGGCCGGAGCATCGTTGATGCCGTCGCCCACCATGGCCACGAATTTACCCTGTTTCTGCAATTCCTTCACTTTATCCTGTTTCTGATGCGGCAGCACTTCGGAAAATACGGTATCGATCCCCAGTTCCTTTGCCACGCGTTCGGCGGTACCGCGGTTGTCACCGGTTAACATGGCGACTTTAACTCCCAGTTTGTGCAGGGCCTTCACAGCGGCCTTGGCTCCGGGCCGAACGGCATCGGCAATGACCACTAAACCGGCGAACTTGCCGTTCACCGCGGTATATACCACCGTTTCGCCGCCCTCTTCCAGTTCCCGGGCCCGTTGATCCATATCGCCCATGGGAATGCCCTTGTCAGTCATAAGCTTGCGATTGCCGGCGAAAACTTCCTTTCCATCAACAACGGCCCGCATGCCGTGACCGGGAATTGCTTCGAATTCTTCGGCCGGTTTCAGATCAAAACCACGCGCCTGCGACGCTTTCACAATGGCCTGCGCCAGCAAATGTTCACTTCCGTACTCGGCGCTTGCCACCAGGCGAAGCAGTTCATCTTCGGACACTGGATTTCCGGCGACCACCAGCCGGGTTACTTCCGGCTCTCCTTTGGTTAGCGTGCCGGTCTTATCGAAAATAATGGCGTTCAGCCTGGCGGGTTGCTCCAGCGCGGTGGCGTTTTTATAGAGAATACCGTGTTGCGCCCCCAAACCGGTGCCCACCATAACCGCCGTGGGCGTCGCCAGTCCCAACGCGTCGGGACAGGTAATAATCACCACCGTGATTGCCAGTGTCAGGGCGAACAAACCGGTTTGTCCGATTATAAAAAACCAGATGGCAAAGGTAATCAGTCCGCCAAAGACAGCCACCAGCACCAGGTAATGGGCGGCGCGGTCCGCCAAATGCTGGGAAGGCGCTTTGCTGTTCTGCGCGCTTTGCACCATTTTAACGATCTGGGAAAGGGCCGTGTCCGCGCCCACGCGGGTGGCGCGGAACTTGAAACTGCCGGTCTTGTTGATTGTCGCACCGATGACCTGCGTTCCAACCTCTTTTTTGACCGGCAAACTTTCACCGGTGATCATACTCTCATCCACTTCGGATTTTCCTTCGGTGACCACACCATCCACCGGAATTTTATCCCCGGGTCGAATTACCACAATATCATCCACCCGAACCTCACTGGTAGGAATTTCCATCTCCTGGCCGTCCCGTTCCACGCGCGCCATGGGCGGCGCCAACGTCAACAATTTCTGAATGGCCTGATTGGTGCTGCTGCGAGCCCCCATTTCCATCCAGTGCCCGAATAACACGAAGGTAAGCAACATCACCGCGGCTTCGTAAAATACTTCACCTTCAAAAAAGAAGGTGGCGCCGATACTAAAGACATATCCCGCCAGAATGGCGATGCTCACCAGTACCGCCATATTTAAAACCCCGTTTTTCAGCGCCCGGTACGCACCGATAAGAAACGGCCAGCCACCATAAATGATGACCGGGGTTGCCAGCAGAAAGGCGATAAAGTCAGGACCCACGCCCGCCGGGGTAGGAAATTTAAAATTGAACAAACGGTAGAAAAGGGGTGAGTAAAAAAAGACCGGGAAGGTGAAAAGCAGGGATACGAAGAAACGGTTGCGCATATCCTTCACCATGGTTGACATGTCCATCCCCGGCCCATGGCCCATTTCATGCGCCATGGCCGACATTTCGCCTCCCATCTCGTGACCGGCATGATCACTTCCGCCGGACATATCGGCGTGGCCGGCGTGCTTCTCCATTGTCGGCGTTTCCTCGTGCCCGGCGTGATCTCCATGCATTTCCGTCATCGTGTGACCGGAATGGTCGTGATGTTCACTTTTGGGATCACCGGTCTTGCAAACGTGTTCCGGTAACGATTCACCACTACAGTGGAAACCGCATTCACCCACCATCTCTTTAATTTCCTCCAGGGTAATCACCGTTTCATCATAATGCACAGTAGCGGTGCAACCCAGATAGTTGGCTTCTACTCTATGGATGGCGGGGTGTTTCGACAAACGCTTCTCTACTCCCAAAGCATCACCCGAACACAACATGCCATGAACACAAAGTATAACTGATTTCATAAAACTCTCCCCTTATTTATCGTGATTACTTAATCACTCTTCCCCGCCTCCTGCGGGATTGCTGACGGCAAATCGTTCAATTACCGCCAAAACAGAAGTATGTTCCTCTTTTAGTTGAAGTTGAGAAGGGCAACTGTGTATTCTACATTGCAACCTGTTACTCTGTCAAGGTTCTCTTTCAACCATGATAGGCGTTACCAGCGCGGACACCCTTACCTTCAACTATTCTATTTTTCATTTTTGACGATCTCGTAAAAAGTCTTCATGCATAATAACTTACTGATAAACAATAAGATAGGGCAACATTTCTTTTGGGTATTTCAATGGTTGATTGTAACTTATACCCATAAATAACAAGGGGTTATTTGCATTTATGCAGTACTATCGCAACCGTAACAATTTAACCTTTCCGGGTATGGAAACCTGGCGTGGCTCCCTGTCGGATAAAAAGGTAAGCCTGCTGGAAAAGAGCTGGGCCGGTATCTTTCGCAAATATATTCTGCCCAAATTACCGGCCCACCGTTTAGCGGAAAACTACTCCGATCATATGGGGCGCCCCAGTAAAGACCTGGTGACCTGCATGGGCGCTGCCGTTTTACAGCAGATCTTTGATTTGACCGATAAACGGACCTATGAGGAGTTGGCCTTTAACCAGCAATGGCATTATGCCCTGGACACCTTTGAACAGGAACAACAGCTTTTAAGTTTAAAGACCCTGTGGTCAGTACGTCAGGCCATGAGCGGTGGAGGTCTGGATCAGGAGATATTTAAGGATGTGACGGATCATCTGGCGGATATATTCAAAGTGGACACGCGTTTTCAGCGTTTGGATTCGGTGCATATCTATTCCAACATGGCCCGTTTGGGTCGGGTACGTTTACTCAGCCGAACGCTCAGTAAGTTTTTACGGAACGTAAAGCGTCAGCACCGGGAGGTTTATGAGGCTGTGATCAGTGATGATTTGTCCGCCCGTTATCTTAAGGAAGGTTCTTCCGGTTATTTCGGGAATGTAAAGCCTTCGGAGGCGCAACAGCGTTTGGTTGAGATCGCCCGGGACATGTATGTTTTGATAAAGACCTTTGCGGCGTATGCTGACATATGTGAGCTGTACAGTTACAAACTGGTTGAGCGTGTATTCAGAGAGCAGTGCCGTGTTGAGGGGGATGAAGTGATTGTTATTCCGGCGAAGGAAATAACGTCCGACAGTCTCCAGAACCCATCTGATCCGGATGCAGGTTATGACGGACATAAGGGGCAGGGATACCAGGTACAGATACAGGAAACATTTACCCCCGCAGAGGATGAGACCGAACAACCGGAGTCCGGGACCGGCGAAGACAGCAGGACTGGTGATAAGGAGGACGATAAGGAACCGGTTTTGAATCTGATCACACATGTGGAGGTGGAGCCGGCGCATATGCATGACAGCGCCGCCTTGAAGCCGGCACTTGAGGATGTGGAGGACCGCAAGCTTTCTCCGGAAGAGTTATTGGCTGATGCCGCCTATGGGAGTGATGAGAATGTATTGGAGGTCCGTTCACATTCGGTGGAATTAATTGCGCCCGTACCGGGCAGGAAGGGAGAGAAGGATTTTGATGGTTTTGTATTTGCATTTGATACCCAGGAGATTAAGACTTGTCCTGCCGGTCAGTCGCCGGTGCGTGTACGTAAGAATCGTCGTTAAGGGAGTCTGACGGCATTTTGGGAGGGGTCGGTTTGTGAGGGATGTTCCATTCGTAAACTTGGTAAGTGTCCGGTGGTAAAGGGCCGGCGTGGATATCATTGGCAGTATTTGGCCCGGGATGTGCGTATTTATCAGCGTCGTAAGGCTGAGGACGGGGAGACTTTCAGGAATAAGTATCGTTACCGGTCTGGTATTGAGGGTACGAATTCCCGCTATGTGCATATGCTGGGGGCAAAGAGGTTACGGTACCGGGGACTTGAGCGCGTTCGGTTTGCCGGGATAACCAAGGCCCTGGGGATAAATCTGTTCCGGACGGTGAAATATGTTCTGGAAACAGGCAAAACATCGGAAAACCGGGCTTTTTCGGTTTTAAAATGGGCTTATAATTGTTTAGAATTGGCGTTCAAGCCCTTCAGGTGTGTTTTACGGAAAATATGGGGCGAATCACGGGAGTTTACCCGGTTTGCTACTGTGATACCATGATTTCTAAAACAATACTTTTTACGGGGGCGTCATTTTTGGATATTGATTAAGGCTAAAGCGCAGGCTGAGGCAAAGAAAATTGAATTACGAAAAAACTTTGATTGCTACTCATGAATTAACTTTTATCAACCAATTTTACGGTTATCATTTTTTGTCTGAGGATTTCCATTCCCATCGTCACTGATCATGCAGTCCGCCTGGCGGACGATCCTGTATCGAGAGGGACTTTCCGTTGAAAGCCTTGGCTCCAGTCCGCTCGCGGACTTGTCCCCGGATTGGTTCTTGGCTCCATAATGTTTGGTTTTTTACCAATTAAACATGAAATTCAACTCAGAAAAATTGCTTAAGTAAAATTGTGTTTTAATAAGAGGTAACGGGAATAATGAACAGGAATTTTTATCTATTGATAGTGATTGTTTTAGAGTGTTCTTCTGCAATATTCAGTGGTTGTGCTGTAATGAGTTCTTCTATTTTGGAAACTGCCGAGACAGTGGAACCGGGCCGGGTTGTATTAGGTATAAGTGGCGGTATCGGAATCGACCTGGCATCTCCGGTTTTCTTTCAGAAAAATACCATAAACGGAGAACATAATCTCGTTATTTTACCCACAATGGAATATAAAATTGGTGTCGGTGTAGCAAACAATTATGAAGTTAATGCAAAATACTGGTCAACTCCTTCCAATTTCGGGTTACTGTTCTATCTAAAACACCAGTTACCCCCCTTGGGTGAAAATACATTCATCGCGGTTTTACCCGGTGTATGTTTCACATATTCATTTCCCGATTCATCCACGAGATACAAATACCCTGACATAACTGCTCTTGGCTTTAATCTGCCAATGGTCGTGAGCCACCGGTTTAACAAACTGTTTTCTGTGTACGGTGTCGGACGATACGGCATAGACGGTGTACATGTCACCGAAAATGATTTTTTGGATTTCCAGGGAACATATGTGCTTAACAGGGCAGGATTATTGGCTGGTGTATCCCTGGAGCCGGGCCCTGTTTACATTCGGTTGGAAATCGGTCTGGAAGGGGCCAAAAGGGTCAATGGCGGCTATGGATATTATCCAATTGTGAATGTTGGCATAGGGTTGGAATTATAAAATCATGTTTGAAGGGGATGTAAGAAAATTTGTGTAAATGGTTATCGTTAGAAATAAACTCACAGCTTAAAAAGGAGTAAACGAACTTCCACATCATTGGTATGCCCAATATAATACCTACCGGTCCGCTCACTCTCTATAATGTAAACGTAATAATCCAAAACTGTGGAGCCGAGCCCCGATCGAATCGGGGGAACTCCTGACCTCCCCGATAGCCATCGGGGCGCTCTCCCAACTACTGCTTATTAATTAACCATTTAATCCAGGAATGACTCTTCTTTCGTTTTATCTCTCGTTCACGACGCATGGCTTCCCCACGGGTAGGAAACGTCTCCGTATAAACCAATTTCCACGGACAACCAGATCTCGTGGCTGACTCATACCCGCTGTTGTGACGTTGTAAACGAACTTCCACATCATTGGTATGCCCAATATAATACCTACCGGTCCGCTCACTCTCTATAATGTAAACGTAATAATCCAAAACTGTGGAGCCGAGGAGGATCGAACTCCTGACCTCGTGAATGCCATTCACGCGCTCTCCCAACTGAGCTACGGCCCCTTAATCATTCCTAACTTTCAAAAAAAAACTCCGGACCTTCCCGATTGCTATCGGGACGCTCTCCCAACTGAGCTACGACCCTGTGTTTCATTCAAAAAAGCGCGGGGAATTTACCAAGCTATCCTGTTCATTACAACACTACTTAAAACTTAAAAACATTTTTACGGATAATGCCGAACAATATACTAAATTTGATCGCCGGTGATGGCAATTCTCAAAAACGGGTTGCAATCCGGATACAGCATTGATAAAAACAATCAACCCATAATAAAGACTCCCGACCCTCCCGATCGCCATCAGGGCGCTCTCCCGGCTGAGTTACGGTCCCCTAATCTCTTTGAAATAGCGCGACGGCTAAAACCGTTCAGCACCTCTTCACTGTTAAAGTAACTCTTTTACCGTCATGAGCATATCTACCATCATATCGTAAGTTAGCCGTTTTGTATTCACATTCCTTGGACTGGGATGATAGGAGCCAATCAATAACTTTCCGTCAGGCATCCGGTAGTGGACATTGTGTTTGAAAGGATAATTTTTCATGATAATCGGAGACAAGGATTGGTAGTACTTCAAACAGGCTTTGAAGGCAATCCCTCCCAAAGCCAGGATCACTTTTACATCGGACAGGAGCCGTAATTCATCCCTGAAATACGGTTGACAGTTTGCCAATTCCCGCGCGGTCGGTTTATCTCCCGGAGGAACACATCTCAAAACAGGCGTCATGTAACCACGGTTCAGGATCAGACCGTCATCGCGCTTCAATGACGTAGGTTGACTGGCCAAACCGGCATCGTACAGGCACCGCATGAGGAACTCCGCCGATTTATCCCCCGTAAATACCCGGCCGGTTCGATTCCCGCCATGGGCGGCCGGCGCCAATCCGACGATTAACAACCCGGCATCCGGAGCACCATACCCGGTGACCGGTCTCCCCCAATATTCCCAATCCTGGTACTGTCTCCGCTTTTCTTTCGCGATCCGCGTCCGAAATGAAACCAGACGCGGACATTTCGTACAGTGAACAATGGCATCATTCAGTTGATCCAACGATTTATACGTCATCGGGAGTCAACAACACTTTCCCGAAATTTTGGTGAGCAGCGATATATTCGTGGGCTGCTTGCACACGGGAAAATGGGAATACACAATCCACTAAGGGATTGATCTTACCCTCGTTTAACCATTTTATAAGGGTTGTCAAGGCAGCTTTTAGTGTCTTCTCGTTTCTGACCATTCCCAGATGGAATCCGAACACACCCTTGTTATGAGAGATTAGTTTCACGGGATGGAATTTCGGGAATCGCAGGTATTCCCGGGCGGCATGCAATATTCTTTTTCGCGGACCGATCGCCGCGGCGGAAAAACCATAGGCTACAAGCCTTCCCAAACCGGCAAGCGCCCGGTAACTCCGCTTAAGGTGCGCCCCTCCAATCGGGTCGAGGATCACGTCCGCCCCTTTCCCCCCGGTAATTTCCATTACCCGGGCAAGAAAATCTTCCTTGCGATAATCAATCAAGTGCTCAACCCCCAGTTGTCTCAAGCGCTCATGCTTATGGGCGGAAGCCGTTCCGATGATTCCGGCGCCCAGAATCCCGGCGATTTGCGTCGCAGCAATCCCCACGCCCCCGCCGATTCCGTGAATTAAAACCCATTCACCGGCCTGCAAGTGGGTTTGGTTGATCAGCATCAGGTAGGCCGTCAGATAATTTACCGGCAACACCACCCCGGTACGCAGTTGTTCATTCGAATCCAGAGACACCACCCGGTCGAGGGGTAGATTCACCGACGAAGAATAACCGTTAAATTGTGTTATTCCGATCACCGGTTTGCCCGCCAATACCGGGTCCACGGAAGACCCCACCTTTTCAATGATACCGCTGATTTCGTACCCCGGTACAAAGGGCGGTCTGGGCGCTCCCGGATACAAGCCCATCCGTGACAGAATATCGGCAAAATTAATTCCCGCGAAGTGTACCCGGATTTGTACCTGGTCCGGACCCGGCTCTTCAATTCGTGTTTCACGAATTTCCAGCACCTCCGGCCCGCCGTGTTTGGTAATCCAAATTTGTCGCATGATCGAAATTAGACAATTTCGTCTGATAAATACACTACTTACATTTCATGATGTTCTCATGCTATCAATTTCTTGATCGCTTTAGAAATCAACCCCCTAACGAAGTGTAGCGGGGTTAATCGATGTTCATCATTCAAATCAAGTGCTGAATTCAACGCGGCATTCTACTTTTCAGGAATTAATGTACAACAACCATCTTGGTTGTCGTTTCGTACTAAGTGCACCAATAAATTGATTTCTATTGTTAAGCAGGCTTGCCTGGGGATGTAACACGTAGATGCTATGATTTAAGGATATAGTCAAAATTTTCAAACCGCCCCTTTGGTCCCCTCCTCACTTGTGGAGGGAATGTTAACATCGATCCGCCAACCAACAGACAAGTCCCCAACCGGTAGTTAATGCCGGTAAAACGGGAAATACAAGTTCATATGGAACGCGTCCAATTACCGAATATTACGGGGAAATTTGAGAAGATTTGGTGAAATATCAGAACAATCTCATTACCGAAATTTTTATATGCCGTCCAAATAATTCTTCAAAAACATTTATCTTGGACAGATGTGAAGCATTAAAACAACCTCGATGTTCATTGCTTCCACAAGATAACATATCTAAATTCGCACCCTTCTCAGAATAATTATCATAAAGGATTTTACATGGCACTAATGACCTCCATTCGCAACCAAATGCACGTGGTTTTGTGGGCTCTATTGATAATATTCATATTAAGTATGACAATCGGAGGTTTGGTTGGCGGCGCGAATATTATTGACGAAATTTTAGGTCGTGTCGATCCGGGGAAAGCCATCGGCGTGGTAAACGGCGAAATTATTTCTCCCAACGATTTCTCACGCATGGTGAGCGACCGGATCGAACAAATACGTTCCAGCGGTCAGGAAGTTACCGATTCGGAACTGGAACGGGTCCGCCAACAGGTCTGGGACAATATCGTTCAGGACATGCTCGTAAAACAGGCGGTTGAAGATTTGGATATTTCAGCCACCCCGGAAGAGGTCATTTACTATTTGGAAAATAATCCGCCATCCTTTCTGCGGACCAATCCCACCTTCCAGACCGATGGTCAATTTGATCAGGTTAAATATCAACAGGCCATATCGAATCCCCAGGGAAATGAGTGGGCCCCGGTTGAACAATTCATGAAGAACACCTATATCCCCAATTACAAACTGCAACAAATGATCCTTTCATCGGTTATCGTAACCGACGATGAAGTATGGGACGAATACATCCAGCAAAATGTCGATTTTACAATCAAGTCCCTGCATGTCACCGAACGGATACTGGACAAGGAAGCGCTGCAACCCACCGATGAGGAATTGAAGGCCGCATATGAAGAACGGATCGATGAATTCGAGCGCCCCGAACGACGCATTTTACAGGTGGTCAGTTGGAAAAAGACCCCTTTAAAAGACGATACATTAACCGTATTTAACGATGCCTTGGAATTAAAGAAGCGAATATTAAGCGGTGAGGATTTTGCCACTTTGGCCAATCAATATTCCGAAGATCCTGGGAATCAAATCACGCCCGATTCCGGTCGCGGCGGCGATTTGGGCTGGTTCGCGCGCAATCAGATGGTCCCATCTTTCGAGAAGGCGGCTTTCGACGCCCAACCGGGAGAAGTTGTCGGTCCCGTCCTCAGTAATTTCGGTTATCATATCATTAAAGTGCTTGATAAAAGGACGGAAAACAACGTTGAGAAGGTGCGCGCCGCCCATATTTTGCTTAAGATCACCATGGGCCCGCGAACCCGCGATTACTTGCGGCGCCAAGCAACATTATTCAGTTACGATGCCCAGGATTTCGGATTTTCCGCCGCCCTGGATACCCACAAAGTTACCGCGACAAAAACCAGGCCGTTTGATGATGCCGCTTCCTATATTCCCGGCCTCGGACCGATGCGCAGCGCCGTGCGATTTGCCTTTGACAGTCAAATCGGCGACGTTTCGGAACCGCTTGAAAATGACGAATATTTCGCGGTCGTAAGCCTGGATTCGATCGTTCCTCCCGGGCCTGCCGCGTTTGACGAAGTAAAATATCGTCTGCTCCGTGATTTACGGAAGGAACGAACCATGGAAGCGGCGAAAATAATCGCCGATTCCCTCTACCAGCGCATTCAAAACGGCGCTACGATCGACGAACTGGCGGCCGAAAACAAGGACCTGGAACGCGTAATCAACGATACCAAGAAGTTAAATCGCGGGTTCAGCACCATCGGCCGGAATTATTATCTGATCGGCGCCCTGCTGGATGCAAAACCGGGAGATATTATCGGTCCCTACGAAACCAAACGGGGGTACGCCATCACCGAACTGGTCAGCGTGCAACCTGTCGATACCACCGATTTCGAAACAAAAAAGAACGTAATCAAAGAAAATATATTACGAACCAAACAGGGTCAGGCGTTTAATGACTGGCTCAGTTCAATTAAGGCCAAAGCCGAAATAATCGATAATCGGAAATACTATTTCTGATATTTGAAAAAATATATATAACGCCCGCTCCCACGGGATTCCCGATCCCGGCGAAAACGGTTTTTCCCGGGAATCCCGACATAATCCTTTTGCATATACCGCGCATTCCAACCAGCCACGAGGAAAGCCATGATTACATTCAGTAAAAAACAACTAAAAACACCTTCCATGAGTCGCCCGGTTTTTTTGGTCACCGGCGGTATGTCCAAGTTCGATCGTGCCATCCCCGAGAAAAAAACCGAAGAACTGGTAATCGACGCCTTCACGGAAGCCGCTCATTTCATCGGCAAGACGCCGGCGGAATTGAAGCGCTACATCCATTCCGCCTATTACGGCCATTTCGCCGATCATTTCGGCGACCAGCTCTTGGGGGAGGCGTTGATTCACGATCGCCTGGGCCTGGATCCGCTGGGCAATATCGGCATTAAAACCGGCGGCGCGACCGGTGGCTCCACCCTCTGGGAAGCGTTCAAAACAGTTGCTTCCGGCTATTCCGACTGTGTTCTGGCCATGGGCTGGGAACGGATGGACGAAGTTCCGACCGACGAAGGGAATCACTATATTGCCTCCGCCGCCGACAAGGATTGGGAGACACCCCTGGGGCATATTTATACCGGTTACTATGCCGTGATGGCTCAAAAATACTGGCAGGTCTTCGGCAAGTCCGAAGACTCGTTTCGCGTAACGATGGCCGAAATTGCCGTGAAAAACCGCGGTTACGCCCGGATGAATCCCCATGCCCAGGGCCCCAAAAAAATAACCGTTGAGGATGTTCTCACGTCGCCCGTTGTCGCCTATCCCCTGCGCGCCCTTGATTGTTGTCTGATGAGTGTCGGCGCGGCCTGCGCCATCTTGTGCGACGAAAAAACCGCCTATGAACTTACCGATAATCCCTTATTGATTTATGTCGCCGCCGGCAGTCATACGCTGCGGGTGGCCGACCGCAGAAACATGGATATCCCCCTCCTCCCCAACGAAACCGCCGAACAATACAAAGACCTGGGTGAACGCTTTCCGGGAGGCGATCGCTATCCCGGCTTTACCGGTTTCCTGGCCGCCCGCATGGCCGCCTATTACGGTTACCGCATGGCCGGCGTTACCGATCCGACGGAAGACCTGGACCTGGTGGAGCTCCACGATGCATTCACCATCAGCGATATTCAGACCTACGAAGACATCGGTATCCGGCCCTACGGCGAGGGCCGCACTTACGT
>Ga0256830_1001109_pt1 | contig 19431 bp, 11 predicted proteins | sample 128326metaG_FD_190537 | JGI IMG/M metagenome (GOLD analysis project Ga0256830, IMG submission 190537) | Hydrothermal vent microbial communities from Lau Basin, Pacific Ocean - 128-326 | ecosystem: Environmental > Aquatic > Marine > Hydrothermal vents | place: Pacific Ocean: Lau Basin | collected... | reverse complement strand
GACATACAGGAATGTCTGCGCAAAGCCATTGATACAGCCAATGAAAATCAGGGCATAACGCAGGAAAAAAAGGATATCCGCCAATATTTCGCAAGCCATCCGCTCACCAAAGAGCGCGTAGCACGATTCAAGAATGCGGCAACATCCAACGAGAGCACTCAGACACTCCCGTCAGAATCACCCTGAACATGTTATTTGGCGGCGCGACTGGCCTTTTTACGGTCACTTTCGTTGAGAACTTTTTTACGCAGACGGATATTGATGGGCGTTACTTCCACCAGCTCATCATCGTCGATGAACTCCAGTGCCTGCTCCAGGCTCAAATTGATAAACGGGGTGAGCTGGATGTTTTCGTCAGTACCGGAAGCACGCACGTTGGTAAGCTGCTTGCCTTTGAGGCAGTTAACCACCAGATCGTTATCTCGCGCATGAATACCAATAACACTGCCTTCGTAAACTTCGGTATTGGCTCCAATGAACAACTTGCCACGCTCTTGCAGGTTCCACAGGGAATAACCTAGTGCCTTGCCCTTGCCGTTAGAGATCAGCACACCGTTGAGTCGCTGGCCGTAATTACCGGGTTTCATTGGTCCGTAATGATCGAACACGCTGTAGATCAGACCGGTACCCTGGGTGGCGGTGAGGAATTCCGTGCGAAAGCCGATCAGCCCACGCGCGGGCATGATGTAATCCACCCGCACCCGGCCCTGACCATCAGGCACCATATCCTTGATTTCGCCACCCCGTTCACCAAGTTTTTCCATCACGCTGCCTTGATGATCGCTTTCCACGTCCACAGTGACCTGCTCGTAAGGCTCTTCTTTGGTGCCGTCTTCCAGTGTGTGAATAATAACTTCAGGACGGGACACACCCAGCTCGTAGCCTTCACGACGCATGTTTTCAATGAGAATCGACAGATGTAATTCACCGCGACCAGAGACTTTGAATTTGTCCGGGTCGTCGGTTTCTTCCACGCGCAGGGCAACATTGTGCAACAGTTCGCGCTGAAGGCGTTCGCGGATCTGGCGCGAGGTCAGAAATTTACCATCCTGCCCGGCGAAGGGGGAGTTGTTGACGCCAAAAGTCATGCTCACTGTAGGCTCGTCCACTGACAGCGGCGTCATGGCTTCAACATTATTGGGATCGCACAGGGTATCTGAGATATTCAGAGGATCGAGGCCGGTGAAAGCAATAATGTCGCCCGCCTGCACCTCGGCTTTTTCGATGCGCTCCAGTCCCAGAAAACCGAAAATTTGCAGGATGCGCCCGCGGCGCTCCTTGGCTTCAACATCCACCACAACCACTGGCGAATTGGCCTTGAGCCTGCCACGGGTAACGCGACCAATGCCGATAACACCCGTGTAGCTGTTGTAATCCAACGCGCTGACCTGCATCTGGAAAGGACCGTCCACATCCACATCGGGCGCTTTGACATGTTCGACGATGGTCTCAAACAGGGGAGTCATATCGCCGCCACTGATATCGGATTCCAATCCAGCGTAGCCGTTGATGGCCGAACAGTAAATAATGGGAAAATCCATTTGCTCATCAGTGGCACCGAGACGGTCAAACAGATCAAAGGTCTGATCCACTGCCCAGTCCGGGCGTGCGCCATTACGATCAATTTTGTTCACCACCACGATGGGATTAAGTCCCTGCGCTAGCGCCTTCTCCGTAACAAAACGGGTCTGCGGCATCGGGCCTTCGGCGGCATCCACCAGCAACAGCACCGAATCCACCATGGACATCACTCGCTCCACCTCGCCACCAAAGTCGGCATGGCCGGGGGTATCTACAATATTGATGTGGTAGTCGTTCCATTCGATAGCCGTGTTTTTGGCAAGAATGGTAATCCCGCGCTCTTTCTCTATGTCGTTAGAGTCCATCACTCGCTCTTCGGCATCGCCACGACTGGTGACGGTGCCGGACTGCTGTAGGAGTTTATCGACGAGGGTGGTCTTGCCATGATCGACGTGAGCGATGATGGCAATGTTTCTGAGTTTCTGGATCACGAGAATGCGGCTCTACTGGATTGAAAGGGCGCAGATTGTACAGTAAAAATGCAGCCAGCATGCACAAATTTTAGCAACACCAGTCCAGCACCTTACGGCCTGGTGCTATTCCTGACCCAAAAACCGACCGAAAATACGCTCCCGGTCGGCATCCGTTTTGCCAGCTCCTGCAATCAGCACCTGACAACTACAGTTTTTTCAGCTTCAGCTCTTCAGCAGTGGCCTTTAAAAACCCATAGCTGGCATAGATGTTTTGTGCGTCAGCCGATGCCAGATAAGCCAGAAAACGATCCGCATTTTTGGCATTTTTCGCCTTGTTCAGCTTACCAATGGCATAACCCACTTTAGATTCCTTGTTGAGCGGCGCAGGAATCGCAACACCTTCAACCTTGCGGCCTTCGGCCTTGGCATGCGCCACTTCCGTAGTCCACACAATGCCGACATCGGCTTCACCATTTTCAATGCGATGCGGGGTTTCGCGATGGTGGCGCACAGTAAACCAGGTCTTGCCCGGTACAGCCCAGCAACCCTTGCAAACCTTACCGCCCGTCACTTTGCTGTGTAAGCCCATGTCTTTCAACATTTCAGATCCATAAAATTTAAAAATGCCTTCAGTAATGGGGTTGGGGTGAGACTGAACCAGATCATCACGCCCCAGGTCTTCCGGTCCTTTAATACCCTTGGGGTTACCTTTGGCAACCATCAGCTCCAGTTTGTTATGTACATAGATCATGCCCTCAGTCATCTTGCCTTCTTTCTTCAGCTTTTTAAGGTGGGCAATTTTTACGCTGGCAAACAAGTCCGGTGTTTGGTTGGTATCCTGGCCCTCAATTTGCCCCTGTTTAAGAATTTGCTTTTTGAGTATCTGGCCCGGCGGAATGGTTTCCACGTAAACCGTTTTGATATCCTTGTTTTTGGACTGGAAATCCTTGATCAGTTCCTCCATCACCATAAATTGATTGCCAGCCAGATACATCACCAGATCAGAGTGATAAGAATCACCAATGTCACCATAGTCAATGGTGCCATTGGTATGAAAGGTACGGTAGTCATGGCTGTGTCCTGCATCTTTCCCGGCAATGACTGGCGTACCAACAAACATTGCTGACATAAAAGCCGTAGCCAACACTACCGGAAGTCGTCTTTTCGTGAATTTCATGTGCGATTTCTCCTTGCTGCTTTGGTTTTTTCGATGTCTCGCTACCCTGTCATCGTTCCACCGCAGTTATCAACTGCACCCCCTGCAAACAAACCGATGGTAACGCAACAAGCCCGAATATCTACCCTTTTCACTCGGATATCAAACGTGATTGCCAAAAGGTATTTTCAGTGAACAAAGCGGCATTGTTTTATGCCTGAAAAAATGTCACCGCCACCCCGCTAACATCATATTGCTACACGGCTAACAGACTGATTTTCTAAAATAAACGGGGTAAGGAACGACATAAGGGAAAGCGTGAATTCACATCGCTTAATAATCGGAACTATTCCCTTCCCCTTACGTCATAGTCATATGTACAACATCGATAACATTAGACGGAGGTGATCAATAATAGAAAATATAAACCCGCATTGTAGCTCGTAGCCACTCAAACAGATGGATGGCAAATGAAATATTAATAGCTAAAAATTTCTTGTCGTAATACAGTATGAAGGGTGCCCATACTCAGATAAAGGAATGTAGATTAACGGAACAGTAAAATGCATATACATATAAATTAATTTATATGCTTGATGAAAAAACGGGTGCAGTACAGCACATTATTCAGTTTTTCCAAGGATGATAAAACCGGATATAATCAACCCAGATTCCGTTCACTCAATAGCGACTCACGGAGGACACTGCTATCAAACCTGATTTCACACCCCATGATCCACTCTCACGTCGGATTTTTCAGGCTGACAGGGCGCACAAAGCCTTACAGTCCTCTGACGTACCCTTCGTCCTGCGCGAAAAATTCCGAACACTGCAAAAACAAAACGCAACGCTGCGACAAACCTTGCGTTTATCCAGCGGCCTTCGCCAGCGCTTCGAAACACTCTTCGATGCCTCTCCGCTGGGGCTGTTTACTCACGACACCAATGAGCAAATTGTGGAAGTCAATCTGACTCTGGCCAATTTACTACAGGTAAAACGCTCACAATTGATAGGCCAGCACATCGGAAAATATATTGCCCCAGAAGACCATGCCCATTTCATCCGACACCTGACCTGGCTGCGCGACAATAATAAAAATGGTGCCAGCGCACACTGCACTATCTCGCTAATAACATCACAACAAATGCAAGTCAAAGTGCAGATGAAAAGCACAATACAAACCACCGGCATGATTCACGGTCGCATTTCACTACAGGAAAATACCAGCTATCCCCAATGCCTTGCCGAACTTGCCAAAAGCCATGCAAAACTGCGCAAGGAAATCAGCGGACGTGAACTGCTTGAAGAACAATCGCGACAGCATCAGGAAAAACTCGCCCACGTTGCCCGCCTCAACACCATGGGGGAAATGGCGGCGGGACTGGCGCACGAAATAAACCAGCCGCTAACTGCCATTAGCAGTTATGTCAGAAGTTGTTTGCGCCTGCTGGAAGGTGATGAAACAAAACGCGCACAGGTTCCCGGCATCCTCGAACAAGCATGCAATCAGGCGCAACGGGCTGCCAATATCATTCGTCACCTGCGCGATTTTGTCAGCAAAAGTGCTTCACACCGCGAAACCACCGAACTCGGTAACGTAATACAGCTGGCAGTCAGTATGATGCGCACTGAATTCCATACACACAACATCATTCTGAATATTGAAACGCTGGCCAACATGCCATTAATTACCGCCGATGCCATTCAAGTCGAGCAGGTAGTACTCAATTTGCTGCGTAATGCCAGTGAGGCCATGAGCGACCCACAAAATCATTGTGACACCCGCCACTTGAATATTGTCCTGGATCAGCCCACCACAACACATGTGCGCATTTCTGTCAGCGATACCGGACCGGGAATCCCTCTTGATGACATGAAAAAAATTCCCACTCCCTTTTTCAGCACCAAAGCCAATGGTATGGGGCTTGGGCTGGCCATCAGTCGCACCATTGTGGAAGACCACGGCGGCAAACTCACGCATAAAACCAACCGGGAAGGCGGCGCAACATTTATGTTCACACTGGCAATCGACGGAAAAGCAATCACGCACCACTAAAGCGCACGGCCCCTCGTTTAGCAAAAACCCGCATATGCGGCGCTTCTTTCCTGTTCGGACTCGAATAAATCATTCACATCTGGTATAAAGCCGCTGCTCGTGACAGCGCTGCGTCAGCACGCACGTTCTCGGCGACACACTCACTTATTCATTCCATATCTTTTATGTGGTAATTAAACAATGACCTTCAAAACTCCATCCCCTACCGTTTATTTCGGCAGCCTGCTCATTGCTCTACCTGTTGCCGGTCTGGCCTACTGGATTCTGCAAACACAAAACCTGGTAAGCAATGGCTTGCTCGTACTGGGAGCAGGGCTGCTCATCGGTCATCTGATCGGCGCTTGCAGCCGGACATCATCAGCACAACAACGCGAACGTGCAACCACTGCACATCATTCCCCGCAAACGGCTGCCATTCCCCAGTCTGGCGACACCATCAGCCTCTACGTCGGCAATCTCGCCTACCGCACAAAACGTGAGGAGCTGCACACATTGTTTTCACAATACGGACAGGTCAATTCCGTGCGTATCATGATGGATCGCACCACCCATCGACCACGAGGTTATGCCTTTGTGGAAATGGAAAGCAATGCCGCACATAAAGCCATCAGCCAGCTGGATAACACGGAGTTTTGTGAGCGCAATTTGCGTGTCAGCGAGGCAAAACAAAGGCAATAGAACCGGATTCCCAAACAGACCAGCAGAATGCGCACACGTTTGATAAAATCGTGCCATGACTGACAGCAATCCCTTCCCGCAGACTCTGAGCGAGTTTCTTCAACAGGCCGGTGCCCAGGTGCAATTTTATGACATGGGCCGTCGCCTGGTGGAAATCCCAGGTGCCAATATGCTGGCTATTGAGCGCCAGCAACAAGCCTATCCGCAACCCTTTTTGCGCAGCGCCTCGCTGGGCGTATTGTTTTATTACGAAGATGATGACGGTGCCAGCAGCGATCAGCAAATCTGGTTTCTGAAATTTCCGCTGGACGAACAGGGTCTGCTGCAACAAGCTGCGCGAGATGACTTTCTGCGTCGCATGGTAGAACGGCTGGCGGAACAAACACTTGCCAGACACGATCCCGAGACCACACAAAACCCGCCCGACATGCCGGAAGACAACCCCCATGGTTTCACCCCGCGTGAAGACCGCATGGCCTGCTTTCACGCCAGGGTTGCCAAACAGCTTGGCCAGCCAGCCAGCCAGTTTTACGCCCACGCCGTTGATTATTTCACCGGTAGCAATGGCTTTGAGCAATGGAATTTTGTCGGCCTGCAAGGCATCGCCGATGTTGCTACCCGCCTCGATGAAAATAATAATCTGGCGACGCTGATCAAGGCCATTCCGCAACTACCTATCACGCCTTTCGCGGCATTGTGCAGTTGTTTGGAAAACGAGACCATCGATCCGGCACTGAGTGCTGCCTTATCGGCACGCATTACAATAGCCCTGCAAGAGACCGATATCACCATTACCGCCAATACCGTTGCCGCTGCCATTCGTGGCCTGTCACACGGCAGCGACCAACAGGCACTCGTTACCGTCCTCCACGCTGTACTGAACAGCAACAGCGGACGCAACGTGGAAGTATTGGCCACCATTGCCGGGCGCGCCTGGCACTGCCTCGAACAGGACGATATTCGCCGCGCCTTTTTATGCAATCTGGCCCTTTGTGATGCCGGCCAGGGCGCTTTTGATAACATCATGGCCGACCTGATGTTTATGCCCGGCCTGCGCCAGCCATTGCTGGATGAATTACACAGCCTGCGTGATACTGGTCATTGCACTCAGCTACAAACCGATGTTATCAATCATTTTTTCCAATCACTGCAAATCTAAATCCAGGCTGATAAAAATCAGGGCTCCATATGAAAATAGGTACTCCCCTTTCTGATACCGCGCTGCGTGTAATGCTGTTGGGCAGCGGTGAACTGGGCAAAGAAGTCATCATCGCCCTGCAACGCCTGGGGGTGGAAGTCATCGCTGTGGATCGTTACGACAACGCACCGGGACAACAGGTGGCACACCGTGCTCATACCATTGATATGACCGATGGTGCGGCATTGCGCGCACTGATTGAACAGGAAAAGCCCCATTTCATCGTGCCGGAAATCGAAGCCATTGCCACCGATATGCTGGCGGAAATCGAGGCCGATGGTCTGACACAGGTGATACCCACGGCACGAGCGACACAATTAACCATGAATCGCGAAGGCATTCGCCGACTGGTCGCAGAAGAACTGAACATAGCCACCTCACGTTATGCCTTTGCTGATTCGCACGATGAATTGCAGACAGCCATTGATAATGGTGTGGGTTATCCCTGTATCGTCAAGCCGGTGATGTCCTCTTCGGGCAAAGGCCAGTCCACCCTGCACACCCCCGATGATGTGGCTGCGGCCTGGGATCACGCTATCAGTAGCGGTCGTGTGTCGCAAACCCGGGTGATCGTGGAAGAAATGGTCCGTTTTGATTTTGAAATCACCCAGCTCACCGTGCGCGCATTGAACGCACAAGGCGAAATACAAACTTATTTTTGCGACCCCATTGGTCACCTGCAACAGCAAGGTGACTACGTGGAAAGCTGGCAGCCCCAGATCATGAGCGAAATCGCCCTGGCACGCTCCCGGCAAATCGCCAAAGAAGTCACTGACAATCTGGGTGGTCGCGGGCTGTTTGGCGTGGAATTATTCATCAAAGGCGACGAAGTCTGGTTCAGTGAAGTCAGCCCGCGACCGCACGACACCGGCATGGTCACCATGGTGACCCAGGCGCAAAATGAATTTGAATTGCATGCCCGCGCCATTCTCGGTCTGCCGGTGGACACCCGCCTGCGCGAACCCGGAGCCAGCGCAGTGATTTATGGCGGCCATGAACTGGCAGGCATTGCTTTTGAAGGCATCGCCGAGGCATTGCGCGTTCAGCAAACCGAATTGCGTCTATTTGGCAAACCTGAGGCCTTTGTACGCCGACGCATGGGCGTGGCTCTGGCTTACGGTGGCGGCGGTGCCAACAACAGCGCCAACGATGCCCGCCAGCGTGCCAAACAAGCCGCATCGCTCATCAAGCCTGTACCGAAATAACCAAAACTGGCTGCGTCTTACTATGTCTCGCCTCATCATTCTAATCGCTGTTGTACTGGCTGCCTGGCTGTTGGTGCGCTGGTTTGTGCGCACCCCGCCCAAACAGGTGATCACCACCGCTAAACGTGCCGGACTGATGCTTGCACTGCTCGTACTTGCCTTTCTTGCCCTTACCGGTCGCCTCAACTGGATCTTTGTCGTCGGCGCAGCAGCCCTGCCCTTCCTGAGACGAGGCTTTACGCTGTTGCGTTTCCTGCCCATGGTGCGAGGTCTGTTTGGCGGCGCAGCCGGTCAGGCGGGTGCTGCTTTCGGTCAGCAGCAGGGCAGTCCGTTCTCCACACTGGAAACCCGTTTCTTGCGGGTCAGTCTGGACATCAGTACCGGCAACCTGGACGGTGAAGTGCTGGACGGTGCCTTTGAGGGACAATTTCTCAGCAAACTGACACTGGACGAACTGCTGCGTCTGCTACAGGAGTGCAGCACCGACCCACGCTCTGTAGCCCTGCTCGCGGCTTATCTGGACCGTCACCACAGCGGCTGGCGTACACAAGCTGACAACGACAGACCTCACGAAACTCCATCGGAACACGGTATGTCTACCGCCGAAGCCCGCGACATTTTAGGTGTGGTGGCCAAAGCCAGCAAAGAAGAAATCACCCAGGCCCATCGGCGGCTAATCCACAAACTCCACCCGGATCGCGGTGGCTCCACTTATCTGGCCACTAAGATCAACCAGGCCAAAGATTGCCTGCTTAAACACTAGAGTCTGTCCATGCTCCCCCAAAGGGGTAGTTGACGAAAATGCTAGGTTATCTAAAATAACCTACAGAGCCCCTTAATGTTGTTGCCACCCGGCAACGCAGAACCGTTGGAGTCAATCATGCAGGCAGAAGTAAACGGCAAGATCATTGAACTGAGTGAAGCCGGATGGCTGGAAAACCTGAGCGAATGGAGCGAAGCCCTCGCCTACGAAATCGCTAAAAATGAAAAAGTGGAACTCACCCCCGAACATTGGGACATTATTAACGAAGCCCGACATTTTTTTGAAGAAAACGGCAAAGTCTGTGAACCCCGCGCTTTTTCCAAAATCATGAAAAAGAAATACGGCAAAGATCGTAGCGATAGCAAGTACCTCTACTCCCTGTTCCCTTACGGTCTGGTAAAATCAGCCAACAAAATTGCCGGACTGCCACGTCCCAAAGGTTGTAGCTAGGAGGGTATTAATAATCATTTTAACGATGTACTGACCATTCTTGCCGGATATCTCCTGCCAACACAGCCTGGCAGGGCTTTTTTTTGCCTGTACGCATTTCTTCACTCATACCGCACAAATCTTTGAATTAACTGCCATTCCACCGTAGGCTAAAGACCCGCACGGACGATCAAAGAGTTCACAAAACGTGGTACAACCGCCCCCCCCAAATACTGCACCACCGCTTAGCCTTATCTGCTGTTGTACGACCCTGTTTTTTTCAATACTGCTTTGTGCAATCCCCCTTCATGCCGCCGCAGAAACAAACACAGACTCAACAGAAAGGACAATAGAGCAGCCACGCATCCCTCTGCTGGAACCGCTGGACAGCACACGCAATGTCATCTCGCATCAAGTCACCGAATTTGCCAATTGGCTGGACAATTTTTTTGGTGATGAGCGCATCTACGATGAATCGCAAAACAGCAGCCTCAAGCTGAACCTGTTGCAAATTAACGAAGAAGGCTATCAACCACGCTACGAAGCCAACGTGCAAGGCAAACTCACCCTGCCCAATACACAAAAACGGCTGGAGCTTTTATTCGAGAGTGACCCCGAAGAAAATGCAAATGCCGACAATACCGTCGTAGAAGCTGTGGAAGCACAGGAGCAATCCCTCGGTCTGCGGTACATCCAGCTCTCCACCGACTGGTTACGCGCCAATACCGATGTCGGCGTGCGTTTCCGTTCCGGGGGACTGGACAGCTTTGCCCGTTTTCGCCTGCGGGGATTATTTCACTTCGGCTACTGGAATCTGCGCGCCACCGAAACCCTGTTCTGGCGTGACTCAACCGGCCCCGGTACAACCACACGGCTGGATATCGAACGCCGGTTTGCTAAAACCTGGTTGTTCCGTGCCACCAACAAAGTCACTTGGCTGGACAAAACCCGCCAGTTCGATATGAACCAGGATTTTTTTCTGATCCATACCATCAACAAACACCGTGCGATCATTTACCGTACCGGGCTGACCGCGGTCAGCGAACCAAAAATGCAAACCACTGGCTACATCGTGTCAGTGCGCCTGCGCCAACAGATTCATCGCAACTGGCTGTTTTTCGAAATCAACCCCAAAGTAATCTATCCACAAGCCGAGAATTTTCACTCGCGACATTCGTTAACATTTAAACTTGAAGTTGTCTTCGGTGGCGTATGAACAGAGTCTGTCATGAAGTCCAGACATGTAACAATTTCAACGCCTATGGTCTTTCATTTTTTCCACTATTGTGTCGTGTTAGAAAAAATTGTCGTCAACAAAAATAAAATATCAACGGCATAAACATCCCCCCAACAAAAACTAACGGTTTCAAGTTATGCTTTAAACAAAACTCGCTTAGCTATACAATATAATGAACAAACTAATGATTGCATGAGAAACAACTTCGCCAAACACAAAAAACAAGCCTCAAAGAAAGTCCATATCTACTGTAACCATCTAAATAGCATACGTACTCAAGACGCTGACACCTTAAAAATACAGGTAATTTTACTGCCTCATATCCCTTCTTTAATGTATTTGTTATCTGCTAAGGATCGCTCGAACAATAACTGTGGCTTTTTGGTTGGGTAAAGAGTAATACAGGTTGAAAGGACTGATGTTCTTCCCTTGACCTTTTGGTGGAACCGCTACGCTTGTTCCACCCTACAGCTTTACCTTGTGTTTGAGGAGACGGAACAAACAAACCACTCCGCTGATTCTGACCCATTTCCGACCCGGATTATGAATACGCCAACGTCAGTGATCTACGCAGGTAGGGTGGAACAAGCGTAGCGGTTCCACCAGAGTCTTGTGCAGCCCCAAAAAAAATCGAACCCGCTCACCAATGAGACAGTTATTGTTCAAGCGACCCCAAGGGATGGAACACAATAACTTATACGACTGGCATCTCTGCTTCAGCCCGTATTTTCCCGTTCTTCAATCGAAAAAACTCAAAATAGAACAGCTATTTCTGCATTTTTTCTCAATCAGAACGAACAAATACAAACTAAATCAGAGCGCTACTTATATAAGTTATTGTGTTCCATCCCTAACCATCATTCTTTTTGCTCTTTGGTTATTCGTATTTATTGTAAACAATTATATTTTTATCGGCTTTAAATGTAATAAAGTAGAAGTAATCAATAAACATATAACCCTGTCATCACCCCCTGTAAGTGATGATTTAAGGTAATAACAAGGAAGTTATCATTGTGGGTACAAAACCATACTATTACAGTTGGATAAATGCTGAGCCCTCCGAAAAAAAGAAACATATTAATATCGGCAATAAATTACCGTCAGACTTTCACGGCGTATTATATCGTAGTGGCCCTGCTTTATTTGAACGAAACGGTCAGAAAAAATCCTATTTTGTTGATGGCGACGGCATGATTCACAGCTTCGCTTTTGACGGTAATAATATTTGTTACACAAGCCGTTTTGTCCAAACAAAAAAATTTGTAGAAGAATCCAGGAAGAAAGAATTTATTTATGACACCTGGACATTCCAAGCGGGTCAGAGCGAGTTTGATGAAGTTGAGCCTCCTAAATATGAAAGCCAGGCTTATATCGCATCGGTCTTTCACCATAAAAAACTGTTTGCATTTGATGAATCGTTCAGTCCTTACGAGCTGGATCCAGACAGCCTGGAAACAATTGGCCGCTCAACACTGGGACTGTTAGATCCACAGGCAGAATTTTCAGCACACTCCAAAATTCATACCTTCCAAAACCAATGGCTGCATTTTGGTTTAAAGCATGGAAAGCAGGCGGAAGTCTATTTCACCATTCTTGACAATGAAGGAAGATTATTAAACAGCTTTTCACAAATTCTTCCCCGGGCTGTGTATGTGCATGATTTCTTTACAACTGAAAATTATATCGTCATGTGCCTGCACCCGGCATTTATACGCATTCAGTCAGTATTGGCGGGAACCCGGAGCTTTATCGATTCAATAAAGTGGCATCCCGAAGAAGGAAATTTGATTGTTGTCTACCACAAGTCAGGAAAAGAAGCGCCTAAATACTATGATGCACAGGCACGCTGGTGGTTACATTCAGTCAATGCCTGGGAGGACCATGACAAAATAGTCATGGATTTTGTGGGGCACTCATCACCTGATCATCTCATGGGCACTTCACCCATGTATAAAAATGCACTGACAGGCACAGCTGATGGCCCCTATGCCCCCGGAGAAATATGGCGATACGAAATTAATATAAACAACCGTAATTTACATGAAACACGTTTGTTTGAAGGTAATTATGAATTTCCAACCGTACACCCTGATCGTGTCGGCTTAAAAAACAAATTCAGCTACATGGTGAAAGGAAATACTCAAAACCCTTTTTGGAATACCGTCGTTCAAGTTGATATGGAAACAGGAATACAACAGGAGCATTGTTTTGGTGAAGGTATTTATTGCTCTGAACCAATACTTGCACCCACCATGCAGGGAGTGATTTTCGGCCCTAATGAGTCTGTCGGCTTACTGATGTCATTAATTCATGATGGAATAAATAAATGTAATTATCTGGCCATTTTCAGAAGTGGGGAAATAAACCAGGGACCACTGACATTAGTCCATATTGAAAATGAAATACCGCTGACCTTTCATGGCTGTTGGAGAAAGACGATGAACAAGGAGTTGTCAAAATGAAAAAGAATGAGAATAAAGAGCCAATCGCAATCGTCGGCATGTCATGCCGTTTACCGGGTGGAGGTAATACGCCCACCGAATTCTGGGACAATCTTATTGCCGGTAAAGACACGGTTATTCCAGTGCCTGGTGATCGTTGGAGTACTAAAAAGTTTTATGACCCTGATCCTGACAAACCGGGAAAAATGTACATGCGTGAAGGTGCTTTTCTCGATACTGATATTGCCGCCTTTGATGCATTATTTTTTGGTCTGTCACCCCGTGAAGCACAGATTTTAGACCCTCAACAACGCTTGGCTCTGGAACTGGTTATTGAAGCAGCTGATGATGCCGGCATTCGTCTGGAAGATTTATCTGACAGCAATACTGGCGTGTTTATGGGCGGATTTTTCATGGATCATCTTAGTCTGCATACTCACTATCTTAATCGCAGAGAAATTTCCTCCGTATCATCGACTGCCGTTTCCTGCACCTTACTGTCTAACCGGATTTCCTATTCCCTTAACCTGAAGGGACCAAGTGTTACAATGGATACCGCATGTTCCTCCTCACTGGTCGCAGTCCACTATGCCTGCAACAGCCTGTGGAATAACGAATGTCGAATCGTTGTTGTGGGCGGCATAAGTCTGATGATAAACCCAACAACGACGATCACTTTATCAAAAGGCCGGTTCCTATCTACCCACGGGCGTTCCATGAGCTTTGACCACCGCGGAGATGGATATGGTCGTGGCGAAGGTGGTGGTATTGCGTTTTTGAAACGATTAAGTGAGGCTGAAACCGATGGTGATAAAATATATGCCATTATCAAAAATACTGGGGTTAATCAGGATGGCCGAACAGCAGGCATCACTTTACCAAACCCTTCTTCACAAAAATCACTGATTGAAAAAGTATATGCGGAAGCAGGTGTTGGTTATTCTGATGTGCAATATATTGAAGCCCATGGTACCGGTACTAAAGCAGGTGATTCCACCGAACTAGGCGTCCTGCATGATTTAATGAGCCAACGCAATACTGATACAGAAAAAAAAGAAAAGGTCTTTGTTGGGTCGGCCAAATCTCACATTGGCCACCTGGAAGCCGCAGCGGGTATCGCTGGTCTGATTAAAACCACATTATCCTTGCAGAGCGATATTATTCCACAAAATATTCATTTTAAAGAGGGTAATACTGAGGTTGATTTTAACAACCTTGCTGTACAGATACCATTGAAAAACCAGGACTGGCCAGAATGTGATGTCCCGCTCGCCAGCATTAACTCCTTTGGCTTTGGTGGGACCAATGCACATGTCATTGTTGAAAAATATCAGCCTACGGTAACACCAGCAGTAAAAAAACCTGAATCCACCATCAATTGGCCCATTTTATTCCCCTTGTCAGCCCGCAGTGAAAGTGCGTTAAAAAAGAGCGCCCTTATGATGGCAGACCGAATTGCATCCGCAGATGACTTCGATGATGTATATTATTCCGTACGGTATAGACGCAGCCATTACAACAAACGACTGGCCATATACGCTGAAAACCTGGAAGATTTAAAAAACAAACTGCGTGATTATGCCAGGGATGAATTGGCACCTCATATCACCTCTGGAGACGCTGAAGAAAATACAAAAATCGCATTCGTCTATACCGGTATGGGTCCACAATGGTGGGCAATGGGTCGTGAGCTTATGGAAACTCAGCCTGTATTCAGGAATGCATTGGAAGCCTGCGACACTGCCTTCAAACCGATTTCCGGCTGGTCATTGATTGAAGAACTTTCCCAGGATGAGGAAACCTCCAATATCACACAAACCGATATCACTCAGCCAACCAACTTTGCCTTGCAGTATGCATTAACCGCCTATTGGCAGTCGCTGGGTGTGGAACCCGACCTGATTGTAGGCCATAGCCTGGGAGAAGTTGCGGCAGCTCACGCAGCGGGTGCTCTCAGCCTGAAAGATGCACTAAAAGTTATTTATCACCGGGGCCGATTACAACAGCACACCGATGGCGAAGGTGGTATGTTGGCTGTCGGCTTAAGCACAAGTGATATTACTGATTATATTGAACCCTATGGTGATCGCCTGTGTATAGGAGCTATTAACAGCCCGGGAGCAGTCACTCTTTCCGGAAATCTGGAAGCTATTTCCATACTTTCAGAAACGCTGGAAGATGAGGGAATTTTCCACCGTAAACTACATGTAAAAACCGGTTTCCACAGTTTTGTCATGGATGGCCTGAAAACTGAGCTACTCGAAAGTTTAAAAGATATTCAAACTTCCAGCACAACGAAACCATTGTACTCCAGTGTTACTGGCAAACTCGAAGAAGGCCACTGCTTTAATACAGAATACTGGTGGAAAAATGTTCGCCGCCCTGTTTGTTTTGCTCAAAGTACCATCTCGATGATTAATAATGATGATGCCAATGTATTTATAGAAATTGGTCCTCACCCCGTACTGGGCTCCGCCATCAAACAGTGTTTACAGGCAGAACAAAAACGTGGGCATACAATCAGTTCCCTGGTTCGCAAAAAACCTGAACGAGAAAATATTTTACTCAGCCTGGGACAATTATATTGCATAGGCTACGACATTGACTGGTCGAAGTTCGGCGGTAATAACGGAAAACTTACCAGCTTACCGATGTACTGTTGGGATAAAGAAATTTACTGGGGTGAAGATCCCTATACCCGGGAGGATCGCTTAGGAAATTCTGAACATCCCATTTTTTCTTTGGATTTACGTCTACCGCACCCTGCCTGGGAAGTGGATTTTAACCTGAATTATTTTCCCTGGTTAACCGATCACAAAATAGAAGGTTTGGTTCTGAATCCAGGCGCTGCATATATTGAAGCCGGTTTAATGCTATGTAAAAAAATATTTGGCGACAAACCCTGTATTCTGGAAGATGTTCAATTCAACACGCCTCTTGTTTATCGTGAAAAAGATAGCCAAAGAATACAAATACACTATAGCCATGAACGTCAGCGTTTTTCCGTTTATAGCCAGAACCATCAGGCAAATCACACATGGACCTACCATGCAGGCTCCAGAATGCGGGCATATCAAGAAATTTTTAACGAAACCAAACATGATTTTACTACTTTAAAAAATAAGTTTGGCGACCCTTACAATGTGGATAATTTCTACACCATGCTGGCGGATGTGGGATTGCAGTATGGCCCCACCTTCCAGGGCGTACAAGAGATTTACGTTGGAAATGATGAGGCATTGGTAAAAATCAAAATACCTACAGAACTGTTAAAGGAAGATTATTATTTACACCCCTGTCAGCTTGACCCTTGTTTTCAAACCCTGGCCATTCTCCAAATTGATTCAGAACGGCCCTATTTACCCATTGCACTTGAACAACTCATCATCAAGACCAGCCCCCAAGAAGAATTCTGGTGCTATCTGAAAGTGGTATCAAGAACGACAAGAGAACTGAAAGCTGACTTTGATATTTTTGATCTAAATGGAACACTTTTAGTTCAGGTAAAAGGTATTATCTGTCGCGAAGTACCTGCCTTACAGACTACTGATGAGCAATATGGCGGAAACCTGTATAAAATGACCTGGCATGAAGAAAACAATGAAATAAAAAGAAAAAAAGACTCTTCAAACTCTATTGTTTTTTTAAGGCATAACCAGAAAAGTATCTCCCAAGCCTGGAAAGAACAGGACCCTGGCTGTATACAGGTTTTCCGGGATGATGATTATAACGTTCTTGGCGGAAATAATTATTCTGTTAATCCCAAAAATGAGCAACACTGGAAACAATTGTGGCAAGATTTATCTGGCTTTGAATTCTCCGCTATGATTTATTTGTGGCATTTGGGAGAAAACACTCCGATAGACCATTATGAGAATGGTGATATCCTCTTGTTATCGCTATTTTCCATGTCACGGCAAGATATTCTGCACAGACAATTCAAGGTAGGACTGGCAGTGAGCCATGCAAATCATGTTGTACACTCTGATAAATGTGAAGGACTGGGCTCATCCACGCTTTGGGGTATTCAACGTGTATTGATGAGTGAAATTGTTTCAAAACGCTGCAAATCTGTTGATTTTGATCGAGCAAATAACCTGAGCGACAATGAAATTGACTTATTGGTAAAAGAATTCCTATTTGAAGATATGGAGTCCGAAATTGCCTATCGCGACGGAAAGCGTTACATACACCGTTTAGAGCGAGTGGAAGAAAAATCCCTACAACCTCAGAGTCGGCTAGCGAAGGAGGCGCTGGAAAATCCGCTAAGCTATAATCCTAAATCAGACTTATTCAATAAAATATCGGCACCGGCCATTCATCCTGATAAATGTATTGTGCGTGTTATCTCTTACTATATCGGTGATATGACAAAACAAACAGTTAATCTCAGCACCGGTAGAGGCCGATGGGAAGGCTGGGGTGAAATCATTGTTCCCGGCAGAAGCACAGATACTGAGTTCCAGCCCGGTGATAAAGTCAGTTTTCTTGGCTTTGACCAGGAACTGAGTACATTTTTGGCAGTGGACAAAAAATGGTTGATGCCTTGCAAATCGCAACAATATTGGGCACCGCTATCATTAACATTACCAGTATGTGCCGCCTTTGATGCACTTCAGTTAGGCACAACCCGGTCAATTCTACTCTCAGGCCAACATAATGAGACAGGTAAATTAGTCAGCGCCTTGCTTCAGCATCAAGGGTTGGATTTTGATGTTCTGGATACTGATGCTCAGAAACAGGCAGCTTATGACATATTGATCGATTGCGGTAACACTAACACTGGCTTTTCGACTTACCATAAAATTAACTATTATGGCCGATTACTGGCATTGGGCGAGAATATCGCTTATGACGAAACTCTCTGGAAAGTATTATCAGAACGAAATATCACTTATCTGTCATCAAGCATTAATAACCTGAATAAACCACAGTCATCGGAGATATTATTACGAGCAAAAACATTCATGACACAATCATCTATCCGGTTTGATTATGAACATTCATTAACCTGTTACACGCACAACCAGTTGTCAGATATCTTCAATACTTTAAATAGCGAGCATAATATTGCACCGGGCTTACTGACATTTCCTGCGGATGCCATGGTTGAAGCCAATATCCCCTATAGTGAAAAACCCTTATTTGTCGCAGATGCCAGCTATCTTATTACCGGTGGAACCCGAGGACTGGGGCTGGAGCTTGCAAAATGGGCCGCAGCTCAGGGTGCCAGATATTTGGTTTTATTAAGCTTACGAGGCTTGACAAGTGATTATGCCATCGAGACAGTAAAAGAGATTGAGGCCAAAGGTTGCCGGGTAAAAATAATAGCCGTGGACATTGCTGATAGAGAAGCACTAAAAGAGGCTTTTAGTGCTGTTAGTGGCGACATTCCTGTACTTAAAGGTGTGATACATGGCGCAATGGTCCTGGATGACGACTTTTTGCAGTCGCTGTCTCCAGAACGTATGGATAAAGTGCTATCACCCAAGGTGCGTGGAGCCTGGAACCTTCACCAACTGACCCTGGACATGCCATTGGAATTTTTCTTCAGCTTTTCATCGGTATCTTCTTTGATAGGAAACCCCGGGCAGGCAAACTACGTTGCGGCGAACTGTTTTCTGGATGCTTTCTCCCATTACCGCCAAGGCCTGGGTTTACCCGCAACAACGGTGAACCTCGGCGTAGTTTCTGATAGCGGCATTGTTTCTGAACGAAAAGAGGTTGAAGATTTTTTTGCCAATGCAGGATTCTCGGGTATCAAGCCCATTCAGGTGGGTGAATTTTTACAATTTGCCTATCAAACATCACCCGCACAAATTGCTTACTTCGACCTGGATTGGAAAAAATGGAGCGCAATACTACCCACCGACTGGATACCGCCAATATATGAAGACATCATGAATGATGCTAAAGGTGGGAACTCCGACGCACTACTTCAAACACGGGCCAGCATTAAAGACCTTGATGAAGAAGCACAGCAAGACTTTTTCAAAGAACTTGTGAGAAATGAACTTTCAGCGTTATTGAAAATACCAGCCGAAAAAATTGAAATGCATACACGAATTGTGGATATCGGCGTCAACTCCCTTATGGCCGTTGAATTTTCCGGCAGCATGGGTGAGAAATATGGTCTCATGATGCCAATATTAGACATCATGAGTGGCGCGACAGTAGAGCAGGTAGCTCTGCTAACACTGAATCACATTCGTAATAATTGATCTTTCCCATTATTTGTTTGCCATTTGGGAATTGGATTCCGACTAAAAACGTG
>Ga0256830_1001108_pt1 | contig 19439 bp, 17 predicted proteins | sample 128326metaG_FD_190537 | JGI IMG/M metagenome (GOLD analysis project Ga0256830, IMG submission 190537) | Hydrothermal vent microbial communities from Lau Basin, Pacific Ocean - 128-326 | ecosystem: Environmental > Aquatic > Marine > Hydrothermal vents | place: Pacific Ocean: Lau Basin | collected... | reverse complement strand
TCGGGAACGCTCGACGCCGAGGGTCACGGCGTGGTCGAGTTCACCCTCCCCCGCAACCCCGCCCTCTCCGGGACCGCCCTCTACACCAAGGCGGTGGTCCTGGAGCCGGGCACGACCGACCGCGTGTGGACCATGTCCACCCTGGGCCGGACCGAGATCGTGGACTGACCGCGCCGGTGGCTTCACGCCCCGAGGCGGTCGGCGAGGTCGGCGAGGTCGGCGACGGCGAGGTCGGGGGCGAAGTCGGGCGCCTCGGCGCCGGGGCGGGCGACGTGGGCGACGGCGAAGCCGAGCGCGCGGGCCGGGACGTGGTCGTAGGTCGCGTAGGCGCTGGCGTGGAGCACGGCGTCGGGGGGCAGACCGGTGGCGCGGAGCAGCGCCTCCCAGTGCCCCGGCGCCGGTTTGTACGAGCCGACCGCCGACGAGGCCACGAGCAGGACCTCGTCCAGACCGAGGACCTCACGGGCGCAGTCGAGCAACACGTCCTCGTCGCAGTTCGACAGCAGGGCGAGCGGGAAGCCGGCGGCGTCCAGTCGGGCCAGTGCCGCCGGCGCATCGGGCCAGGCCGGCCAGCCGCGCTGCCCGGCGGCGATCGCGTCCGCCGACTCGGGCGAGAGGGCGATGCCCCAGACCTCACGGACGGCGTCGCGGGTGGAGCGGGCCAGCACGGTGCGGTAGGCCAGCCCCGGCTCGGCCGCCTGCAGCCCCCGCTCGGCCGCCTCGCGGCGGGTGAAGAACCGCTCCAGCGCTCCGGCGTCGTCCGTAGGCACACCCTGGCGGGCCAGTCCGTCCGCCAGTCCCCGCCGCCAGTCCACCAAGGTGCCGAAGCAGTCGAACGAGAGCAGCGAGAAGGGGCGGGGCGCGGTTGAATCCCCTCCGGGGCGGGCGGATGATGGCGCCATGGTGCGAGGCGGCGATGGGACTTCGGGCAGCATAGCCGCCATGGAGGCCGTCGGCCTCCGGGTCCGTCTCGGGCGGACCGAGGTCCTCCGCGGCGTGGACCTCGCCGTCCCGCCCGGCGCCCTCTACGGGCTCATCGGCCGCAACGGCGCCGGCAAGACCACCACCCTGCGCTGCCTGCTCGGCTTCCTGCCGGCCTACGACGGCGCGGCCCGGGTGTGGGGGCACGACGCGCGCCGGCTCCACGAGGTCCCCCGCCCGCTCGGCGTCGCGCTCGACCCGCCCGGGCTCGACGACGGGCTGACCGTGCGCCAGAACCTCGAGCTCGCCCGCATCCGCGGCGGCATCCGTGGCGGGCGCGGCGTGGACGAGGTGCTGCGGCTGGTGCGGCTGACCCACCGCCAGCACAACCGCGGCGACCGCCTGTCGCACGGCCAGGGACGGCGCGCGGCGGTGGCGCGCGCGCTGCTCGGCGCCCCCGAGCTGCTGGTGCTCGACGAGCCGCTCTCCGGGCTCGACCCCGAGGGCGTCGAGGAGCTGCTCGACCTGTTCGTGCGGCTGACCCGCGACGAGGGCGTGACCATCGTGCTCTCGAGCCACCACTTGCGCGAGGTGGAACACGTCTGCACCCACGTCGGCCTGCTCGAGGACGGCGCGACCCTGCTCGAGGGGGCGACCGCGGACCTCCTGCGCCGCGCCGGCGACCGCCTCGTGCTCGAGGCCGGCGACGTCGAGGCCGCACTCCACGTGCTCCGCGCCGCGAGCGGCGTGCGCGAGCCCATCGTCCTCGCCGACGGCCGGGTCGAGGCGCGGCTCGACGCGGACTTCGACGCCGAGCGGGTGCTCGCCGACCTGGTCGCCGGCGGGGCGCGGCCACGCGCCTTCACCCGCCACCACGCCAGCCTGGTCCAGGTCTTCCGCGACGCCCTGGCGCGTCGCGCAGACGCCCTGGCCGGCTCCCCCGCGGACGGCGGCGATGGAGCCGACCCCGACGGCGCGCCCGGCGAGGAGGTGGGGGCGTGACCGGTTTCGCCCGCGCCCTCCGCGGCGAGCTCTACCAGCTGCTCCACCGCCGCCCGATCCTGCTCGCCCACCTCGCCGTCCTCCTGGTCGCCGTCGCCCGCGTCGTCGCCGGCCGCCTCGTGCTCGGCGCCGCCCACGCCGCCGGCGGCCCCGGGCCGGGCGAGGTCGGGGCCTGGAACGCCTGGCCGCAGTTCGCCCACGGCGTGCGCGCCGCCGCGTTCCTGGTCGAGCTCTTCGTCCTGGTCCTGGTCGGCGCGGGTCTGCCGCGCGAGGTCGCGTCGGGCTCGGTGCGCGACCCCCTGACCCGCCGCATCACCCGCCCGGCGCTGATCGCGGCGCGCGGCGTCACCGCGCTGGTCCTGCCGCTGACCCTCTTGGCCTGCGCCGTCCTCGGCTCGCTCGCCGCCGCCTCGGCCCTGTTCGACGCAGGCGACGTCATGGAGGACGGCGAGGTCCTGATCTCGGTCGCCGACGACGGGCTCGACGTCGCGGTCCGCGACGCCGTCCTCCACGGCGTGCCGGCGCTGCTCGCCCTCGGCGGCCTCGCCCTCTTCCTCGGCGCCGCCAGCCGCCGTTCGGTCTCGGCGGTCGGCGCCGGGCTCGCGCTGGTGCTCGCGCCGACCCTGTTCCGCGAGACCCTCGGCGACCGCGCGCCGTGGTGGTTCGCGGACACCCTGCCGGGGCTCGGCCCCGACTCCTTCCTGGCCCGCATCGCCCGCTTCGCCGAGGGCTACACCGACGCCTGGCCCGAGACCTTCGACCGCGTGGTCGCCGTCGGTTGGAAGGCCCCGTGGCCGGCCTTGTTCCTGGCCTGGGTCGGCGCCATCCTGGTGTTCCGGCGCCGCGCCGTATGACCCGTTCCCGTCCGCTCCGCCGCCGTCCGGCCGCGTTCCTCGCCCTCGCACCGCTGCTCGCAGCGTGCACGGTCGAGTACGCCTCGCTGCCGCTGCCCGCGGCGTTCTTCCAGGAAGGAGCGGTGGACGAGCTCCGCCCGCCCGAGCGCCGCGCCGTGCTCGGCCTCGAGGTCGCCCTCAACGAGGCCGACGACCTCGCCTCGCTCGACCTCCAGCCGGGCGTGCGCGTGGTGGCGGTCGTCCCCGACGGCCCCGCCGACCTCGCCGGGGTCCGTGTCGGCGACGTCCTGCTCGAGGTGGACGGCGTCACGGTGGACGACCCGGGGCGCCTCGAGAGCGTGCTCGACTCGATCCGCGAGGAACGCCTGGTGAAGCTGCTCCTGCAGCGCGGCGCGCGCGTCTTCGAGACCGAGGCCGTCCCCGAGGTGGTCACGGTCGAGACCGGCCGCACCGTGGCCTGGGTCGAGCGCGCGCTGTTGCGGGTCGCGGTCGCCGACGACGGACCCGGCCCGGGTGATCCGCGCGGCATCCACCCGGTCGTCGTCGGGCTCGGCCCGGACAGTCCGCTGGCCGACGCCGGGGTCCGCGTCGGCGAGCGCATCGTCGCCTTCCAGGGCCGCGACGCCGGTTCGGCCGCCGAGTTCGTGCGCCGCATCCGGCTCGCGCTCGAACCCGCCGACCCGTTCACCCTCGACGTCCTCGACGGCGCGGGGGCGACGCGCACGGTCGAGGGCTGGGCCTGGGACCCGGGCCGCCGCGTCGTCGCCGTGCGTCTGTGGCCGGTCTTCGGCTGGCGCACCACGCCGACCGAGGACCGCGACCTGTTCTGGGTCGGCGACCTCGTCCTGCTCGACCTGTTCCGCTACGAACGCATCGGCGGCGAGGCGTCGTGGTCGGTGCTCGGCCTGCTCCACTGGGAGACCGGCGAGGCCGTGCTCGAGGAGGAACCGGTGTTGGAGGTGCCCCTCGGCGGAGGGGGGGAGGCCCACCCGTGATCGCCCTGGCCTGCGCCCTGTCGCTCGCCTTGCAGACGGTGCACTTCGAGCGCAGCTCGATCCCCGGCGCGCCGCGCCTCGACGACCGCACCTTCGCCGACGTGGACGGCGACGGCCTCCTCGACCTGGTGCTCGCCGCCACCGACGAACCCGGCGGCCGGCGGCTCGAGGTGCGGCGTCAGCGCGCCGACGGCCTCTTCCCCGCCGCGCCCGACCAGGTGGTGGCGGTGCCGCGCGCCGTGGTCGCCTGGAGCGTCGGTCGATTCCGCGCCGGTGAGGCCGCCGCCCAGCTCCTGTTCCTGGTGCGCGACGCGGTGTGGCTGCGGCCGCTCGACGGCTCCTTCGTCAAGCTGGCGGACGCGCCGATGCTGTTCGACCTGCCGGCGCGGGACGCCCTGCCGTGGTGGCCCGGGGTCGCCGACCTCGACGGCGACGGTCGCGACGAGACGGTGTTGCCGACCTTCGACGGGCTGGTCGTGTTCGACGGCGACGGCGCGCGGCGCGGCGCAGTGGCGCTGCGGCCGATGACCGACCGCCAGCCGCTGGCGGCGAGCGAGTTCCTGCGCGGCCTGCTCAAAGTCACCCTGTCGAGTCGTCCCTTGAGCGATTTGTTCGTGCCCAGCGAAGAGGTCGGCATCGTCGAGGACCCGCCGGTGTTCGGGCTCGCCCAGTGGCTGCCGGCCCCGCGCTTCGCCGACGTGGACGGCGACGGGCGTCCGGAGCTGGTCTACCACTTCCAGGACCGGGTGCTGGCGCATCGCTTCGGGCCCGACGGTCTGTCCGAGGAACCGGACTGGACCTTCGTCCTTCCGGAGGAGGGCGACGAGGACTCGCGCGAGCTGCGCTTCGTCCAGGCCGGCGGCGGCCCCGGCGCCGACCTGGTGCTCTTGCGCATGGGCAGTTCGTTGACCAGCCTCTCCAGCGACTGGACGGTGCGGGTCTGGCTCGACCCCGCCGAGCGCGGCGAGCTCGGCTCGCCCGACGGGTTCGTCAAGACGCGCACCGGCTACCTCGGCGCCTACTTCGAGGACTTCGACGGCGACGGCCGCGCCGACCTCGGCGTCTCGGCCTGGGACGTGGAGGCCGGCTTGCTCGGGCAGGGCTCGCCGACGGTGCGCCACACCTTCACCGCCTACCTGGCCGAGCCCGACGGCGGGTGGCGCACGCGGCCGGCCTTCAGCGAGCGGCGCGAGTACGCGGTCGGCGAGATCGAGTTCCTGCGCGACCTGCCGGCCTTCGCCGCCGACGTCACCGGCGACGGGAGGCCCGACCTGGTCGAGAGCGGCGAGGGCGGCGACCTCCTGCTGCGTCCCATCGTGCGCGACGGCGGCTCGGTACGCCCCGCCGCCGAACCGGCGCTGCGGTTGCCGCTCGACGCGGTGGCCGCCAGCGTCACGCTGCTCGACCTCGACGGCGACGGCGTCCAGGACCTGGTCGTGGACCGCCCCGACCGCACCGACCTCTACGTCTCCGTTCGCCGATGATCGCCGCCGTCCTCGCCCTCGTCCTCTGCCAGGCGCCCACGGCCGGCGACTCCGGGTTGCGGCCGCTCCACGTCGAGGGGCTGCCGAACCACCTCGCCGTGGCCGCGCTCGGCCCCGGGGGCGAGAACCGTCTGGTCGCCTTCGCCGGCCCGGTGGTCAAGCTGGTCGAGGAGCCGGCGGTGCGCTTGCGGCTCGCCGGCGACTCGGTGGTCTGGACGGTGGCCGACCTCGACCGCGACGGCCGCGACGAGGTCCTGGTACTGGTGGACGGCGACGCCCTGCATCGGTTGGAGCGCTTCGACGGTCGGCTGCGCCTGTCGGCCCCGCTCGCCGAGGGGCTCGGCGCGCTGCCGCCGCGCGGCGTCCTCGCCGCCGAGTTCCTGCGCGACTTCGACGGCGACGGCCGTCTCGACCTGGTGCTGCCGGCGGCCGAACGGGTGCGGGTCTTCCTCGGTGGCGACGACGGCTTTCGCCCCGGGCCCGACCTCGGCCACGTCGCGCGGCTGGTGATGGACACGGCGCGCGGCGACGACTTGCTGGACACGGTGCGCCGCGACTACGTGTTGCCGCCGCTCGCTCCGCGCGACCTGGACGGCGACGGGCGGCTCGACCTCGCGGTCTCGGACGGCCTGGTCATCCGGCGCTACCTCGCGCGGGGCGGAGCGCTGCCCGAGGAGCCGACCGAAGTCCTCGACCTGTCGCGTTTCCGCGACGAGGACGTCTCCCTCGACTTCGGCAACCTGTCACGGCTGGCGCGCTACCTGGTCGTGGACCAGTGGCTCGACCTGGACGCCGACGGCGTCGAGGACCTCCTGCTGCTGGCCGGCGGCAAGGTGCGGGTGTTCGTGGCCGAAGGCGCGGGCATCCACCTCGAGAAGCCGACGCAGACCCTGAAGGTCCGCGGCAACCCCTTCTTCGCCACCGCGGCGCGGATCGACGGCGACCGCTATCCCGACCTGGTGGTGGTCCGGGTCGAGGACATCGGCCTCGGCAAGCTGGTCAAGGCCGCGTTCTTCTCGTGGAGCATCGAGTTCGACTTCCTGGTGTACCGCGGCAAGGGCGGGGGGCGTTTCTCGACGCGCCCGATGCAGGACCGCAGCGTGGTGGTGCGCGGCGACAGCCTGCTGGCGATGGTGAAGGAGCAGCGCGAGCGCTTGAGCGCGCTGCGCAACACGGTGGTCCGGCTGTGCGACACCGACGGCGACGGGCGTCGCTCCGACGTGGCGATGCTGGAGCCCGACGGCACCTTCTCCCTGTGGCGCGGCGCGCTCGGCGCCGACGAGGCGGTCGCGCGCCTGACCCAGGACTTCCTGCGCGAGACCCTGAACGCCCGGCGCGACCTCGACGTGGACGCGAGCACCCTCACCGACTGGGTGCTGGGGCGCACCTCGGCCCTGGTCGCCGTGACCCGTGACCGCGCGCCGGACCTCCGGCTGCGCCTCGCCGACGACTGGCGGCCGCCGCACGCCATGACCCTGCGCGACCTCGACGGCGACGGCCGCGACGAGGCCGTGGTGCTGCGCCTGATCCGGCCCGAGCCGGAGGAGGGCCAGCCCCCGGCCCGGCCGGCGCTGGACGGGTACGTGGTGGACCTGCCGTGAGCCCCCGATGGGGGAACCGGAGAAACTGGCCCGGTCCATTCCGTCCGCAACCGAGGAGGCCGTTGCGGTGGGGGAGGCGTCCGGCGCCGCGGCCCCAGGAGGCGTTTCCGGGCCGGTCCGAGCCGGGGACGGACCGAAGCGGGCCAGTTTCCGTCGCAGGCCGGATATTAGCGTTTTCGCTTATATCCAGGCCGTCGAACCGCTTCCTGCGCCCGCCTCGTCAGTCCGCCGCGCACCACAGGCACTTCAGGTAGCGGCCCTCCGGGAAGTCGGCCCGCACCGGGTGGTCGGGGCCGGCGCCGGTCTCGCGCAGGATGCGCAGGCCGCGGGGGCGGGCGGCGCGCCGGAGCAGTTCCTGGAACTCGATGGGGGCGAGCAGCCCCGAGCACGAGCAGGTGACCAGGACGCCGCCGGGCTCCAGGACCTGGAGCGCCAGCTTGTTCAGGTCGTGGTAGCGGCCGCGGCCCTTCTCCATCTCACGGCGGCTCGGCACGAACTTGGGCGGGTCCACGACCACGAAGTCGTAGCGGGCCCCGTTCTGGACCGCCTGGCGCAGCCACGAGAACGCGTCGGCGTGCACGAAGCGCGCCGCCTTGCCGAGCTGGTTCATGGCGGCGTGCCGCTTGGCCTGGGCCACGGCGCGCTCGTCGAGGTCCACCCCGACCACTTCCTCGGCGCCGACCCGTGCGGCCTGCAGGGCGAAGCCGCCGACGTAGCTGCAGACGTCGAGGACCCGGGTGCGCCGTCCCTCCGCCCGTGCGTGCGCGACCCACTCGGCGAAGCGGCCGCGGTTCTCGCGCTGGTCCAGGAAGAACCCGGTCTTGTGCCCGTCGCCGGGGAAGATCTCCCAGCGCAGTCCGTGCTCCTCGAACACCACCCGCGGCGGGCAGCCGGCCGAGCGCTTCTCGAACGGCGGCGAACCCTCGGCGTCGGCCGCGGTGCGGTCGAGCGAGATCGCCCAGTGCGGCGCGTCCAGCGCCTCGGCCAGCACCGGCTGCACGATGCGGAACACCTCCAGCATCGGCGCGGTGTAGGCGACCGCGACCAGGACCGGACCATAACGGTCCACCATCAGCCCGGGGAAGTCGTCGCCCTCGGCGTGGAGCACCCGCACCGGGTCGGTGGGCACGCTCGGGTCCAGCCGCCGCCGCGCCAGCGCCGCCTCGGCGCGCGCCCGCCACGTCGCCGCGTCGGGGGGCGCACCTTCCAGCGCCACCATCCGCAGCGCCAGCGCCGCCCGCGGCTGCCAGAAGGCCCAGCCGGCGAACTCGCCGCGGCCGTCCCACACCTCGACCAGGTCGCCGGCCCGCGGGCGGCCCTCCACCCGGCGCACGTCGCTGCGCCAGCCGCGCCAGCCGCGCAGGAAGCGATGCAGGTGCACCCGCGGCGCGTCGTGGCGGCCTTCGCTCACGACTTCCGCGCCCCGGCGCGCTTCCGCCGCGGCGCGAGCCCGCCGAGCTCGAGGAAGCGCCGGTACTGCGCCTCGGTCAACGGCATCACCGACAACCGCGATTGACGCACCAGCGCGGTCTCGGCCAGCACCGGGTCGGCGCGCACCTCGGCCAGCTCCACCGGGTGGGGGAAGGGCTCGCCCGCCTCCAGGTCCACCGCGGTCCAGTCGCCCTCCTGCGCCGTCGGGTCGGGGTAGCCGGCCCGGGCCACCCGCGCCGTGCCCATCACCGCCTTGCGCTTGCCGCTGGCGTAGAACAGCACGTCGTCGCCCTCCTCCATGGCGCGCAGGAAGTTGCGGGCCTGGTAGTTGCGGACGCCGTCCCACATCGTGGTGCCCTCGGCCGCGAAGTCGTCCCACGAGTACGACTCGGGCTCCTGCTTGACCAGCCAGTACGCCATGACGGGGATTGTATCCTGGGCCGTCATGGAGCAGGCCGCCACCGAATACGGGAAACTCGAGTTCGAAGACCTCAACTATGCCACCTATCTCCGGCTGGATCGGCTCCTGGCGCTGCAGGAACCCCGCAGCCGGCCGCCGCACCACGACGAGATGTTCTTCGTGGTCATCCACCAGGCCTACGAGCTCTGGTTCAAGGAGATCCTCCACGAGCTGGACTATCTGCCGCACCACCTCGAGGAGGGGTCGGTGTCGCGTGCGCTCAAGGTGCTGAAACGGGTTCGCGCCATCCTCGACGTGCTGGTGCGCCAGATCGGCCTGCTCCAGACCCTGACCCCGGTCGAGTTCGCCGGCTTCCGCCATGCGCTGGGGACGGGCTCGGGTTTCCAGTCGCTGCAGTTCCGCGAGGTCGAGTTCGCCTGCGGACTGCGCGAACCGTTCTTCCTCGAGTTCTTCTCGCGCTGGCCCGAGGCCGAGGCGCGGCTGCGCGCCCGCATGGAGCAGCCGAGCGTCTACGACCACTTCCTCCGCGCGCTGGCCCGCGAGGGCGTGCCGATTCCGCAGCGCGTGCTCGAGCGCGACGTCACCCGGCCCCACGAGCTCGACGAGGAGCTGGTCGGCGCGCTCGCCGACCTCTACCGCAACCCCGAGGACGCCTACCACCAGGTGCTCCTCGCCGAGGCCCTGCTCGACCTGGACACGGCGTGGGCCGACTGGCGCTCACGCCACGTGCTCATGGTCAACCGGACCATCGGCGGACGCCCGGGCACCGGCGGCAGCTCGGGCGCGGCCTTCCTCGAGAGTCGGCTCGACCGCCGCTTCTTCCCCGACCTCTGGGAGGTCCGCAACCGCATCTTCGCCGAGGGCTCGTGACCGCACCCGCCCCCTTCCCTTCGCCCTTCCGCTCCGACGCGCTGGCCGGGCGCACCGCCCTGGTCTGCGGCGCGTCCTCGGGCATCGGCCGCGCAGTGGCCCTGGCCCTGCAGGACGCCGGCGCCCGGGTCTTCGGGCTGGCGCGCCGCGCCGAGGCGTTGGCCGAGCTCGGCCTCGACGGCGTCGTCGCCCACGACCTCGAGGACCTCGACGGCCTGCCCGCCGCCCTCGCCGACCTGCCGCCGGTCCAGGTCCTGGTGCTGAACGCCGGCGGCCCGCCGGCCGGGCCCATCGCCGAGGCCGAGCCCGCCGACTTCGGGCGCGCGATGCGCCGCCACCTGTTCGCCAACCAGGTCCTCCTGAAGCGCTTCCTGCCGGACATGGAGGCCGCCGGCTACGGGCGCGTCCTCGCCGTGGTCTCGACCAGCGTGCGCCAGCCGATTCCCAACCTCGGCGTCAGCAACACCGTGCGCGGCGCGGTGGCGTCCTGGGCCAAGACCTGGAGCAAGGAGCTGCCGCCCGGCGTGACCATCAACTGCCTGCTTCCGGGGTACACCGACACCGACCGTCTGCGCGCCCTGGCCGAGGCCAACGCCGCACGGCGCGGGGTCACCGCCGACGAAGTGGTGGCGGGGTGGCTGGCGACGATTCCCGAGGGGCGGCTCGGCTACCCCGAGGAACTCGCCGCGCTGGCCGTGTTCCTGGCGTCACCGGCCGGCGGCTACGTGCGCGGCCAGGCCATCGCGGTGGACGGCGGGCGGCTCGACTGCATCTGACCGGAGCGGCGCAGGATGGACTTCGACCTCTTCTTCTCCATCAGCCGCACCCCGGTGGACGGGGCGTTGCCCGACGAGCGCGCCATGTGGCAGCGCTTCTTCGCCGAGGTCGAGGCCGGCGACGCGCTCGGCTACGGCTGCGTGTGGTTCGCCGAGGCCCACTTCTCGACCGAGGTCCAGAAACGGCACGCCCACCCGGTCGTCCCGCACTGGCGGGGCGAGATCGGCCTCAACTGCGACTCGTTCCAGCTGGCGTCGGCGGTGCTCGCCCGCACCCGGAACGTGGACGTCGGCTCGGCGGTGCTCGGCTCGTTCGCGCAGGGCGGGCCCCTGGCCCACGCCGAGCGGGCCGCGGCCTTCGCCTCGCTGCACGGGCTCGACCCCGACGAGCAGCGCCGCTTCCGGCTCGGCTTCGCCGCCGGGCGCTTCGACTTCGTGAACCGCGCCTACGGCGTGTTCCCCCGCGACGCCGCCGAGGAGGCGGCGTGGCCGGCGCTGCGCGGCCAGGTCTTCCGCGAGGCCTGCGAGGTGTTCCTGCGGCTGCTCCGCGGCGACGAGCTGGCGAGCGCCGACGTCGCGCCGCCGCGGCTCGCCCGCGGGCACTTCCGCAGCGACGAGGACTGGGAGCGGGCGCGCTCGGCGTGGGAGGCGGTCCACGGCTCGTCCGCCGGCGAAGCGTTGACCTACGCGCGGCGCTGGGAGTTCGACGTCCTGAAGGTGGTGCCGGAGGACTTCCGGCGCGAGGTGCTCGACCTCCACGTCGGCTCGCACGACCCGGCGCTTCAGGAGTTCGTCAACACCATCCTGCCGGTCAAGGTCTTCAACCTCTCCATCACCCGCCCCGAGGTCGTCGAGGCGACCCACGAGCGGATGCGGCGCGCCTTCCACCCCGACGGCGGGCCGTGGCGGCGCGGCTACATGCCGCGCACGGTGATGGTGTTCCTCGACCCCGACGCGACGAAGTCGCCCGAGGCGCGCTCACGCTCGGCGCACGAACAGGCCGAGGCGGCGCTGTCGGCGTACTGGAGTGCGTTGGAGGGCACGCTCGACCCGGCCAAGGTGCGAGACGCCGCCGACAACGCCCTGGTCGGCAGCCCCGAGGAGGTCGCGGCGCAGGTCCGCGAGCGCTTCCACCCCGACGACCGGTTGATGCTGTGGTTCGACTTCTTCGACCACGACGCCGAGCGCGTGATCGGCAAGATGGAGAGCTTCCGCCACGAGGTGGCGCCGCTCCTGGAACGCGGCTGATGGGGGTGGGGCGCGCGGCCGGCGGCTGGGGCTTCGCGCCCGCGGGCGGCGCCTTCCGCCCCGTCACCCTGCCGCACTCGTGGCTGGGCGACTTCCCCGAGGCCGCGTCCGGCGTCTATCGCCGGCGCATCGCGCGGTGCGCCGACCGCCCGCTGTGGCTGCGCTTCGGCGCCGCCGCCGACGAGGCCGAGGTGCGGCTCGACGGGCGCGTCCTGGGACGCCACGTCGGGCCGTGGACCCCGTTCGTCGTGGAGCTTCCGCCGGCGGAGGCCGGGGGCGAGAGCGAGCTGGAGGTCCGGGTGCGGCGGCGCCCCGACCACCCGACCCGCGGCTTCCTCCCCGACGTCGGCGTCCGCTGGGCCGGCCTGTGGCAACCGGTGGACCTCCTCGACGCGCCGCCCGCCGCAGCTCCACCCGTCGCGCCGCGGCTGCGCGCCGACGGGCGCCGCTTCGTCCTCGACGGTCGCCCGTGGACCCCGCGCGGCGTCCTCCACTGGGGCCGCTATCCCGAGCTGGGCCACCCCGGGGTCTCGCCCGAGCAGGCCGACGCCGAGGTCCGCTGCATCCGCGCCTTCGGCTTCGACCTGGTGAAGGCGTGCCTGTGGCTGCCGCCGCGCGGGTTCATGGAGGCCTGCGAGCGCCACGGCCTCCTGGTGTGGCAGGAGTACCCGCTGTGGCGCACCCGGCTCGACGGGTCCGACGCCGAGTCGGTGCTCGCCGAGGTCGAGGAGATGGTCCGTCGCGACCGCGACCTCGGCTGCGTCGTGCTCCGCACCCTGACCTGCGAGAACGACCACGTGCCCGACGCCGTGGGCGAGCGCTTCGTACGGCTGTGCCACGAGCTCGCCCCGGGCGGTCTGGCGCTGACCAACAGCGGCTGGTTCGCGAACGACGGCCCCGGCGACTTCTGGGACGAGCACCTCTACCTCGACGCCTCCCGCTGGCCGGCGGCGCTCGAGCGCACCGCGGAGGTCTGGCACGAGCGGCCGGCGCGCCCGCTGGTGCTGGGGGAGACGATGGCGGTGGACGCCCCCCCGGCGTCGGCCCGTGCCCGTCGCGCCGCCCTCGCGGTCCGCCGCGAACAGGTCGAACTCCTCTCCGTCGGCCTGCCCGGGGCTGGTTTCGTCGTCACCGCCTGGCGCGACCTGCCGACCGCGCCGCTGGGCGTCGCCGACGAGGCGGGGAACCCGAAGTGGACCCCCGACGACTTCGCCTTCCTGGCCGAGCCGCGGCTGGTCGCGTTCCTGCCGCGCCGCTCGTTCCACCCCGGCGAGGAGCTCGAGGTGCCGCTGGCCCTGGTCGCCGGCGGCGAGGTCTCGTGCCATGGCTCGGCGCGGCTGCGGGCGCCGGCGACGGTGGGGGACGCACCGCGCCGCTTCGCCTTCGCCGCCCGTCTCGACGGGGTGGAGGCCGAGTGGCCCTGCGTGGCCGTTCCGGAGGTCGCCCCGCCGGACGGGGTCGGGCTCGCCCCGGCGCTGGACTGGGCCCTCGGCCACTGGCTGACGCGCCCGCATCCGGGCTGGTCCCCCCTGGTGCGGGTGACGACCGAGGACGACGAGCCGCTCGAGCCGCTCCTCGGCGAGGCGGCGGCGCTGGAACTGCTCGCCGGCCGCGTCCTCGCCGCCGACCTCCGTCTCCACGGCGCCGACGAGGTCGCGCTCCCCGAGGCCGCGGTCCCCCTCGCGGTGCTCGTGGACCCACACGACCGCGCCGAGCCCGCCGCGTTGCCGCTGGTCGTCGGCGCCCGGCACGAGGACGGCGAATTGCGGCTCCACACCGCGCTTCGCACCGACACGCCGGCCGGGCGGTTCCTCCACGCCGCGCTCGCCCGTCGTCTCCGCGACCAACCGCCGCGCTCGACCCTGCGCGACGCCGACTTCCCGACCGCCGTCCCGCAGGGGCCCGACGCCACCCTCCCCGAGGGCCGTGCCCTCCTCCTCGACCGGTGGGAGCGCTGCGACGCCCACGGCCGCTGGGGCGCGGGCCGCCTCGGCGCCTTTCCGTCGCACGAGGGCTGGGTGTGGTTCCGCACCCGCTTCACCCTGCCGCCCGGCCCGCACGAACTCGTCTTCGCCGGGGTCGGCGACGCCTTCCGCGCCCTGCTCGACCGCCGCCCCTACGCCTGGGCCGGCAACCCCACCGGCACCTGGCACGGCTGCCGCGACCGCGTCCAGCGCCTCCCCGTTCCGGAACACCTCGCCACGGGCCCCCACACCCTGCACCTGGAGGTCCGCGACTGGCGCGCCGCCCCCGCCCTCCAGGGCCCGGTCCTCCTCGTCCCGACCCCGGGGATCGCCCATGGTCGTCCCAGGGACTCGTAGTGGGCCCACCCAGGGACCTGCGCCCTCGTGCCCGGGGGCAGGAGAGGATCAGCGGCGAGAGTGGGGAGCATCAGGGCGCCAGGCGCCGGGCATGGAAGGCGATCCTCTCTTCGAACTCGTCGCGGTTTCCCCTGGTCTCGTTGCGGTACTCGAGCATGGCCGCTCGGATGGCTTCCGGATCCCATTGCTCGTTCCACTGCAGATGTCGCTGATACGTAGGTGGCTGAAGAGGAGTGAGGGCCTCGTATGCCTTGCGGACGCCGAGTTCACGACCCTTGAGATCCACGGTGTGCACGAAGAGATGGGTGTAGTACTGAGCGAGGCCCTCTGCGATCGTGCGGTCCGCAGCGAAGAAGCCGATCCAGGTGTGGCCGTCCGCATCGTGTCCCAGATGGGTGAAAGCGTGGGCGAGCTCGTGGGCGAGGACGACCAGAGCCAGGTCGACGGGGTGGATGCCCAGGGATAGGGCGACGAAGGCGACGACCGCCCAATAGATGCGGACTCGGCCGGCCCCATCTTCGAAGGAGTAGGTCCCTAGGATGTCCTCGTCGATGGCCAAGAGTTCGGCGACGATGGATTGCCCCTTTGCATAATCCAGGATCTGCTGGACCAAGGCCCGCCCCTTGTCCATGTCCTGGAGCCATCCCTCCACGGCCATCCTTTCGGCCTCGGAGTTCGTGGGCATCGCCCTGAAGTGGTTCATGAGGCCGGAGCAGTCCCGCAGATAGCATTCCATCATGGATCGGGCCAGGATGAGGTGTTCTGCCTGAGCATCCCAGTTCTCATGGACGAACCTCGCCAGGCTGCGAGGATGGCCAGGCTCGATGTCCACCCTGACGGCGGCCTGGTTCGAACCGTGCTGCAAGTGCAAGCGCATCGAGTTGGCCAGGTTGGCCCCGGTGGTCTGACGAAAGCGATTCTTCGCTCCGCGAATCTCCGCTTCGAACCGAGGGTCGACTCGGCGCAGGATGTCCTTCAGTGGTGTTCCGGTCTTCATGCTAAAGTCAATGGCAAGGACGGTATCGGGGCCAAACCCTACGACGAGGGATGGGGGCGTCGTTCCACCATCCTACTCGTCGTGAGGTTGCATCTCCCCATCCTTTCACTGATTGGATGGGCACCTCGGAGGGATCCTGGAGACCATCTCGATGCCCACTTCGGCATGACTGGGGAGGAATTTCTTCGGGATGCAGCCCACGGATCACCGCTTTCCTGCTATGGTCGGACCCGATATGGAAACGAGGCGTTCTCCCCATCGTCACGGCTCCCGCCCGCCGAGCGACCTCTCCGACTTCGTCCACTTCCTGCGACAGACCTCCTCCGAGGACGATGTCCGCCGGTCCCTGGAGCGTTCCGGGTTCGATTGCGTGCTCGCCGAACTGCCCTCTCATGGGTGGTACTGCGTGATCGGTAGGATCGAACCGAAACCTTGGGGCCGAGTCTCCATCGCCAGGTCCGGACACGAAGCCTTCTGGATGGCGGTCGAGACCCACCTCACGCGGTTCTGGAGTGCTCGTGCCTTCGACGACCCATGGAAGACCTTTCAGGATCCCGACGCCCGGGCCGCGCGTCTGCGCCAAGCGGAGCGGGAGCGCGCCGTCGGGGAGATCCGGACCCTGGTGTCGGAGTTCGTGGACGGCGGGCGGTTCACCCTGCCCCGCTCCATCTTCTGCACCGACCACCTCGCCTTCTGTCCGTGCGTCCAGGACGAGGTCCTGACGCCGGCCGAGGCCGTCGGGGTCGCCGACGACATCCTCGCCGAGGAAGGGCTGACCTGGAAGCCCGAGCCCGACCCCGAAGCCCTGCCGAGACGCCGAGGGGGGGATTCCCAACGACCCTACGGCGACTATCCGGGGCCTCCCTGGTCCTGATGGAACCCCGGGGCGCGGCCCGCCCGGCGCAGCGGAACGTTGCGCGGCCGCGCCCGTTCCGATCCTCGATCGTCTCCGAGGTCTGTGGCTTCAGGCGCCGTCCAACGCTTCGCCCTGCGGCTCGGGCGACGTCATGCGGAACGCCATCCACGCCAGCACGCCGCGGGTGAGGTTCGTGATGGCGTGCAACGCCATCGCCGGCCACAGCGAGTCGAGCACCAGGACGACCAGGGTGAGGTGGATTCCGATGGCGCCGGTGACGAGGACGCCTCGGACGCCCTGGTAGGCGTGGCCGAGCGCGAACAGGACGACGGAGAGCCCGGCCGCCGCGGGCAGGCCGAGGCCGGGGGTCGCGGCCGCCAGGAGGTGACCGCGGAAGAACGCTTCCTCGGCCACTCCGGCGGTCACGGCGACGGCGGCCCAGACCGCCAGTTCCCGGCCGGTGCGCGGCGCCAGCTGCTCCATGACCGGGACCTGCCACGGGATGCGCCGCGGGGGGCGACCGCGGGCCACGGCGGCCACGGTGTGGACCGGCCGGACCAGTGCGACGACGACCAGCCCCAGCGACGCCCACGACCGCCAGCCGCGAGGAGGCGACAGGCGCAGCGTGTCCCAGTCGAGCCCCTGGGCGTTCCACACGACCAGCCCGACGCCCGTGACCAGCCACCAGACCACGAGGTACGCGATCCAGAGACGGCGCCGCGCTTCGGCCCGGGCGTGCGCACTCCCCCGGCGGGAGGCGTCGCGACGGAGCGATGGGTGCGCGGCGAGGAGGGTCGTCGCCGCGGCGAGGTAGAGGAGTTCCGTGTCGTTCACGCCGGGGGCCTCCTTCCTTCGCTCCCGCCTCCGAACGGTCAGCGGAGGGGGCCCGGGTGTGGCCCGCCCGCCAGCAGCCACAACACGGCGGCGGCGGTCCAGGAGAACTGCGGGGCGGCGGCGCGGCCGGAACGGACGGGGCCGCCCGAGGTCGGGTCGTAGCACTCCCAGAGGGTCGGGCTCCGGTCGAGCGCGGCGAGCAGCCGCCCGCCGAGCTCCGCCGCCGCGGCGCGGTCGGCGTCGTCGCCCGCGCCGAGGACGTGGAGCGCCACCGCGGCATGGTCCACCCACACCGAGCCGTCCCAGTAGCCCTGCGGGTCGAAGGCGGGTTCCGAGACGGCCAGCGTCGGAAACGGCATCGGGGTGGCGAAGCGTTCCGGGTCGCGCAGGGCGGCGCGCACCGCCTCGGCCTGGCCCTCGGTCGCGGCGCCCGCCCACACCGGGAACGCGGTCGCGATGGACAGGAGACCGCGGACGCCGTCGCCGCGCCGGTCCACGAAGGCCCACTGCTGGGCGTCCCAGGTCCCCTGGAGCGCTGCGGCCTGTTCCTCGGCGCGTCGCCGCCACTCGGCCTCGCCGCCCGGCGCGTCCACCAGGGCGAGCCGAGCCAGCGTCCGTTGCGTGACCAGGTGCCACGCGTTCAGGTCGGGCGGCACCACGTCGAGCAGCATCCACCCGGCGTGGGGGACCAGCGCGGCCCCGGCGAAGCGCGCCGAGTCGTCCCAGCCGTGGTCCCAGGTCGCGGTGCGGTGGTCCACCCCGCCGGGACGGTGCAGGACCTCGCCGGGCAGGCGGCGGTCGCGGTCCCACCAGCGCTGGAACGCCTCGCAGTGGCCGAGCAGTTCGCGGCGCACCACGTCGGCGCGCCTCCCGCCGTAGGTCTCGGCGGTGCCGGCGACCACCGACTCGAGCGCCCATCCGGACAGGTCGGGTTTGGTGTTCGACCAGTTGTCCTGCCGGCGGTCGGGGTACGCGGTGTCGGGCACCATGCCGTCGGCGCGCTGCCGCGCGAACATCACCCGCATCTGGGCGGCGGACAGCTCGGGCGCCACCCGCCCCAGGGCGTGGGCGTGCTTCCACGAGTCCCAGCCCCAGTAGCCGCGATAGGCGAACGGCGACGGCACCACCCCCTCCTCGAGCAGGTCGCCGCGCGGGGCCCGCGTGTTCCAGGCCAGCGTGGTCAGGGCGCGCACCGCGAGCCGGCGCTCGCGCTCGTCGAGGGGGCGTCCGGCCAGGGCCGAGAAGCGTTCGAAGGCGCGCCGCCGCCGCTCGCGGTTGCGGGCGAACACCGCCGGCGGGGGCGGCGGGTCGAGGGTGCGGCCGACCAGGATGCCCTCCGAGAACGGCCGCGTCGGCAGCGGCGCGGCGAGCTCCGGCGCGCCCTCGACCAGCAACGTCCCCGGCGCGGCGAACCCGATGCGGACCGCGCGCCCACCCGCGAGTTCGACGTCGAGCCGGTCGGACCACACCGTGACCTGCGCCACCTCGCCGCCGAGCTCCAGCCGTCCGAAGTCGCGGCCGTGCTCGGTGTCCACCAGCTCGAGTCCGCCGTCCTCGGCCTGGGCGACCGCCAGCCACGATCCGCGGTCGCTGAACAGCCCGACCCGCCGTCCCGCGGCGTCCCGCAAGGGCAGCACGTCGGGGAAGTCCTCGACGCGGAGGGGGGCGGCGGGCGCGGAAGGGTTCACGTCCGTGGATGGTCCGGGGGGTGGGGGAGGCGCGCGGCGACCGGCAGCCGCGGCATCTCGGGCCGACCGGGTTCCGTCAGGTACCAGTAGGCCACGGACGACCAATCGTCACTGCGGCGGTTGGCGTGGCCGTGCTCGATGGAGAAGCGTAGCGAAGTGGTGAAGTGGACCGGGTCGGCGAGGTGGAAGCGGTAGTAGCTCGCCTGTCCCTTCCAGTTCGACGCGCCCGGCAGCGTGATGCCGGAGAAGGGCGCATGGAAGGCCTGGGTCGGGCACCACGCCGTTCCGAAGTAGTCCTCGGTGCCGGTGCCGTGGAGGCTCGGCCGGGCTTCGCCGTCCACCCAGAACATGTCGTCGCCCTCGCCCCACCAGTCGTGCTCGTCGGTGACGCGGAGGTTCTGGACGTTCAGGACGCAGCCGACGTAGTGCCCGCGTCCGCGCACGTCGAGGACCAGGTAGTTGCCCTCGCCGGTGGGGTTCAGACCCTCCATCTGGAACTCGTGGTTGGTCAGCCCGTCCTCGGCGATGCCGTCGGTCGGGTCCTGACGATGGAACCAGGCGTGGAAGTAGCCCTCGTCCTCGTCGAGGGCGTCCACCGCCTCCCAGTCCACGTGGAAGAAGAGGTGGCTGATGGGGTGCTCCGACTCGTTCAGCACCGTGATCCGGGCGCGGCGGCGAAACGGCATCGGCCACCAGCAGTTCATGCCGCGCCCGTCCTCGGGCATCCGGGCCACTGGCAGGGCGGCGAAGTTGGCGCTGCGCCCGAAGCCGATGCCGAAGAAGTCGCCGAGCGGGGCGTCCACGCTGGCGAAGGGGGCGTCCTCCCAGGTGATGCGCAGCGACGCGGTCCGCAGGAGGTGCGGGTCGTCGCCGAGCGCCGTCACCCAGAGGTGGCGGATCACCCCCGGCCCCTCGAGGTCGGCCAGCACGTGGCTCGCCCCGGGCGCGACGGTGACGAAGTCGGCGTTGCCGCCGGTCCGGTCGTACGACGAGGCACGACGACTGCGGGCGGAGCGAACACGGGAGAGCGAGCGAAGCATGGAAACCGGTCCGTGATGTTACGGGCTGCGACGGCGATTCCGACCCTCGCCCCGTGGCGTCCCGACCGACCTCTCTCCTGCCCTGGACGACCACCGGTCG
>Ga0256830_1001107_pt1 | contig 19475 bp, 23 predicted proteins | sample 128326metaG_FD_190537 | JGI IMG/M metagenome (GOLD analysis project Ga0256830, IMG submission 190537) | Hydrothermal vent microbial communities from Lau Basin, Pacific Ocean - 128-326 | ecosystem: Environmental > Aquatic > Marine > Hydrothermal vents | place: Pacific Ocean: Lau Basin | collected... | reverse complement strand
ATTGAGAGGCTGGACTTCGGCGAGGCAAAGGAGGAGCTGATGAAGCTCCCTGGGGTCGGGGAGAAGGTGGCAGAGTGCGTCCTCCTCTTCGGGTACGGCTTCCTTGAGGCATTCCCGGTGGACGTCTGGATAGCCAGAGCCATGCAGAGGTACTACGGTGTCTCCCGGAGGAGGATGCAGAGCTTTGCGGAGCGCTGGGAGCCCTACCAGGGGTACGCCCAGCAGTACCTGTACATGTTAGCCAGGGAGGAGCTCAGAGCTTAAAGGTTGGGGGGGCGCTCTCCCAAGGTAACACGCAGGGTAAGCACCCTCCCGTTGCGGAGCACCTTAACCTCAACCGTCTCCCCTATCCTGTGGCTTATGACCGCCTGCACCACGTCGTCCATGTTCTCCACCTTCCTGCCCCCGATTTCCAGGATAACGTCCCCCGGCAGGAAGTCCCGAGAGCCCGGCTCACCCCTGCTTGGAAGTATTCCCGCACGCTCTGCTGGCGAGCCCTCAGCCACGCTCATCACGAGCGCCCCGCGGCTCACGCTCAGGTTGAGAGCCCTCGCAAGCTCCGGGGTGAGGTCCATGCCCGTTATGCCCATCCAGGGGCGCAGCACCTTCCCGTACTTTATTATGCTCTCCCCCACGTACCTGGCGGTGTTTATGGGGATGGCAAAGCCTATCCCCTGAAACCCAGTGCTGGTTGAGAATATCGCCGTGTTTATCCCTATAACCTCCCCTCTGGAGTTGAGCAGGGGACCGCCGGAGTTGCCGGGATTTATCGCGCTGTCGGTCTGGATTATGTGGTGCATCCTGTAGCCGGTGCCTATCTCTATGCTCCTGTTGATGCCGCTGATTATTCCCGAGCTGACGCTGTTCTGCAGCCCGTAGGGGTTGCCTATGGCTATCGCAAGCTCCCCGGGCGTGACCTCCGAGGAGTTGCCCAGCAGCGCCGGCTTCAGCCCCCCGGCGTCTATCTTCACCACCGCTATGTCGGTCATGGGGTCCCTCCCGACGAGCTCACCCCTGTAGCTCCTGCCGTCGTGCAGGGTCACGGTTATGGTGCTCGCATTTGCCACCACGTGGTCGGCTGTAAGGATGTACCCATCTGCCGTGAACACCACCCCGGAGCCCGTTGCCTCAATTACGGGGTGCTCGCCCCCCGTGACGTTCCTCTCAACCTCTATCCTCACCACGCTTTCAACGGCGTCCCTGTAAACCCTGCTCACCACCTCCTCAACCCCGAGGGTGCCGTTGAGCACCACAACCTCAACCTTCTGCACGCCGTGCAGGTTTACCACCCCTCCGGGGGTTATCACCGTCCTGGTGGAGTCCTCCCAGGGAGGGTAGATGAGCAGGTACATGAGCAGCGCACCCAGAGCCCCCGAAACCACGCAGGCTAAGCAAAGCCGTCTGTACATCCTTCTACTACTCTGGCGGAGAGGCTACTTAAGGTTTGTGATGTGAGGCTTCCCCTGTGCACGCATGCCTGAATGTGCGGTTATTCTGGCGGGCGGCAGGGGTAGGAGGCTGGAGCCCTTCACCACAGCGGTGCCGAAGCCCATGCTCCCCGTGAAGGGCAGGGCGGTGGTGCTGCAGCAGCTTGAGCTCCTGGAGGGTGCGGGCATTGAGAGGGTGGTGGTTGTGACGGGGAGGCACGGGGATAAGCTCATGGAGTTCCTGAGGGAGCACGGGCATGAGGTTGAGCGGGTGCACCAGCGGGAGCCCTTGGGCTCGGCGCACGCCCTGAGGCTTGCCCTCCCCCTTCTGGAGGAGGAGAGCTTCCTCGTGCTCGCCTGCGACTACCTGTTCCCCGAGGAGCACCTGCAGGAGCTCATCCGGGTGCACGAGAGCACAAAGCCAGCCGCCACCATGAGCCTGAAGCGCATGCGCTCCGGGATGGAGGAGGCGAGCAGCGTGAGGGTTGAGGGGGGCAGGGTTCTCAGGGTGGTGGAGAAGCCCTCGCCAGAGGAGGTGCTGAGCGACATCGCCGGAGCGCCCATGTACCTCTTCAGCAGCACCGCGAGGCGCTTCATAGAGGAGGTCAGGCTATCCCCCAGAGGGGAGTACGAGATTCCGCTTGCGGTGCAGGACATGATTGACGCCGGGCTTGAGGTGAGGGGGGTGCTCACACCCTCCTGGGTGCACCTGTCCCGCTGGGAGGACCTGCTGAAGCTGAACTTCGGGTACCTGAAGCCCTACCTGTAGTCCAGCCTGTCAAGAAGCTCCCTGAGCCTGCTCAGGGTGGCTCTGAACTCCTCCCACCGCTTCAGGGGTATGGCTCCCGAGAGCTCCTCGGTGAAGCTGAGCCTGAGCAGCTTGGAGTAGTGGCGGTGGTACTCTATGGAGAGGTCAAAGTACCTGAGCTCAAGCTGCCTGGGGGGGCGGGCCAGCTCCACCACATCCTCCTCCAGCACCTTAGCTTCCTCCTCAAGAGCACCGAGGAGGCGCCCCGTAAGCGCATCCCAGTTAACGTCCGCGTAGCTCCTCTTGGGAAGCCCGAGGGCGGCTACGGCGTCCCTGACCTCCGGGGCATCCGCCTGCTCTGAGTTCCACCTGAGCAGCGCCGGCCTGCGGAGCACGCTCTCCTCTGCCTCAAGGGGAAGAAGGGCACCCTCCCCCACAAGACGCTCCACACAGGCTTCAAGGGCTGAGTCAGACCTGGAAAGCCTGCCCAGCACCTGCCTTGCCTCTTCAGGAGAAAAGAGCACCAGCTCCTCGGCAATTGCGAGAAGCACTTCCTTCATGTTTTTATTGTCTCCAGCTCACTGGACACGTTCCATATAATCGTTCTTGCGTGGAGAGGCAGATTTCTGTCGTTGCTTATCTCCTCCAGGATGTATATCGCCGAGCTCACCCTTACCCCTATGTCCTCCTTCTCGTTCATCAGGGCGTTCTTTGCCTCCTCGGCAGCCCTGCGTATGTTCCTGGGGATGGATGTGTCCTCAATAACCTGGTCAAGCACCTCACATATCTGCCTCATCTTTTCTTCCTGCTCCATGTAATCACCTCCAAAAAGTAAGCGAGGCAGTTAACTTACTCACCTCCTTTATAAATTTTTTACGTTATAAAATATTCTAGTAGAGTTATGGGTGATGAGGAGATTCAGAAGATGGTCACCCTGCTGCTCTCCAGGGCAACCATGCTTGCCCAGCACTGCCCAGCCTGCGGCACGGTGCTGTTTGAGCAGGGTGGAAGGATTATATGCCCCTCCTGCGGCGAGCTTGAGGTGAGGGAGGAGGGTCAGGAGGAGAAGGGGAGGGAGGAAGAGAGGGAGAAGGAGCAGGAGGGCGGAGGCGACGAGGAGGTGCTGCGCAGGAAGCGCTCGGAGCTGATAGCGGAGCTGGAGGGGGAGAGGGACCTGGATAAGGTGCTGCGCATCCTTGAGGCGGTTCAGCGCATAGACAGCATCCTCGGAGGGCGAAGGTGAGGCTTGCGGCGCTGGTGAGCGGTGGAAAGGACAGCCTGTCAGCCATGTACAGGGCGATGCGACAGGGGCACAGGGTCGTGTGCCTGCTAAACGTTCAGCCGGAGCGGGAGGACAGCTGGATGTTCCACCACCCCAACACCCACTTAGTGGAGCTCCAGGCTGAGGCGCTGGGCATGAGGCTGGTGAGGGTGAGAAGCTCGGGGGTGAAGGAGAGGGAGCTGGAGGACCTGCGCAGGCTGCTTGAGGGCGTGGCGGATGAGGTGGAGGGGGTTGTGACGGGTGCCCTTGCCTCTGAGTACCAGCGGCAGAGGATTGAGAGGATTGCCTCATCCTTGGGGCTGGAGGTGGTCTCCCCCCTCTGGGGTATTGAGCCGCTGAGCCACTGGCGCTGGCTGCTTGATAACGGGTTTGAGGTGATGATAACCTCGGTATCCGCCGAGGGGCTCAACCAGGAGTGGCTGGGCAGGGTGGTGGGGGAGGAGGAGCTTGAGGAGCTTGTGGAGCTGGCGGAGAGGTACAGGTTTCACTTAGGGTTTGAGGGGGGTGAGGCGGAGACCTTGGTGCTGGATATGCCGCCCTTCAGGAAGAGGCTGGTGGTGGTTGAGGGGGAGAGGGTGTGGAGGGGCTCCACTGGGGTGTACAGGGTTAGCAGAGCCAGGCTGGTGGAGAAGGCGTAACGAATATGTTTATTAATGGGGAAGGACTTTATGTGCATAGGGCCGGTGGTCTAGCTGGTTATGACGCCAGTCTCACACACTGGAGGTCGGCGGTTCGAATCCGCCCCGGCCCACTTAACTGCAAAAAAGTTGTAGGGGCAAGTAGCCGCGATGCTTGATAGCCTGATAGAGCTCATCCGCACGGCTGTGGTGAGGCTTCCTCCGGATGTTACGGCTGCCCTTGAGGCTGCCCTTGCCGCCGAGGAGGAGGAGCTTGCAGCGCTGCAGCTCAGGCTGATGCTTGAGAACGCCGCCCGCGCTGAGGAGCTTGGCGTACCCCTCTGCCAGGACACCGGCGTGCCCGTGTTCTTCCTCAGGGGGGAGTGGGGGGAGGTTGAGCCCCTGCTTGCGGAGGCGGTGCGCAGGGCTACCGTGCAGGTCCCCCTGAGGCCCTGCATAGTTCACCCGCTGAGCAGGGAAAACACGGGGGATAACACCGGAGCGCACGTGCCTGTGGTGCACCGCATAACAGGAGGGGAGAGGAGCGTGAGCTTCATGCCCAAGGGCGCCGGGAGCGAGAACTGCTCCGCCGCCGCCCCTCTGCCACCCTCGGCGGGCGCCGGGGAGATCGCAGAGTTTGTTGCGGACGTGGTGCGCAGGGCTGGCGCAAAACCGTGCCCGCCGGTGGTGCTGGGGGTTGGAATCGGGGGCACCTTGGAGCACGCCGCCCTTCTGTCAAAGCTCGCCCTCCTGCTTCCCCTGGGTACGGAGAGCGAGGAGCCCGCCCTTGCGGAGCTTGAGAGGCGCATCCTGAGGGAGGTTAACTCCTTGGGCATAGGGCCGATGGGCTTCGGGGGCAGGTGCACGTGCCTTGGAGTTAGGGTGCTCTCAGCCCACTGCCACACCGCATCCCTGCCTGTGGCTGTAAGCCTCCAGTGCTGGGCGCACAGGCGCGCAACCCTGGTGGAGAGGAGTGGCTCCTGGGAGGTGGTGCAGCCTTGAGGCACCTCTCCCTGCCGGCTGAGCGCGCCTCCCTGAGCAGCCTCAGAGCCGGAGACGTGGTGAAGGTGAGCGGCAGGCTGGTTACAGCCAGAGACAGGGCGCACAGGAGAGCCTTAGAGCTGAGCACCGCCCCCGTGGAGCTGAAGAGCGTGTACCACTGCGGTCCCTTGGTGAGGCGCGCCGGAGATGGGTGGGAGGTGCTCTCCGCGGGACCCACCACCAGCGCCCGGATGGAGGCTTACCTGGAGGGGCTGCTGGAGAGATTCGGCACCACCGTTATCATAGGCAAGGGTGGCTTCTCGGAGGCTGCGCTGGATGTGCTTCGCAGGTACGGGTGCGTGTACCTCTCCTTCACCGGGGGTGCGGGAGCGCTTGCCGCAGCGGCGGTGAAGAAGGTATTGGAGGTTCACTGGCTGGAGCTGGGAATACCCGAGGCGCTGTGGGTGCTTGAGGTGAGGGATTTCGGTCCCCTGGTAGTTGCCATGGACGCCAGAGGGGGAAGCGTGTACGCCCGCCCTGCCTCAGGGCAGGAATGACACCTCCGCACCGAGCGCCTGCCCAGGCAGGCCCTTCGGAAACCTCACCAGCACCCCTCTGCCGTGCCTCTTCCACACCTTGCCAGTTATCCGCTTACCTCCCGGGGTTACGTACACCACCTTCCTGCCGGTGTAGTCTCCGTCCTCGTAGGGCTTCACCACCGCATACCTGGGGTTAACCACCCTTCTGCTCTGCCTGAACCCGGTAATCCTCCCCTTCTTCATCTCACCACCTCCAGAATCTCTCTCAGCACTCTCTCCCTGTTGCTCCTGTCTATTAACCTCAGGGTAACGTCTTTCCTGCTTCTGAGACGCTCCACAAGGGGATGCCTGGAGCGCAGGTGCAGGGTTGCAAGCACCCCCCGGTCTGAGCTGAACACCCTCTCAACCACCTCAACAAACCTCGCGCTCAGCAGCTCCATGGGACCAATCTCGTCAATTATCACAAACCTTCCCTCTGAGAGAGCTCTGCTCACAGCCTCCACTCCAACCCTCTCAAGAGCGCCAAGGTTAACACCGTACTTGCCGATTCTCGGCGCTCCCTTCAGATTTATGTGAGCGAGCATGTCCTTCTCCCCGGTTGCAATGTCAGCCACCTCAAACCCAACCCGTCTTCCTGCCTCACGCACCTCAAAGGTCAGCATGCCCCCGGCTCTTGAGCCCAGAGCCACAGCTACCCTGCTCGCAAGGGTGGTCTTACCGCAGCCCGGCTTTCCGGTTACAAGCATCCGCATGCTCTATTTATAAAAAGGTACCATTAGAAGGTGCGCGGTGCTGAAGGTTGCATCCTCCCATGATTCCTAAACGAAACCTTTTTATACTACCTTATGCACACTAAATCTGTTCAGGTGAGAGGGGTTGCGATAGGATGAGGTGGGCTGGCAGCGCACTGGTAACTCTTGCCGTAGTAGCTCTTATATTCCTCTCGGTTCCTGCGGGGGCTGTGAGGGTTTCAATACTTGCAGATAAGAGCTCGGTGGAGAAGGGTGGCACCATAAGCTTCAACGTGAGCGTGGAGCTCACTTCCCCCGACCAGTACATACCCATAGAGAAGCTCTCCCTCAACCTCACGGGTGCCCAGAACGTCACCTGGTACTTCCATCCCAACGGCACCCTCATATCCGGAAGCGGGGTGACCATAACCCCCTCCGGCACCCTCGGACCCTACGGGTACGGGGAGGGGTACGGGTACGCCTATGACGATGGAAACTACTACAACTTCAGCTACGGGTACGGCTACGGGGACAACAACACCTACCTCATGAACTACACCATAGTGATAGACACCTCCCAGCTCACCTCGGGCAGCTACACCGCAGCAGCCTACGTGTACACCGGGAAGAGCATAAAGCCCTACTTCTCCTCACCCAAGGTCAGCTTCACCGTAACTCCTCCGCCCCCACCCAGCGGCGGCGGTGGTGGGGGAACGGTGGTAATTCCACCCGGCACCTTCAAGGTGTACGTCGGGATAATAAAACCCGGTGAGATTGAATCCTTCAACATATCCGCGGATGGAGCGATATACTTTGCGAACCTCAAAATAAAGGCGGCAGACTGGATAGCGGGTGTCAGGATAAAGGGCAAGACCATCACCAAGCCGGCGGAGCTGCCACCGGCTCCCGGCAAGCACGTGCTCGCCTACATCCAGGTTGACTCAAGGATACGGGAGAACAGCGTGGAGTACGTGGACATAACCTTCAGGGTGCCCAAGCGCTGGCTCAGGGAGAGGGACGCCGAGCCTGGGCAGGTGCGCCTCTTCAGGTACTCCGGTGGAAGGTGGAAGGAGCTTCCCACCGAGGTTTCCGGTGAGGATGCGGTTTACGTTTACTTCACCTCCAGGAGCCCAGGCTTCAGCTACTTCGCCATAGCCGCGGTTGAAGAGGAGGCCGTCACAAAGCCCGTAACCGAGGAGAAGAAGAAGCCCGAGATAGTTTTCCCGCCCCCACCGGCTGAGGAGAAGCTCAAGCCGCCAGCTGAGGAAGCCCCGCCCGAGGAGGAGGTCACACCCGAAGTGCCCGAGGAGAAGGAGACCAAGCTGGTGATGCCCAAGCCGGTGGTCAGGTGGGTGGTGGTGCTCATAGCCTTGGTCGTAATCCTGGCAGCCATAGCGGTGGCAGCCGACTACTATTACTACAGGAAGCGCAGGAGATAGACTTTCCTTTGTTAACCTTTTTCAGCCCACACATGGGCGCAACAATGGCTGAGAAGATACTGGGGGCGAAGTCAGGTAAGCGGGAGGTATCTCCTGGGGAGATAGTGGAGGCTGAAGTTGACTACGTGATGCTGAACGACGTCACCGCCCTGCCGGCTATAAAAGCCTTCCGCAGGTTCGGGAGCAGGGCAAAGCCCCTCGGGGACAGGGTGATTCTGGTACAGGACCACTACGTTCCCAACAAGGACGTGCCGAGCGCCGAGCAGGCTAAGGCCATGCGGGAGTTTGCCAGAGAGTACGGTATAGAGCACTACTACGAGGTCGGGAGGGGTGGAATCTGCCACCAGATCATCCTTGAGGAGGGATTTGCCGCGCCCGGGAGGCTGATAGTCGGGGCGGACTCCCACACCTGCACCTGCGGTGCTCTGGGCGCCTTCTGCGTCGGCGTTGGCTCCACCGAGGCTGCCAGCGCCATGGTGCTGGGCAGGCTGTGGTTCAGGGTGCCCGAGAGCGTGAAGGTAAGGGTGGAGGGTGAGCTGGGGAGGTACGTGATGGGCAAGGACATAGTGCTCCGCCTGATAGGGGACATAGGGGTGGACGGCGCCCTTTACAGAGCCCTGGAGTTCCACGGGAGCACGATAAGGCGCCTCTCCCTCTCGGACAGGGTGAGCATAACCAACATGGCGGTTGAGGCTGGCGCCAAGACTGGCATGATACCCCCGGACGAGAAAGTGAGGAGGTACCTCCGGGGCAGGGTCAGGGGGAGCTACACCGAGGTGCACCCCGACGCAGACGCCGAGTACGCCGAAGAGCTCACCTACGATGCCGGGGAGATACCCCCCTTGGTGGCAAAGCCGTACCTCCCCAGCAACGTGGTGCCTGCAGGTGAGCTCTCCCACATAACCATCCACCAGGCGTACCTTGGCTCCTGCACCAACGGCAGGATAGAGGACCTCAGAATAGCCGCGGAAATCCTGCGTGGCAGGCAGGTGCACCCGGATGTGAGGATGATAGTGGTGCCCGCGAGCAGGAAGGTTCAGATGCAGGCCGTCAAGGAGGGCTTGGTTGAGGAATTCCTGCGCGCGGGCGCCTTCGTTTCCGGACCCACCTGCGGCGCATGCCTGGGCGGGTACATGGGAGTGCTGGGCAGAGGTGAGCGCGCCATATCAAGCACCAACCGCAACTTCGTGGGCAGGATGGGGCACGCGGAGAGCGAGGTTTACCTTGCAAACCCCGCGGTGGTCGCTGCAAGCGCAGTAACAGGGCGAATTACCGATCCATCGGAGCTGGATTAGCGCCTCTCTCCCTTCTTTGTGCCCATATCGTAAGAAACCTGCTGCCCGCTTCTGCTGTAGTAAACCACCCTGTTCCCCTCAATGACAAAGGCGTCAAACCCCATGTTCACCACCTTCAGGGTAACTACTCCCCCTGCTGGCGGTATAAAGTTTGTTTTTCGGTGGCTGAAATTACCTGGTTACCATGGTTCCCATGCCCGAGTCGGTGAAGAGCTCCACCAGCAGCGCATGCTTGACCCTGCCGTCTATTATGTGCGCCCTCTCCGTGCCCGAGAGCAGGGCACGCTTGCACGCCTCAAGCTTCGGCAGCATTGAGCCCTTCACCACGCCCCTCCTCACCAGGTCCTTTATCTGGGTAATCCTGAGCTCCCTGATGAGGGAGCTCTCATCCCCAAGCCTTCGCAGCACCCCCGGCACGTCGGTGAGTATCACCAGCTTCCTCGCCTTCAGCACCCCTGCGATTTCCCCGGCAACGGTGTCGGCGTTTATGTTCAGGCTGGCACCGTCCTCGGTGAGCCCCACGGGCGAAATTACGGGTATGTACCCGTGCTCGCACAGTATCTCAACCAGCTCTGGGTTGATGCTCTCAATCTCCCCCACGTATCCAAGGTCAACCTCCCGCTCCTCCCCCTCATCCACCACCCTGACCCCCTTCCTCCTTGCCATTATCAGCCCACCATCCTTCCCCGAGAGCCCTGCAGCCTTCGCCCCCGAGACGTTGAAAAGGGAGACCAGCTCGGTGTTTATCTTTCCCACCAGCACCATCTTTATTATGTCCAGGGTCTCCTCATCGGTGTACCGCAGCCCTGCAACAAACTTAGGCTCCTTGCCGAACTTCCTCATCGCTCTGGTAATCTCCGGACCCCCGCCGTGCACAACCACCGGCTTCATCCCCACGTACCGCAGGAGCACCGTATCCCTGACCGTCCACAGCCTCGCCGTCTCATCCAGCATGGCATGCCCGCCGTACTTTATCACCACGTACTCCCCGTGGAACCTCTGGATGTACGGCAGCGCCTGGGCTAAGACCTCGCCGATTTCACCGCTCATATACGCCCCACTTCTCTATAGCCTGCCTGAGCTCCTCATGCTCCTTGGCGTACTCCTCTAAGGGCACCCCGGCGAGCACCGCCTCCGTAGCCTGGCGCATCGCCCTGGCACCCGCCTCCGGACCCGCCGGGTGGGCGTGTATGCCCCCTCCGGCAAGAATGAGCACCTCCTTCCCGAGGTACCTTATGTTCGCGGGTATCTTGCCGGGGTGCTGCCCTCCCGAGGAGACCGGAAGCGCCCTCCTCAGGCTGCCCATCTTCGCCTTCAGCACCTCGGCGTTCTCAACCACCTGCTCCACGCTCTCGTAGAGCTTGCCCAGTATCGCCCCCACGTGCACCTGGTCACCACCCGCCAGGCGTGCGAGCTTGCTCACCACCACGGTGCTGATTCCGTGCACCTCGCTCCTGGTAAAGGCCGCAAACATGTCGCGGTGGCAGTGCACGGGCACATTAACGCTCGGGTCCTCGCACACCATACGCAGGGCAGAGAAGCCGGCGGTTATGAAGTTCACCATCAGGCAATTCGCCCCGTTCTCAAGGGCTGCATCCGCGTTGTCCATCATCCTGTCAACCTCATCGGTGATGTTCACCGCGTACATGGTCTTCTCCCCCTTCTCCTCATCCGCCCTGTCAAGCATCTCCATGGTAGCCGAGACCCGCTCCTCAATGGGTGAGTACGCTGGATTCGCGATGAGCTCGTCATCCTTTATAAAATCAACCCCTCCCTTAGCAGCCAGGTAGCACGCCTCCGCAAACTTCTTCGGAGGCAGCCCCACGCAGGGCTTTATTATCGTGCCTATCATCGGCCTGTCCCTTATCCCCAGCGCCTTCATGCACCCCCTGATTCCAAACTTCGGGCCCTTAAAACTCTTCAGGTAGCTCTCGGGAAACTCCAGGTCCAGGAGCTTTATGTTTCTGAACTCCCCCATCTCAAACAGGTTGCCGGCGGTGGTGGTCAGCAGCATGGGCAGGCACGCTCCGAAGTTCCCGTGGGGAAAGGCGAGCTTCAGCCTGCCACGGTTGATTCCGTTGCTCTCCCCGAGCTTCTCCACCTCCAGCACCCGGGCGCTGTACTTTGCGATGAGCTCATCGCTCTCAAAAGCCACCCTGACCCAGGTGCCCGTGCTCTGCTCCGCAGCAAGCGCCTCGGCGGCTTTCTCAAGCTCCATGGGGGTTTCCAGGTAGTAGGTTGCGATTACAAACTTCTCCTCATCTATGCTCTCAGCGAACCTCATGCGCTCCACCTGCCAGTAGAACACTCGCATCCACAACTCTTAAACTTTCTCCCGCAACCCTGCTCAGGTGCAGGTAGCAGGTAGGGCAGAAGGTGAGCAGCACCTCCGAGGCAGCCTCCTCAAGCCTCCGCTTCGCAAGCTCTGCGCTGAGCTCCGGGAAGGTGACCGGCAGCCCCCCTCCGGCGCCGCAGCATGCCGTCTCCCTGCCCGAGTGCTCCAGCTCCACCAGCTCAACCCCCGCGGCGCTCAGCACCTCCCTGGGCTCCTCAACCACCCCGCACCCCCTGGCGAGGTGGCAGGGGTCGTGGTAGGCAGCCCTCACCCCCAGCTCAGCCTCAAACCCGTGCTCCGCAAGCACCTGGGAGATGTGCAGGGCCTCAGCCCCGTACCTCTCCCGCAGCACCTTGGTGCAGGTGGGGCAGTGGGCAACCACCAGCTCCACACCCTCAAGCAGGCGCCGGTTGTTATCCACGAGCTCCTCAGCAGGACCCCCGAAGGTGAGCAGGGGCGCCCCGCAGCAGAAGCGGAGCACACCCACCCTGCCCAGGGTGCGCTCCAGCAGGGACAGGCACGCATCCTCTATCTCCCTGACCCTGAAGTGGGAGGTGCACCCCGGGAAGAAAACAACCTCCCCGCGCACGCTGGGCTCAAACTCGGCGGCAAAGGGGTTGCCGGTGCTCAGGGTCGCCTCCACCATCCACCGGTGCACCGGCAGCTCCAGCTCCCCCAGGAAGCTCCTCCTGGCACCCTCCAGCACCTCCTCAACCCTGACCCCCGCGGGGCACACCTGGGCGCAGGCACCGCAGGTGGTGCACTCAAACACCCTGAGCATGGCTCCCCTGCTTCTCCCGAGCTCACCCCTCAGGATGGCGAGCAGAGTCTGGAGCTTGCCCCTGGCTGTGCTCCCATCGCTCAGGGTGCTCCTGAACAGGGGGCAGGGTGCCCTGCAGAAGCCGCAGCGCATGCAGCGCCCTGCCAGCCTTAGGAGCTCATCCGCCTCGCTCACACCGCACCCTTCGCCAGGCTCAGCAGCACCTCCTCCGGCCTCTCCGCCTTGACCACGCCGCTGGCGAGGAGCACCCCCTCAGCCCCCAGCTCCAGCGCAGCCCTGACATCCTCGCCCGTGCTAATCCCGGCACCGCACAGCACCCTCGTGCCGGGGCTGATCTCCTTCACAGCCTCAACGCTCCTGCGCACCACCTCGGGCTCAGCCTTTGAGACGGGTATCCCCGTGCCTATGAGCTCCGGAGGCTCAACCGCTATGAAATCCGGCTCAAACACCGCGCATGCCCTGCTGGTGGCGACGCTGCTGGTGCACACCACCGTGCACAGCCCGAGCTCCTTCGCCCTGCTCACAACCGCCTCAATGTCCGCTATGGTCATGCGGTGCTCGCTGTGGTTCACAAGGGTACCCGCGGCACCCGCCTCCTTAACCGCCTCAAGCACCACATACCCAGTGTGCGCCCCCGCCTCAAAAGCCTCCGCATGCTGCGCCAGCACGGGTATCTCCACCTCCCTGCAGATGAGCGCAAGCTCAGTCTGCTGGGGGCATATCGCCACGCTCACCCCCGTGCTCTCAGCCACACGCTCGCAGGCTCTGGCAAGCTCCATGCCCGAAGCGCCCATGCTCTCCCTGTAGGCTTTGACGTTGAGCATCACCACAGGCACATCTATCATCGCCCTCATCTCCCGGCTGCGGGCTCACTCAACCTTCTCAAACCTGTCCTTCAGCTTCTCCATAATCTTCGGCAGGGTGGTGTACTCCATGTCCTCAAGGGGCAGGCGGTGGGGCTCAAAGGGGCCGTGCCTGCGCATGTACTCGGCAATCTCCTGCGCCTTCTTCCTGGTGTAGTCAAACCCGGGGTCATCAAACAGGTCCACCGGCCCAACGAGCCTGCCGTTGTTCACCTGGAACCCCGCGGCAACCACCCTGGGAGGCCCATCAAAGCGCGTGCACTTGGCATGAGAGAAGCTCACGGGCATAACTGGACCGTTGTGAGAGCCCCTCATCCACCCGCTCACCAAGTGCGGGAAGGCAAAGGGCTCAAGCACCTCACCCAGCGCCGGCAGCCCCGACTGCGCTCTCACCAGAGCCACCGGGTCGTCCTTGCCCACGTACTCCCCCGCTATCTGGTAGAGCTTCTCCGTGCTCACCACCGCCACGGGCTCTGAAGAGTCTATCACGTGCCCCTCCTTGGGGTACACCCTCTTTATCACGTACCTGGACTTGGCGCCAATCAGGGCAAGCAGGCTGTACATCTCCTCCGGGGTGTCCATCATGACCCTGCGGTGCTCCATTATATCCCACACCTCAAACCTGAAGCCCGAGTGCAGCGACGGGTCAATAACCAGCCCCGCGGTGTTGAAGGGGTCTGCGAACATCCTGAATATCGGCATGTTGAACGCCCCCGGCTCGGTCTTGTCCATCATGAAGGCAACTATGGGCTCCGCCTTCCGCTCCTTGAACTCCATCTCCGCCACCCCGGGACCCATGCCCCTGACATTGCCCGAGAAGGCATCGCTGAGCATGTCCTGCCCTGCCCCGTAGAGCTTGAGCTCCTTGGCACGCTCCGTGGCCTTCTCAAAAGCCTTCCACGCCAGACCGTGCACATCCTCGCTGTCCACACCCCTGCGGTGGCTCATCACCAGCTCCAGGTCGTCCCCCGCGCTCAGCACGCGGAAGTCCTCAATAACCCCCGTCTCTCTTCCCTCACCCAGCACCTGCTCCGCCGAGCTTATCAGCTCGGGGTGCACGCTCACATGTCCCGGGTATCCTCCAACATCCGCCTTTATCAGGCTCACCGTAACCTTACTCATTTCCACTCACCTCCTTCCGAAATATATCTTCTGTCCTGCAGCATTCCTCCAGTACCTTCCAAACTCGTGAGACCTCCTGAGCTCCTTGTCCCTGAAGGTCGGGCCCTCCTTGCACACCCTCAAACCCGTGCCGTCAAGCACGCACTGCCCGCATATACCTATGCCGCACTTGAAGTACCTGTGCAGGGACGCCTGCGTGGGTATCCTCTTGCTTCTGGTTATCTCCAGCACCTTCGCCATCATGAGCTCCGGTCCGCAGGTGAAGCACTGGTCAAAGCTCTCCTCCTCCAGCAGCTCGGCGAGAACGTCGGTGGTGAAGCCCTTTCTGCCAGCGGTGCCATCGTCGGTGGATATGAGCACCCTCGCGCCCGCCCTCTTCAGCCTGTCAACGAAGAGCAGCTCGCTGGCGGTAAGCGCCCCCACTATGGCGGTAACCTCCTTTCCGTCCCTCAGCGCCTCCTCCGCGAGGGGGGCGAGGGGTGCAACCCCAACGCCACCGCCCACCAGCAGCAGGCGGTCTCCGTATATCTTGAAGCCCCTTCCCATGGGTCCCCTGATTCCCAGCAGGTCGCCCTCGCTGAGCTCAAACAGCCTCCTGGTAAAGTCGCCCAGGCGGAGCACCGTTATCCCCAGGTCGCCCTTGGTGTAGGAGGCGCTCATGGGCTTCTCGTTCACCCCTGGAAGCCACACCATTACGAACTGCCCAGGGATGGCGTTCACGTCTAAGTCCAGAAAGAAGGTTCTGATTCTCTTCGTCTCCCTGACTATCTTCTTTATCTCAACCACCTGCATCTCGTGCATTCTACCTACCTCTGAGCAAGACCAACAATCTCGCTAACGTGCCCGTACCCCTGCTCTTCCAGGTACTCCGCTATCTCCCGTGAAACCTTCCTGAAGACGGTAATGCCCCTGTAGAGCACCGCCGTGCCTATCTGCACCGCCCTGGCTCCAGCCAAGAAGAACTCCACCGCATCCCTGCCCGTGGTGATGCCCCCGCACCCTATAACGGGTATGCTCACCTCCTCCGCAATCTCGTAAACGCACCTAAGAGCCACAGGCTTGAGGCACGCTCCCGAGAGCCCTCCCACCCTGTTTCCCAGCACGGGCTTGGCGGTGGTAACGTCTATCGCCATTGCACGTAGAGCACCGGTGGCGGTTATCGCATCCGCCCCCGCATCCTCGCACGCCTTCGCCACCGCCACCACATCCCCTGCGTTAGCCGTCAGCTTTGCAAACAGGGGGATGGAAACCCTCTTTCTGACCTCGCTGACAACCTCGTGAGCCAGCTCCTCCCTGTACCCGAAGAAAGCCCCCGCCTTGCCCACGTTGGGGTAGGAGATGTTCAGCTCAATCGCATCCACCCCGTACCCCTGCATGGCCTCCGCAACCATGGCGTACTCCTGAAAGTTGAACCCGTACACGCTGCCTACCACAGGCACGCCCCCCTCCTTCGCCACCGCTATCTCATCCCTGAACTCCTCGTACCCCGGGTTTGCCAGCCCTATGGCGCTTATGAGCCCGCCATCAATCTCCACCACCGTGGGGTTCGGGTGCCCCTCCCTGGGGGTGGCACCTATGGACTTGGTCACTATAGCCCCGGCTCCACCGCTGACGGCGACCCTCTTCAGCGCCGCACCGCTGGTTCCAAGTATCCCTGAAGCCAGCATGGTGGGGTTTGCAAGCTTCAAGCCCGCGAGCTCAACCTCAAGCATCACTCCAGCCTCTTGCCCACGTACTCCGCAAGCTCCACCATCCTGTTGCTGAATCCCCACTCGTTATCATACCACACGAGCACCTTCACCATGGTTGAGTCCATGACCCTGGTGAGCAGGCTGTCAACAATCGCAGAGTGCGGGTTGCCCAGGATGTCGCTTGAAACCAAGGGCTCCTCGGAGTACTCAAGAATGCCCCTGAGCGCTCCCTCGCTCGCCTGCCTGAGAGCCTCATTCACCTCCTCCGCGGTGGTGGCACGCTCCACCTCAGCAGTAAGGTCGGTGATGCTTCCGTTGGCAACCGGCACCCTCAGGGACATGCCATCAAGCCTGCCCGCAAGCTCAGGAAGCACGAGCCCTATAGCCTTCGCCGCCCCCGTTGTGGAGGGCACGATGTTTATAGCCGCCGCCCTCGCCCTGCGCAGGTCCCTGCTCTGAGCATCCAGCAGCCGCTGCGAGGCCGTGTAGGCGTGGCAGGTGGTCATGAGCCCCCGCCTCACCCCGAAGCTCTCGTGGAGCACCTTGACCACAGGGGCGAGGCTGTTGGTGGTGCAGGAGGCGTTGGAGATTATGCTGTGCTTCTCCGGGTCGTAGCTCTCGTGGTTGACCCCCATTACCACCGTTATGTCAGGCTCCTTTGCAGGCGCCGATATTATGACCTTCTTCGCTCCCGCCTTCAGGTGCTTGCCCGCACCCTCCCTGTCCCTGAAGAGCCCCGTGCACTCCAGCACAACGTCAACGCCCAGCTCCTCCCAGGGCAGGTTCTCCGGGTCACGCTCCGCCAGCACCCTGATCCTGCGTCCGTCAACGAGGATATCGCTTCCCTCCGCCCTGACCTCCGCCTCAAACCTGCGGTGCACCGAGTCGTACTTCAGCAGGTGTGCCAGAGTTGGAGCGTCGCTCAGGTCGTTCACCGCGACGATGTCAATGTCAGCATCCTTCATGAAAGCTGCCCTCAGAATACACCTCCCAATCCTTCCAAAGCCGTTAATTCCCACCCTTACCAATCACATTCCTCCTCTTGGATGCTGGTATCCCTCTATCTCAGCAGTAGGATTTAAAACTTTCTGCCAGAGAAGAGGGGGTGGGAGGGAGGCTGTGTCCCTCCGGAGTCAGAGGCACGCACCCTCAGGGCGCTAAGGCATCTTGAAGTTGGTGCCCCTCCTGAAGGTCTCCACGCTGAATATCCAGTCGTCAATGCACTTCTCGCTGAACTCTATCTCCGCCAGCCTGAAGAACCTCTCCCAGCCTATGCGCTCTATCCACTCACCCATACGCTCGCCCCTGCGGGCGTTCTGCCTGTAAACCTCCAGTATCCTGCGCACCGTCCCAACCAAGGTGCTCCAGCGGGGCTGCTCGGGCTTTATGTAGGGCACCACCAGCCTGGCGAACAGCGGCCCTGCTCTGGTGTTTGACGCCTTCCCACCAACCCAGAGGCTCACCCCGTCGTTCTCGGGGTCGTGTATCCTTATCCCCTCGCACAGGCTGTAGCAGATGCCGCAGTAAACGCACTTCTCCTCGTCTATCTCCACGCTTCTCGGGTTCCCACGCTTGGGCCTGATGGCGTAGGTGGGGCAGGACTTCACCAGCTCAGGCACCGAGCACACCTTCTCAACCACGGCATCCTCCACCACCGGCGGACGGCGGTGCACCCCTATCACCGCTATGTCGCTCGCATGGGTGGCACCGCACATGTTCAGGCACCCCGAGACAGCTATCTTGACCCTCTCCGGGAAAGCCTCGGGGTTCCTGAAGTCCTCGTAGAACTCCTCATAGAGCGCCTTGGCTATGGAGAGGGAGTCGGCGGCAGCCATGTGGCAGTGGCTCATCGCAACGCAGTGGATTATTGCCTTGAGGCACCTTCCTGTGCCTCCAACCGGGAAGCCCAGCCTCTCAAGCTCCCCGGCAAGCCTCTCGGCGCTCTCCCTGTCCCCTGCTATGAACTCAATGTTGTGCCTGGAGGTGAACTTCAGGTAGCCCTCGCAGTAGCGCTCCGCAAGCTCGCACAGCTCAATCACGGTGTCCGCGGAGAGGTACTTGGGTATCCCGGCCCTCACGCTGTACGCCTCCTCCCCGCTCTCTGCCACGTGCCTTATTATCCCGCCTCTGACGTGCTCGTGGTACTTCCACTTTCCGTAGTTCCTCCTGCACACCGGAGGGAGCATGTCCCTGTAGTGGGGAGGCCCGAAGTCAAGCTCATCAAAGCTCAGCGGCATCTCCATCACCTCCTGTAGGACCAGAAGGGGTTTGCCCTCGGCTTCTGTATCATCTCCGGCGAGGGCTTTATGCCCGTCTTCTCCCCTATGTCCGCCAGAAACTTTGGGTACCCAACCCTGTAGATGGTCTCACCAACCCTCTCCTTGGGGTTGCCCTTCTCGTCCCACCACTCAAGCACCGCCTCTATGATATCTATTATCTCCCTGTAGGGCGGCTCCGCCTTTATGAAGGGCACCAGCACCCAGGCGAGGAAGGCACCGTACCTCCCCCTTGAGCGTGCGCCGATGAGTAGCGTTGCGCCCCTGTCCTCTCCGGGTGAGAGCGCCTTGGGCAGGCGGTTTATGCAGTGCATGCACCTGGTGCAGTCCTGCATGCGTATCCTGAGCTCTCCGTCGTACTCCATGCAACCCGTGGGGCAGCTCCTCACCACCTCCTCCACCCTCTCCGCGGGGTACTCGCCGAGCGCCTCCTGGTCAACCCTTATTCCGTCCCTGAAGTTGCCAACTATGGCGAAGTCTGCCCTCGCCGTGGCTGCAACGCAGTCGTTGGGGCAGCCCGAGATCTTTATCTTGAACTTGTAGGGAAAGCGGGGGCGGTGGGTGTCCTCTATGAAGTGCATGGCTATGGTCTGGAACATGTCCAGGGTGTCTGCGCAGGCGAGCTCGCATATCGCGGGCCCAGAGCAGCAGGAGAGGGTGCGCACCGTTGCTCCGCTGCTTCCGATGTCAAAGTGTATCTCCGCGAGCTCCTCAAAGGCCTTCTGTATGTTCTCCCTGGGTATTCCAACCAGCTGCATGTCCCCCTGAGCGCCGTGGAAGTTGATTACCCCGCTGGCGTGCTTCTTCCAGATTTCCGCCAGCCTGCGCAGCTCCGAGGCTCTGTAGAACCAGCCCGCGGGCTCGTAGATTCTGAAAAGGTGGGAGCTCTCAAGCACCTCCGGCAGGTCTGTGAGCCTGCCGACTATGCCAGAGTCGTACCCGGGATAGCCTATCATACCCCCGTGGACGAAGTGGGTGCGCCCGTCCTCAAGGGCTCTGCGGTATATCTCAACCATGCCGGTGTATCCTGCTCTCTTCCACTCTCTTATGTAGCTGGGCCATTTTCCCCTTTCAAGCTCTTCAATCACACTATCACCTCCCTCTGACACAAATGTGCACCCGGGGTTTAACTCACTGATTGCGTATATGTTCGCATTTGGGATATGTTCGGGATAAGTATTAATAATAATGCTATCCAGAGGGTTGGGCATGAGGTACGGGATTATAAGAGGAGAGGGAGAGGGGAAGGTGGTTGTGCGTGTGAGGTCGGCACACCCCTACACCGCCGAGCTCACCGCGGAGCAGCTGCGAACCCTGGCGGAGGTTGCCAGAAGGTACGGCTCAAGGG
>Ga0256830_1001106_pt1 | contig 19495 bp, 20 predicted proteins | sample 128326metaG_FD_190537 | JGI IMG/M metagenome (GOLD analysis project Ga0256830, IMG submission 190537) | Hydrothermal vent microbial communities from Lau Basin, Pacific Ocean - 128-326 | ecosystem: Environmental > Aquatic > Marine > Hydrothermal vents | place: Pacific Ocean: Lau Basin | collected... | reverse complement strand
TGGCCTCGCCCATGGCGTGGCTGATGTCGAAACATTCCAGCCGCTGGGGCAGGCTATCCAGCTCCAGGGCATCCTGCAGGGCTTCGAAACGATGCAGCAGGTTGGCCTTGCTGGCCAGTCGCGCCTGCAGCGCCGACTGGGCGTTGCTCTGCGCCATCTGCACCCAGCGCGCCCGCTCGCCACGCAGGCGGTGGGATATCTGCACCCGCCGCGCGGCCTGCTCCGACAGCACTTCCTGCAACAGTGCCTCCCCCTGCGGTGGCAGGTTCACCAGCACCTCGGCCGGCACCCGGTGCCGGTCGCCGGCGCCGAGGTAGAATTGGGAGATGAACGCGGCCAGTATCTCGTCCGCGTCCGCGCCTTCGGCCTGGCGGGGGAAGAAGGTCTTGTTTCCCAGGTTCAGCCCGTTGCGCATGAAGAACACCTGTACGCAGGCCATGCCCTGCTCCAGCGCGACGGCGATCACGTCCAGGTCTTCCGCGCCCTCGCCACTGACATACTGGGTTTCCTGCACCCGCCGCAGCGCGGCGATCCGGTCCCGGTATCGGGCGGCCTGCTCGAACGCCAGCGCCTGCGATGCCGCCTCCATGCGCGCCACCAGTTCGTCGATTACTTGCGGGCTCTTGCCCTCGAGGAACATCACCGTGTGGCGCACCGCCTCCCGGTAGTCCTCTTCACTGACCAGCCCGACACAGGGGCCGCTGCAGCGCGCGATCTGGTATTGCAGGCAGGCCCGGCTGCGGTTCGCGAAAAAGCTGTCTTCACACTGGCGCACGCGGAACAGCTTCTGCAACAGGCTCAGGCTTTCGCGTACCGCGCCGGCGCTGGGGTACGGCCCGAAGTAGCGCCCCCTGGCGCGCTTGGCGCCGCGATGATAGGCCAGCCGGGGGTATTCGTCGTCCACCGACAGGTAGATGTGGGGATAACTCTTGTCGTCACGCAGCAGGATGTTGTAGCGGGGTTTGAGCGCCTTGATCTGGTTGTTTTCCAGCAACAGGGCCTCGTTCTCGGTGTGCGTGACCGTGACATCCACGCCATGCACCTGGGCCACCATGGCGCGGGTCTTGGCATTGGCCGGGTTGCGTTGAAAATAGCTGGACACGCGCTTCTTCAGATTGCGGGCCTTGCCCACGTACAGCACCTCGCCGTTGGCGTCGAGCATGCGATACACCCCGGGGCGCGAGGTCAGGGTCTTCAGAAAGGCCTTGGCGTCGAATGCCGGCGCGGGTCTATCTTTTGGCGTATCGGCGTTCATCAGGCATTCGTGGCGGCATCCACCAGCTTGCGGGCATGCCGGAACACGGCCCGAAACATGGCCGGGGTGAGCCGCTTGGTCTGCGTGTTGTAGCGGCTGCAATGGTAGGAGTCGATTAAATGTAAATTATCAGGAAGTTTGTGCAAATTATTGTGACCAAAGGGATAATCCTTCATTTTCAAGCCGAAGGCCCGCACCACGGCATTGTGCGCGATGCTGCCCAGCGCGAGCACGCACGCCCCTGCGCGCAGGGCCCCCAGTTCGGTGGCCAGGTACGCGTTGCAGCTGCGAATCTCCTGCCCGGTGGGCTTGTTCTGCGGCGGCAGGCATTTCACCGCGTTGGTGATCTGGCAGTCCAGCAGGGTCAGGCCGTCGTCTCGCGACAGGGATTCCGGCGCCGAGCTGAAGCCGAATTCGTACAGGGTTTGATACAGCAGGATACCGGCATGATCGCCGGTGAATGGCCGCCCGGTGGCATTGGCGCCGTGCATGCCGGGGGCCAGGCCGACGATCAGCAGCCCCGGATTGCTGGCGCCGAACGGGGGCACCGGCCGGGCGTGGTAGTCGGGGTGGTCGCGCTTCACCTGGTCGAGAAACCCGCTGAGGCGCGGGCACAGGCGGCAGTCAGTGGAAAATACGGGTTTCGGGGAATGCTTGGGCATCGGACGGTACGGGATTCGAAAAACCAACGGGGCCGCAAGAATACCATCTCGATGGCGCTTTTTTTGATTCGGACTGAACAAATTGGCATGCTAGCGCGTCGAACACAGGGACGGACGTAAAGACGGGCATGCCGCGCGTCGCTATCTATTCATAACAGGTTATCGATGGGGAGCCCTCGATAACCGCGTCGGGCAAGCGTCGACCTTCCCTGTCTCGCAGGGTTAGCACAAGGATATTTCAAATGCGAAAACTGGCTCTCATTGCACTGGCGGCGCTGGTCGTCAGCCTCCCGTTGAGCGGCTGCCTGGTAAAGAAGAAGTCCCCGGTGACCATCTCGCGCAGCACCGACAACATGCGCATCTACCAGCCGGAGGATTACATCGTCTACGACGTGCAGGAACAGCGCAGCGCGGCGGATGGTACACCGCTGTACGCCAATGGCACCCTGCGCATCGACTGGATTCGCACCGATGATCTGCCGGACCCCAATGCGGTCGGACAGCTGATCCCGGTGCTGAAGGAGGTCACCACGCTGACCTTCAACGGTGACAGCGATACCGAGATCGGCACCGTGCGCTACATCAGCCAGGACGATGATCCCAACAGCCCAACCTATGGCGAGATTCGTTTGCACGCCATCGAGGCCCCGGGCCAGGCGCAGAAATACTGGCTGAACAGCGATGGCAACCTCGACACCCTGACCGCGCCGTTCACCGTATTCCCGTCTCCGCTCGCCATGTCCGGCCCGCAGTCGCTTACCCCTTTCTATCTGATGCAGGGTTGCGAGACCAACCCGGCAACCTGTGAAGCGGTGGTTGGCAGTTTTCTGGACGACAACTTCGAGGTGGTCGACGACACGAGCCAGATCACCACCGTGATGGGCATCTTCACCAACCTGTTCAGGGTCAATTATTCGGGCATCTCCCAGCCGATAAGTCTGCCCGCACTGCCGGTGCTGCTGGACATCCGCGACGCCTGTGGCGGTAGCCAGCCCGCTACCACGTACCACAACGGCACCATGTTCGTGATGCCGGAGATCGGCGTCATTCACATGCTCAACATGTGCCAGGACGACGGCATGAATCCGGTGATCTACAACATCTCCCTGCGCGACACCAACATCCCGCGGCCCTGACACCCCCCCGGCGCCGGGCCTCGCCTTACAGGAAGTTGAACAGCGACAGGTTCTGGATGCGCGAGAAACTGCGCTGTGATGCCTCCAGCCCCACCAGTTGCAGGTTCATGCGACTGATGGCCTCGGCGTAGTCCAGGTCCTGCACCTCGGACAGGGTCTTGTTGCCCTGGAAGATGACATCCTCGTTCAATGCCCGATGGGCGTCGATGGCGTTCTGCCGGGCGCCGATGCGGGCGCGGATGCTGTCCAGCTTGTCGATGGCCAGTTTCAGATCGTTGGAGGCGTTGGGGCTCTGCGCGTTCGACTCGAAACTCACCGCCAACTGTTCCAGTGTCTCGAATATGCTTTGCGTACCGCCACCGGAGACCGGGACATCCATGAACACATCCTGCCCGGGATCGCCAACGGCCACCTGCCGGGTCGTGCCGATCTGCACGCTGCGCTGACCGAGGTCGCCGGTGTAGGCGTAGTCGAACAGGCCGCTGCCGGCCGGGTTCTCGGTTGCGGTGAAGGGCACGGTGTCCACGTTGAAGCCGGCGAACAGGTACTCGCCATTGGCGTCCACGGTGTTGGCGAGACCCAGCACCTCGTCCAGTATTTCCCTGAGTTCCACCGCGATGGCGGCACGGTTTTCCGGTCCCATCGCGCCGCCGTTGCCCTGGATGGCCAGCTCCCGCGCCCGCTGCAGGACGTTGATGGCCTGGGTGATGCTGATCTCCTCGGCCGCGAGGCGATTCTCGGCGATGTCGGCGTTGTCCTGGTACTGTTCACTGGTGGCGATCACCTCGTTCAGCGCCAGCACCTGCGTCGAACCCAGCACGTCGTCCGATGGCACGTTGATACGCTTGCCAGTGGCCAGTTGCTGCTGGGTGCTGCTCAACGTGGTCTGCCGTTCGAGCATCGCGTCCACGCCGCGCTGCTGCATCTGTTGGGTTGAAATACGCATGGTCGGATTACCTCGTCACCATTCCCGGCGGGTTCAACGCGATGTCGCGCTCAATAGGGTCTGAAACAGTTCGCTGGACACGCTGACCACCTGGGCTGCAGCCTGGTAGGCCTGCTGGAAACGCAATAGGTTGGCCGCCTCCTCGTCCAGGTTGACGCCACTCACGGACTGCTGCGCGTCGATGGCCCGGTCCAGCAGCGCGCGCTGGGCGCCGGCGTTGACCCTGGCCTCGCTGGTGCGCACGCCGATGGTGGCGACAATCTTGCTGAAGGCACTCTGAAAGGTCTCGGTGCCGGAGCCCAGGGTCTTCTGGTTCTGCAGGCCGGCCAGCGCCAGCGCATTGCTGTTATCGCCCAGTGCATTGCCGCTGGCCGCGGCGGCGACTTCCGCGGGATTGGTGATCGCAACCCCCAGGTCCCTGGCACCATTGCGCACCGGGCGTATCAGGAAGCGGTCACCGGCGGCAACGCCACCCGCGATATCCAGCGTGAAGCCGTCCGCGGCCACGCTGCGGGGGAAGTCGGCGATGGTGAAGCCGCTGTCCACCACCACGTTGTCCTCCAGCCGGGTCAGGGTAAAGGTGGCGCCGTCATAGTTGAGCCGGTACTCGCTGGCGCGCAGCAGGCCGGTGTCGTCGATGGACACGGCCATGTTGCCGCTGGCCGGGTCGTTGTTCGCATTGGCCAACACTTCGGGGCTGGTGCCCACGATGTTGTTGAAGAACAGTCCCCCGGGGTTGCCATTCAGATCGTCGCCCAACTGGTGCTGGGCGTTGACGCTGCCGGCCAGCCCGATGGCGATGCGACCCATGGCATTCTGCGTCGGATCCAGTACCTGCTGACGGAACTGCAACAAGCCACCGAGCGTACCGCCGGATATCTGGCTGTTGATGGAGAAGCTCTGCGAGCCGGTGGAGAAACTGACGTCGAGCTCGCTGGGATCGAAGGCGTTCGGCGTCACGCCAATGGTATTGGAGGTCGAACCGAGCACCAGGCTCTGGCCATTGCCGATGAACACGTTCAGTGCGCCATCGCTGGCCTCCACGGTGTTCACCGACACCAGTTCCGACAGGCGGCTCACAAGGCTGTCCCGCTTGTCCAGCAGGTCATTGGGGGGTTGGCCGCCGGCGCGGCCGGAATCCCGCGCTATGGCCGCGTTCAGTTCCGCGATGGAGGATGCAATGCCGGTGATCTCGCGGGTAACGACCTCGATCTGTGCATTAGTGGTATCCCGAAGGGATTCGATACGCCCATCCAGCGCCGTGAAACGATTGACCAGGGTCTGCGCCTGGGAGATCAGCAACTGGCGGGCCGGCACCGAGGTCGGATTGTTGGCCACATCCTGCGTGGCGTTGAAGAATTGCTGGATAACGGGGTCGAGCCCGGACTGCTCGCCGCCCAGCAGTTCATCCACCCGGGAGGCCATGCTCTGCAGGGTGTCCAACTGCGAATAGGACGAGTTGCGCAACGTGACCTCGTCGAACAAAAACTGGTCGAACACCCGCTTGATGGTGGTGACGCTGACCCCGTTGCCAATGAATCCGCTGCTGGAGATGTTTGGCGCGCGCGCGGCCAGCTCGACCGACTGCCGGGTATAGCCCTCGGTATTGACGTTGGTGATGTTGTTGCCGGTGGTGGCCAGGTTGCGTTGAAACGCTAACAAGCCCGATACCGCCGTTCCCAACAAGCCGCCTGCATCTGACATGAGTTACTCCAGTCTCCGCGGGCCCCGTCAAGAATGGTTCCCGCTGTTTTCGGTTATCGTCCGCGACAAGTGAATACTCCACCGGTTATAAGCCGGGTCGATCGGCGATAGGGCCGATCGCTCCCTCACGGGGAGGGGTGTAAAAACAACCTTTCCGCCTATCGGCGTGGGATCCCGAATCCCCGTTCGAAAGACATCAAAGCTCGATCCGCTCCAGTGCCCGCGCCATCGGCTCACCTTCGACGATGCCGATGATCTTGCTCGCGTAGTTCGGGTCCGTCGCGTAGCCGGCGTTGGCCAACTCGGTGGTGAACGCACGCGCATCGGCGCCCACGGCTATTGCTCGCTGGTAGCGCGGACTCTGTTGCAGGAAATTCACGAAGTCATCGAAGCTGTCTTCGAAGGACTCGTAGGCACGAAATGTCGCCCGCTCCCGCACTGCGACGCCGTCACGATACTCCAGCGTGGAGACCACCACCCGTTCCCCCTGCCAGCGGCCATCGGCCTTGATGTTGAACAGGTTGTTGCTGCTGCGGCCGGCACTGTCACGGGAGATCTTCCTCCCCCAGCCGGTCTCCAGTGCCGCCTGGGCGAGCAATACCTCCGGCGCGACACCCAGCTTTTCCGCCGCCTTCCGGGCCAGCGGCATCAAGCGATCGACGAAGACCCCGGGGGAATCCAGCAGGGGCTCCGGTGCACGATTCGGCTCGGCGGGAATCGCCACCGGCACCGCGGCGCCGTTGTTCCCGGGCACCGCCACCGGTGCACTGGCCGGTTCGTCACCACTGCCCTGCTGCAACTGCTGCAACAGCAGGCGTGCGATGCCGACGCCCCGACCGGACGCCAGGCTGATGGAGAGCTGCTTGTCGTACCAGTCCTGGTAGAACCCGCTCTGCTCGCCTTCGAACAGGCCTCCCTCGCCGCCGTCTTCCGGGTGCGCGCTGTTCAGCATCATCTGCAGAAAAATGGCCTCGAACTGCTGTGCGACGAATCGCAGGGTGTCCGGCGAATCCGTGTCAGCGGTGCGCCCGAAGGTGTTCAAGCCCTGCAGATCGGTATAGAGCGGCGACTGCACACTGGTCTGTTGCACCGGGATACTCATGGTTAGATCACGATCAGCTCCGCGCGCAGCGCCCCGGCTTCCTTGAGCGCTTCGAGTATCGCGATCAGGTCACTGGGCGTCGCGCCGACCTCGTTGATGGCGCGCACGATGTCGTCCAGCGCAACGCCGGGGTTGAACAGGAACATCGGCGCGGTCTTCTCCTCCACGGAGATCTCCGCATTGGGCACCACCACGGTCTGCCCACCGGCCAGGGCCCCCGGCTGACTCACGATGGGTTCGCTGGTGACACTGACCGTCATGCTGCCGTGGGTGATCGCGGCCGAGCTGACCTGCACATGCTTGCCGATGATGATTGTACCGGTGCGGGAGTTGACCACGATGCGCGCGGCGCCCTCGCCCGGATTGACCTCGAAGTTCTCCAGCAGCGACATGAATGCCACGCGCTGCGACAGGTCGCTGGGGGCGTTGACCCGGATGGAGGCACCATCCAGCGCCCGCGCAGTGCCTTCACCGATACTGTCGTTGATGGCCCGGGCCACGCGATGCGCGGTGGTGAAATCCGGCCGACGAAGGTTCAGCGTCAAGTGGTTGCCGTTGCTGAACGCATTCGGCACGCTGCGCTCGACGGTAGCGCCATTGGGTATGCGACCCACGCTGGGCACGTTGACGGTGACGCTGGAGCCGGCCGCACCGACCCCGAAGCCACCCACCACCACGCTGCCCTGCGCCAGCGCGTAGATCTTGCCGTCCGCGCCCTTTAACGGCGCCATCAGCAACGTGCCCCCACGCAGGCTTTTGGCATTGCCTATCGATGACACGGTGACATCGATGGTCTGTCCCGGCTTCGCAAATGGTGGCAGCTCGCCGTGCAGGGAAACGGCGGCAACATTCTTCAGCTGCGGGTTAACGCCGGCCGGCATGGTAATGCCAAACTGGGTGAGCATGCTTTTCAGGCTTTGCACGGTGAACGGCGCCTGTATGGTCTGGTCGCCACTGCCGTCCAGGCCCACCACCAGGCCGTAGCCGACCAACTGGTTGCTGCGCACACCGGCGATGGTGGCGATGTCTTTCAGTCGCTCGGCTTGCACCGCGCCGCTGGCGCACAGCAAGGCCAGCAGCACCAGCAGCACCGACATCGAACGCTTACCCCGAGGCGAATTCAAAACGGCCACCAGTTGCTGTCGAACAGGCGCTGCAGCCAACCCTTGCTGTTGGCCTCGGCCAGAACGCCCTGCCCGCCATAGACGATGCGCGCGTTGGCCACCTGGGTGGAAAGTACCGTGTTGTCGGGCGTGACGTCGGCGGTGCGCACGATACCGGAGATGCGAATATGCTCCGAGCCCTGGTTGAGGGTCAGCAATTTCTCGCCACGCACCATCAGGTTTCCGTTGGACAGCACCTCGGTCACGGTAACCGACACACGTCCGGTGAGACTGTTGCTCTGCTCGCTGTCACCCTCGCCGGTAAAATCGCGAGTGGCTGCAACCGACGCGTTCAGGATGGGATTGCCCCGGTGCAGCACCGGCTGACCAAACAACGTGGGGACGGCGATGTCCATCTCCGACTCCTTCGCGGTGGTGGTGCTGGCCCGCTTGGTCGCATTGGTGCGTTCCTGCAGGATGATGGTGATGATGTCACCCACACGGTGCGCGCGGATGTCTTCGAACAGCCCGACATTGTAGCCGGCCTTGTAGATGGCACCGTCGTTCATCGGCAGCGGTTGGGTGCTCAACGGACGCACCGGCGCGAAGTCCGGGTCGGATACGGGCTCGTGGGTGGTACTGCAACCCGACAGCAGCGCCACTGCGGCCAGGGCCAGGATGGTTCCCTGCTGTCTGGGCCTGATTTTGGGATTCATGTTCGACGCCATCACTACACGCTGTTATTCAGATTCTGCAACATCTGGTCGGCCGTCTTGATGGCCTTGGAATTCATTTCGTAGGCACGCTGGGTTTCGATCAATGCCACCAGTTCGCGCACCGGGTTGACATTGGACGACTCCAGTGCACCCTGCACCAGCGAGCCGAGCCCATTGAGCCCCGGGGTGCCGGTCTGTGGCGAACCACTGGCCGCACTTTCGGCGTACATGTTCTCGCCAATGGGCTGCAGCCCGGTGGGGTTGGGGAAATCGGTGACCTGGATGTTGCCGATCTGCGACGGGGTCGCGCTACCGGCAAGCTGTGCGGTCACGGTGCCGTCGGAGCCTATGGTCACGCTCTGTGTGCTGTTGGGCACGACGATGGTGGGCTGGAGCTGGTAGCCGCCAGCGGTGACTATCTGTCCCAGCGCATTGATCTGGAACGAACCGTCACGGGTGTAGGCGAAGGTGCCGTCGGGTCGCAGTACCTGGAAGTAGCCGCGCCCCTGCACCGCGACATCCAGCGTTCCCTCGGTCTGCACCAGGTTGCCCTGACCGTGATTCTTCACCGTTGCCACCATGCGCACGCCGGTGCCGATCATCAGGCCCGAAGGGAGCTGTGTGTCCACGGAGGACTGTGCGCCCACCTGCCGGACATTCTGATACAGCAGATCCTCGAACACGGCGCTGGACCGCTTGTAGCCCATGGTATTGGCATTGGCCAGGTTGTTGGATATCACGGACAGGCGGGTTTGCTGTGCTTCGAGCCCGGTCCTCGCGATCCATAGTGCTGAACTCATATCGGTCTACCTCTTGCTGTGTTTCGCTATTGTTCGTTCACGGTGGGCGTGGTCGATCCGCCGCCGTGCTTCATCCCAGGCTCATCAGCTGTGTCGATGAACGGTCGGTTTCTTCCACCGACTTCATCATCTTCATCTGCTGTTCGAACTGGCGGGCCAGCGCGATCATGTTCACCATCGCCTCGATGGTATTCACGTTGCTGGTCTCCAGCGCACCCGATACGATGTTGACCTTGGCATCCGGCGCAGCGGCACTGCCGTCCCGCATGCGCATCAGGCCGTCGGTGCCCTTCACCAGCTGCCCGGGCTCCGGGTTCACCAGTTTTATCCTGTCCAGCACCGACAGGGTGTTGGCCGGCTGCCCGATGCCGCGAACGGAGATGGTGCCATCGGCGCCGATCTCGATCTTCTCGGCCTGCGGTACCGCGATGGGCCCGCCGTTGCCCAGCACCGGCAGACCGTTTCCGGTCTTCAAGATGCCGCCTTCCTTGAGGTTGAGATTGCCGGCGCGGGTGTAGGCCTCACTGCCATCGGGGGCCTGTACGGCTATCCAGCCTTCACCGCGGATTGCAATATCCAGGTCACGTCCGGTGGCGTTGGTCTGCCCCGGGGTGACGTCCACCCCGGCGCGCTCGGCCATCGCGAACACCCGCGTGGGCTCTCCGGCACCAAACACCGGCTGGCTTCTGAACGCTGCCAGGTCGGCACGGAAGCCGATGGTGTTGGCGTTGGCCAGATTGTTGCTGTTGATCGCCTGCGCCTGCATGATCTGCTTGGCGCCGGACATGGCGATGTAGAGACTGCGATCCATGGTTGAATACCTTCGTGTTACCCGCGCGCGGACTCACGCATTAGTCAGTTAGATGTTGATGATGGTCTGGGTTACCGTGTCCGCGGCGCTGATCACCTGCGCATTGGCCTGGAAGTTCCGCTGCGCCGTGATCAGGTTCACCAGGCTGGCTGCAATGTCCACGTTGGAGGCTTCCAGCGCGCCGGACTGCACCAGGCCAAAGCTGGCGGTGTTGGCTTCACCGAGGATCACGTCGCCGGACTCGAAGGTCTGCGCCCAGGTGGTATCACCCAACTGCCGCATGCCGCCGACATTGGGGAAGTTCGCCAGCGCCACCTTGCCCAGCGCGCTGGACTGGCCATTGGTGTACCGTGCGAACACCACGCCCTCGTCGTCGATATCGATCCCGCTCAGGCGACCCGTCGCATAGCCATTCTGCGACAACGCATTGACCGAGAACGGGCTGCCGAACTGCGTGCTGTCGGCATAGCTCACCGAAAACTGCAGCGGCAACGCGCCGGTGCCGGAGGGCACCGAGTCATAGGTGATGCTGGTTGGCCCGTTGATGGTGCCATCCTGGTTGAAGTTCACGCTGATCGGTGACGTGCCGCCACTGCCCACCACGTTGCCATCCACGTACTGGTACACGTCCCACTGGTTGGCCACCGAACTCTTCACGTAGTACATGGTGGCGCTGTGGGCCGTGCCCAGCGAATCGTAGATCACCGTGGACGTCGAGTTGTTGAAGCTGGTCGGGTCGTTGGGGTCGAAGGGCGTTGTCGCCGGCACCGAATCCGAGGCGCTGAGGTTCACGGTTGCGGTGATCGACGTGGTCGCCTGGGGCGGGCCGTCGGTGGTCGACAGCGTCAGGTCGGACAGCGTACCGGTATTGAACCCGCCACCGGAGACCGCCGGGAATATCTGCAGGCGTTGGCCCTGCTGATTCACCACGTTGCCGTTACGATCGATATTGAATGCGCCGGCCCGGCTGTAGGACTGACCCGAAGCATCGTTAAGCACGAAAAAACCCTGGCCGCTGACCGCGATGTCCAGGTTGCGTTCGGTGAAGTCGATATTGCCCTGCGAGAAATTCTGTGTCACCGACGAGACCGAGACACCGTTGCCGGTGGCGATGCTGCTTATGCCCTCGAACGCAACCGCGTAGACATCGGCGAATTCGGTACGTGCCTTTTTGAAGCCGGTGGTACTGGCATTGGCGATATTGTTGCCTGTCACTTTCAGGTCGGCTTGTGCGGCATTGAGTCCGCTCAGTGCAATACGAAATGGCATGGTGGTTCTCCTGTTGTGCTGCGTGTGTGCGGTATTGTCAGCATACGTTCCGGTTAACGAATCTCTCGTACACTGGCGAAATCGACGGTATTGCCGTCGGTAAGATTGAGCGTAAGACCCTGTCCGCCCTGCCCCAGGGTGACGCTGTCGACGGCGGCATTGGTCAGGGTCTCGAGCGCCACGGTCTCACCGTCCATGCTGGCCTCGGCGGAAATGTAATAGCGTCCGGGCGCGGCGGGTGTGCCTGCGTCGGTAATCCCATCCCAGCGGAAATACACTTCACCGGCAGACTGGGCGCCCAGTTCGAGACGGCGCATCACCTGACCAGAGGCGTCCGTCACGGTGAGCGTCACCGCGCCACTGGTCTCCGGCAGGTCAATGGCTCCGGCCAGTGCTCCCGATTGCGGCAGCACACCGGTGGCAGACGGAACCATTACTGTACGTCCGACCAGTGACGAGGCCTGCAGGGCCTGGTTCGATTGCAGCGATGTCGCCAGCTTGTCGAAGGACTGCTTGAGGTCTGTCAACCCGGTTACACTGCTGAACTGCGCCATCTGCGAGATGAATTCACCGTTCTGCATCGGCGAAAACGGGTCCTGGCTCTGCAACTGGGTGATCATCAGCTTGAGAAATTCTTCCTGCCCCAGTTCGTCGGGCCGCTTGGTGCTGGTCTGCGGCTGTGGCCCCAGGCCAAGTTGTTGGATGCTGGACTGCAGGCTTTCATTGATATTGGACATGTCGGCTCTCTCTCGTTACTCGCCCAGGCTGAGGGTACGCATCAGCAGTTGTTTAGATGTCTTGGCCACTTCGACATTGCTCTGGTATGAGCGTGATGCCGAGATCATGTTGGCCATCTCTTCGATCTGGTTGACGTTGGGCAAAAAGATATTGCCGTCTTCATCCGCTTTCGGGTGGCCGGGCTGATACTGCTTGCGCAACGGTGCCTGGCTCTCCACGATGCCCTGCACCCTTACCCCGATGCCCTCCGGCGAGCTGCCCAGCGCATCCACCATGGCGGCAAACACCGGGCTGCGCGCGCGGTAGGTCTGGTCGATACTGCTGCTTACGCTGTCAGCGTTGGCGAGGTTGCTGGCCGTGGTGTTGAGTCGCAGGGACTGCGCACTCATGCCACTGGCCGCGATATCGAGAACATTGAACAGGGACATGGTCATTCACCCTTCAGTGCGTTTTTGATGGACTTGATCTTGCTGCCGAGGAATTTCAGATTGGCCTGGTACAGCAAGGCGTTTTCCATGAAGGCCGCTTTTTCCCGCAACGGGTCCACGGTGTTGCCGTCTATGGAGGGCTGATCGGGAACGCGGTATTTCATTTCCCCGAGAACCTCGTCGATACGGCCAGGAGTACTGCCGGCACTGGTGATATGCCGCGGGTTGGTGGTTTTCAGCCCGCTGCTGCCAACGCCATTCTTGGCCCTCTCCAGGGCCGCCTTGAAGTCGATATCACGCGCCTTGTAGCCGGGGGTCTCCGCGTTGGCGATATTGCCCGCCAGCACTTCCGAGCGACGGGCGCGTATCTTCAGCGCCTGCTGGTTGAGCCCAAGCATCTTGTCCAATCCGAATTGCATACATCTGCTCCAGTGTCCGGTAGGGAATCGCAAGCCGCGACACCGGACAAACAGCAAACACTGTGCCACTTTTTATTTATATTGGATTTTCAACAGGTTAGAGACATTATCGCACCCCGGACGCAAACAAAACGGCAATAGAGGGCCGCCGGACGGCAATGATGGGGCCGGCCAGGGTCTGCGCTGGCCGTATCGGAAGGGTCAGGATTCTAGGGCCGGATAACACTGAAAAGCATCCCCCGGCGTGGCCGCGGGATACTTACTCTGAGGGTCCTTTTAGCTGATAGATCACGCCGTTGCGCCATCGCACCAGGTTGAACTCGTCGGAATAGTTCGAGATGGACTCGGAGCCACCCAGCACCAGGTAGCCTTTAGGTTTCAGCGCCCTGGCCATGCGCGCGAGGATATCGCGCTTGAGTTCGGTGGAGAAATAGATCAATACATTGCGACAGTAGATCACGTCGAACCTGCCGAGCGCGATGTAGCTCTGCATCAGGTTCAGTTCGCGGAACGAGACACGCTTCTTGATATCGGGGGTGATTTCCCAGCTACCGTCGCCAAGCTCCTTGAAAAAACGTGCGCGTCGCTCGGGCGACAGCCCCCGTGACACGGCCACGCCTTCGTAGCGCGCCTCGCGCGCGCAGGCCAGTACGCTGGGGGAAATATCCGTCCCCAGTATCTGTATGCTGTCGCTGCCGAGGCTGCCGGGGTTGGCGGACAGGTATTCCTGGCAAACCATGCTCAACGAATAGGGTTCCTGGCCGGTGGAACTGGCCGCCGACCAAATACGCACCTGCTGGGCCCGGTTCGCTGCCAGTTCCGGCAGCAGTTTTTCCTTCAGGATATCGAACGGATAGACGTCCCGAAACCAGGAGGTCTCGTTGGTGGTCATCGCATCCATTATGCGGTGCCTCAGCTTGCTGTCCAGCCGGATGCGCTGCATCAGCGCGCTGAAGCAGTTCAGCTCGTACTCCGTCATAATGCGGGTGAGACGGCTGGTTACCAGGTATTGCTTGTTGTCTCCCAGCACGATGCCGCTGGCTTCTTCGAGAAAACGGCGAAAGGCCTGATAATCTTCGTTGGTGATGGCGTCAGGCACTGTGGCCCTCTCGGTCGGTTTGGGTCATTGGTTGTTCGTCGGTGCGCGGTGCTCGTTATTTCAACGTGCGGCCTGCGCCTTGTCCTGGAACTCCACCGCTTCGATTACCGCCTGCGCCAGTTCGTCTGCATCGAACTTCGGGATGAACTTGCTGGCCCCCACCTTCTCCACCATGCTTTCGTTGAAGACGCCGCTGAGAGAGGTGTGCAGGATCACGTACAGGTCCTTCAACAGTGGATCGCGGCGGATCTCAGTGGTCAACGTATAACCGTCCATGTTCGGCATTTCCACGTCGGAGATTACCATAGTGAGGTGCTTGGCTATATCCGGATCCTCGGCCGCCCAGTCCTTCAATACATCCAGCGCCTCCTGGCCATCATTCACCAGCGTGGACGAAATCCCCAACTGGTCCAGCGTGCGCTTGATCTGGCGCCGGGCCACGCTGGAGTCATCGGCCACCAGTATATTGGCCTCGCTCACGCCTCCGCCGCCGTCGATCACTTCCTCGGACACCACTTCCGTGGTTCCCACCACCTCTGAAAGAATCTTCTCCACGTCGATGATTTCTACCAGCCGGTTGTCCACCCGCGTCACCGCGGTCATGTAGCTGTTGGCGCCGGAGCCCTTGGGTGGCGGCAGGATCTCCTCCCAGTTCATGTTCACTATCCGTTCCACACCGTTGACCATGAAACCCTGAATGGTCCGATTGTAGTCCGCGATGATCACGAAGGAGCCTTCTGTCTGCTGCATCGAAGGGCCGCCAATCGCCAGGCTCAGATCTATCACCGGAATGGTGCGGCCACGCATGTTCGCGATGCCCTTCACAACGGACTTGGCGTTCGGCACGTTGGTCAGCACCGGGCAACGGATCACTTCCTGAACCTTGAAGACGTTGATTCCAAACAGCTGGGGGCCTCCAAGCCTGAACAGCAACAGCTCCAGCCTGTTTTCGCCAACCAGCTGTGTGCGTTTGTCTACCCCATCCAATATTCCGGCCATTGCGAAACTCCTGCTGTGTGAACGTCGTTCAACGTTGTTCGAGTCGATGCCTATCTATCGACAAGCAGCCACCATCCTTGAGCAACGGCCGCGAGATCGTTTCGATTCTCTTGGCACCGATATTGCTTTAGTCACGACGCCGGCGGTCCGGCCCTCGCAGGCGCCATCGCGGAAGGCCCACCCAGGCATGGAATCAAAACTAAGTTTTCTTGTTTTTCAATGACTTGAAAATTAAGCCTTAAAGATTGTCAATTTGTTGACGACAACGAATGACAGGCACTGCGCGGATACCGCGGCCGGCAATTGCCGCGGCGGAAATCCCCGGCCACAAAACACCTGTTCAACGAATGGAAATGGACAACGACAACCGATGACGACGACCCGAACATCATTGCGACGCCATCTCGCCGCCGGCTGGCCGGGTGTGCTGCTGGCGGCCTTGGTGGCCACACCCGCCGCAGCGGCGTTGCAGGCCCCGGAGCAACTGCGCGAGGTTGCCCGGCAATTCCTCCACCAGCAGCTACCGCCCACCGCCACCGAGCAGGCCGAAATCAGCGTGGGTCGCCTGGACCCCCGCCTGCGGCTGACCGCCTGCAAAGGCGAGCCGGTCGCCTTCCTGCCCCCGGGGGCGCGCCTGCGCGGCAAGCTCACCGTCGGCGTACGTTGTGATGCTCCGAAGCCCTGGACCATCTACGTCCAGGCGCGGGTCCGCACCTTCAGTGAGGTCATCGCCGCGGCCTATCCGCTGCGCCGGGGCACACAGATCAGCGCGGCCGACCTTGTCACCGTGCGCCAGGAAACGACAAGCTTGCTGCGGGGTTACTTCACGAAACCCGAGAACGTGATCGGCAAGGTCCTCGACCGTGCGATGAGCGCGGGCCAGTTGTTTACCCCGAACCGGCTGTCACCGCCGCTGCTGGTGCGACGCGGGGACAAGGTCACCATACTCGCATCGCTCGACGGCCTGAAGGTCCGGGTCGCCGGCACTGCCCTGAAAGATGCATCCAAGGGTCAGAAATTGTCGGTTAGAAACACACGTTCGAAACGGATCGTGCAAGCAGTTGCCATTGAACCGGGCGTGGTGCAGGTGATGATGTGACCGCGCTCACACACGAAACGCCGGCCAGGTTCACAAACGCTGCCGCAGGGCCGGAAATTTTTTTTAAGCCGGTGCCGCGCATAAAGAATATCGCGCGCGGTCCGATAAACCATCAGTAACACTCACAGGAGAAACGACATGGCTATCGAAATATCAGGGCCATCGATTTCTACGATATCAGGCGAAAACGGGTCCGGTAGTGTAGAAAAAAGAAACCGGGACCACACCCTGCCCCCAACCGGCCAGCGGTCGTCGAACGAAACCGACTCGCTGACGATCACACGCGATGCAGACATGCTAAAAAAAATAGAAGACGCCCTCAACCGGCAGCCTACGACAGATGACAACAACAGAATCAGCCAGCTCAAGGCAAGCATCGACGCCGGGGGATACAACGTCGACCCACTACGCGTGGCGGACAAGTTCATTCAGTTCGAAATCGGGCTGGCCCGCTAGCCTGTAGCGCCGTGCACCATTTCATCCGCTGCCTGTCATGCAACCATCCGTGAAGAGAAAATATCATGTTTTCCTATCCTGATCCCGAAACACTGTTGGACATCCTCGACAACCACTACACCCAGTTAGAGGAGATGCTGGCAATACTCAAGAAGGAAGAGCAGGCGCTCAGGGAACGCGACATCGAGACATTCGAAAACGCCGTCGAGCAAAAACAGCAGCAGCTACAGAAACTAGAGGAACTGGAAAAACACATTCTCCCGTTCGCCGGCGAGAAAGTGGCTGGTGACGCCGGCCAGGGGTCGGCGGCCGAACACATGGCGACGTTCATTGATTCAATGCCGGAATCCAGCATCAGGGAAAAAGTACGCACTCAATGGACTCGCTTCCAGGCCCTTACGCGCCAGTGCAACGAGCAAAACGAAATCAACAATCGCGTGCTGATCGCATCGCGCGTCAGCCTGCAGCAAGCGCTGGACATACTGCGCGGAGAGTCCAGCACGCCCAATCTTTATGGCGCGTCCGGCAGAAGCAGTGAGTCCGGACAACGACAAACCATCGGCGTTGCATAGCGATAAATAGTCGCAGCAGGCGGCGGCTCAACTTGACGTCGGCACCGAAGAGCTCGCATCTGCAATCAGTTGTTCCAGCTTTTCCCCCAACTCCAGGCGTATGGCATCCCGTCCCAGGCGCAGCAGGTCCGGATAACGATCCACATCCCACAGAACCGGTAGCTGCTCCACCCTTCCATCCAGCCGACGCAGGGTTTCCTCCAGCACCTGGTCCGTGCCCCAGGGAATATCCCGAAACAACAGCCGCGACCGGCTCGCATCCGCCCCGTGCATTCCCAGCAATACGTAACCGCCATCCTCGGCGGGGCCCAGCACCGTTTTCGCTCCCTGACTCAGTCGCTCCAGCGCGCACGCCACGTAACGAGCATCGAGCGGCGGGCAGTCGGTACCGATGACCACCGTGGGCGCCGCCGCTGGCAGCGCAAAGGCCCGTGCCATGCGCACCCCCAGGTCACCCTCCCCCTGCGCCCTGAGCGTAACCCCGATTCGGCTTTCGCATTGCCGGAAAAACGGGTGGAACGGCGTCGGTGCGCACCAGAGCTCCAGCGTCGCCAGTTGTGCCTGCGCCAGCATGGACAGGCATCGCCAGGCCAGCAACCGATGCAGCTCGGCGGCCCGTTCGTCACCAATATGCCTCGCCAGCCGGGTCTTGACCCTGCCGGGTTCCGGCGCCTTGCAGAACACGGCAATGCGCGCCTGCGGGTAACGTAACGAAGAGTTGCTATCCAAGATAGCCCCCGGCTAGCGCCGATAGTGTCGCGCCAGGCGAGCGGGACTCTGCCCCAGCCAGTAGAAAAGGCGCAGGCGCCACATGAGTGCGATGGTACGCGCGATACCATTGGCTTCCCAGCGACGGCTGGATGTGGTGATGGCAGGCTGCAGGCACAGGGGCCGGGAAACACGTCTCAGCCGCTTGCTGAATTCCACGTCCTCCATCAGCGGAATTCTCGCGAACATGCCTTGCCGGAAAAACAACTCCCGGGAGACGAAAATCCCCTGGTCACCCGTGGCAATTCCGGTGAGTCGCGAACGCAGGTTCATCATCGCTGCAATGACGCGGAACATTACATGACTGCCGGACAGGCGTACATCGAACCTCCCCCAAAGCCCGGACGAAGTCCGCCGTGCTCTTTCCAGGGCCTGGATACTGCGTTCGCCGATATGAGTGTCAATGTGCAGGAACAACAGCAGTTCCCCGTTGGCCTGTTGCGCACCGGCGTTCATCTGCAAGGCCCTTCCCGGTCGCGCCTTCACCAGCCGATCCACATGGGGGCTGGCGACGTGGACACTGGCATCGCTGCTGCCGCCATCGACCACGATGAGTTCGTGGCCCCGCGCGCGCAGCCATTGCAGCGCCGGCAGCCGGCTGCGCAATTCCTGCTCCTCATTCAGAACCGGGATAATCACCGAGATGCGCATGTCGATCAATCACCGAGCGCGCCACCGCAGCTGCTGCCCTGGCCCGCGGTGCAGCCGTAGCAATGGCCGCGCACCACGATGGGCAAGCCCGCCAGGTCCTCGTCTAACAATAACTTGATATGCGTTTCTTCACGCTTCCTGTTGGCCAGTGGCAGGCCCAGCATCTGGTTGAAATCGCAGTCATAGGTGAAGCCCTGCCAGTCCACGCTGATGAGGTTGCGGCACATGACCGTGGACAGGTTGGCATCCTGGTGCGCCTGCTGCAACAACTCCATGTATTTCTGGAACTCGCCCCGCGATATCAGGCTGCTGCCAAACCGCTGTATCGGCATGTTGGCAATGGTGAACAGGTGGTTGAACTCGATGCCGTACCGTTCCTTCAGTTGCCGCTTGTAGTCCTGCTCCAGCGTGCTCTGGGACGGTGGCAGGAAAGCGCCGGTGGGGTTGTACACCAAGTTCAGAACGAGCCCGCTGCCCGGCTTGCCGTAACCCAGCGCGTTGAGCCGCCTGAGGCCGGCGATGCTGCCCTCGAACACCCCCTTGCCCCGCTGTCCGTCGACGTTGTCCTGCTGGTAACAGGGCAGCGACGCGGTAACCTGCACCTGTTGTTCAGCCAGAAACTCCGCGGTGTCTTCATGGCCCGGCTCATCGAGCACGGTGAGATTGCAGCGGTCGATCACATCCACACCCAGCCGTCTGGCCTCCCGTACCAGCGGTCGAAAATGGGGATTCATCTCCGGTGCGCCGCCGGTCAGGTCCAGC
>Ga0256830_1001105_pt1 | contig 19495 bp, 17 predicted proteins | sample 128326metaG_FD_190537 | JGI IMG/M metagenome (GOLD analysis project Ga0256830, IMG submission 190537) | Hydrothermal vent microbial communities from Lau Basin, Pacific Ocean - 128-326 | ecosystem: Environmental > Aquatic > Marine > Hydrothermal vents | place: Pacific Ocean: Lau Basin | collected... | reverse complement strand
GAAGCCACCTGGACCTGGCCAAGGTGAGGCAGCTGGCAGACAGTGAGATTAAGGAGACCCTCCTGCGTATCCCCCATGTGGCCGACGTAGAGGTCTTCGGAGGGTACAAGCCCGAGTATCTGGTGGCCGTGGACCAGACCAGGCTCCACCGATACCACCTCTCCCTGCCCCAGATCATGGCCGCCATAGGGGCCCAGAATCTGAACATACCCAACGGTCTCATCATAAGGAAAAAGAGCCAGTTCCTCTTCAAAGTGGCCGGGGAGAAGAGAGTCATGGAGGAGCTGGGCTCCATGGTAGTGGGTAAGGGCCCCGACAGCCAAGAAGTCCACCTGAGGGATGTGGCCCGGATCAAGGCCTCCTACAAAGAGCGCCAGTCCCTCTTCCACGGTAACGGGGAGCGGGCCATTGGCGTCAACATCCTGCGATCCCCCCGGGGCCATGTCACCACCACCCTGGCCTCCTTGGATAAATACCTGCCCCGGATAAAGAAGAAATTCCCCTACATAGATTTCCAGGTGGTGGACACCCAGGGAACCCTCATCAAGACCAGCATCTCCAACATGGTGGACTCTTTAAGGGACGCCATCATCATGACCATAATCGTCATCTTCCTCTTTCTGGCCAATGTGAGGATGTCCGTCCTGGCCGCCATATCCATCCCCTTTGTCTACTTCATGACCTTCGCCGAGATGAAACTCCTGAACTACGAGCTGAACATCGTCACACTAACGGCGGTCATCCTGGCCGTGGGTCTCCTCCTGGACGACGCCATCGTGGTGATAGAGAACATAGAGCGCCACTACACCCAGCTGGGCAAACCCATCGCCAGGGCGGCCATAGAAGGCACCCGGGAAATCATTCTGGCGGACTTTGCCGGGACCTACACCACGGTCATCGTCCTCATTCCCATCATGTTCATCGGGGGATACGTCCAGAAGATCTTAAGACCCCTATCCGTGGTCCTGGCCCTGTCATTATTAAACTCATTCATCATCTCCGTCACCGTCATCCCCCTCTTTGCCCCCAGGTTCCTGGGAGGGAAAAGAGAAAAAAACAGGGTGGAGAGGCTCCTGGACCTCTTCGACCGCCACATCATAGGAGGGGCCAGACACCTCTTCGTGGCCCTGCTGGATACGGGGCTGAGGTATCGCCTCATCTTCATCCTCCTGGCCGTCCTGCTCCTTATGGTGAGCAGGAAGATGATGCCCCTGGCGGGCAGGGACCTCATGCCCCCCATGGACACGGGCATCCTCAAAGTCTCCTTTGAGGCGGACTCGGGCTCTTCCCTGGCCCAGACGGAGAAGATCCTCCAGAGGATGGAGGCTATAATAAAAAAACAAAAGGGGCTGGTGCGCTTCGACTCCATGGTGGGATCGGAGCCGGGGGTCATCAGCTTCGGCAAGGGCAGGACTCCCCAGATGGGCCTCATCACCGCCCACTTCGTGGACCGCTTCCACAGGAAGGAGAGCCTGTGGGATATAGAGAACAGGCTCCGCAGGGCCTTTCAGGAGATCCCCGGCCTCAAGTACGTGGATGTGTATGACTTCGGGGCAACGCCCCTCTCCAGTATCTCGGCCCCCGTGGACGTCATGATCAGTGGACCTGATCCTGAGGTCCTGGACAGGCTGGCCTCCCAGGTGGAGTCCCGCTTGAGAAGGGTGAAGGGTCTGACCAGCGTATCCCGGACCTGGACCCTGGACAAGAAAGAGGCCCAGTTTATTGTGGACATGCACAAAGCCGCCCTCTACGGCCTCTCTCCCCTGGACATCTCCCACCAGGTAGCAGCAGCGGTAAAAGGAGGAGAAGCCTCGGTATTCCGGGTGCCGGGGGAAGACGGCTATGTGATTCGGGTCCAGTATCCCTCCCGGGAGAGAAACTCCACGGAGAGACTGGAAACCCTCCAGATCCAGAGCTCCCTGGGGCCCGTGCCCCTGAGGTCTCTGGGCAGAATCACACTGGTAAAGACCAGGACCACCATCACCCACCAGAACTACCAGCCTACGGTGGATGTCTACGGCTACCGATCCACCATGGCCATCTCCCACATCCAGGAACAGGTGAACAGGCTCTTGAAGGGCATCCCCCTGCCCCCGGGCTACCACATCAGCCAGGAGGGAGAGAGCAAAAAGATGAAGGAGTCCTTCACCAGGCTCATCCACGCCCTGGCCTTCGCCATTATCCTCCTCTACTTCTCCCTGGTGCCCACCTTCAAATCCTGGATCCATCCCTTCACCATCATGGCCGCCATCCCCCTGGCCCTCATAGGGGCCATCTGGGGACTCCTGGTGGTGGGCCGCCATTCGTGCATGCCTGCCTTCATGGGCATGATACTCCTGGCGGGCATCGTGGTGAACAACTCCATTCTCCTCCTGGACTTCGCCGAGAAGGCCCTGGAAGGAGGGGCCAGCCTCCGGGAAGCCCTGGAAGGCGCCGTCCGGGTAAGGGTGCGCCCCATCCTCATGACGGCCTCGGCCACCATTGTGGGCATGATCCCCATCGCCGCCCAGTGGGCCGTGGGCCTGGAGAGGCTCTCTCCCCTGGCCGTGGTGGCCATTGGAGGACTCACCGTCTCCACCCTCCTCACCCTCTTTTACATCCCCCTCCTCTACAGCCTATTTCACGATGCCCGGGAGACATGGGAAAGCTTTAAAGAAAAGCTCTTCAAGAAAAGAAGGCTCCAGGGTTCCGGAAGCACCCTTCAAAACCATGGGGAGAGACTATGAATACATTTCATGATATATTGAAACATGAATGGCAAGTTTATAAGATTAGTCCGTAAACAAAACCACCAGGAGGTAAGTACCATGAAAATCTCAGAGGATATCTTGAACCAGGCCTTCTATTTCCACGGCCACAGGTGTCCCGCCATGCCCCTGGGCCTCAGGGCAGGGCTCAAGGCCATGGAGGTCCTGGGAGTGGAGAGGAGCCAGGATAAAGAGCTTTACGTCATCTCGGAAACGGGCAAGGGCCATGCCGCCGGATGCTTCCTGGACGGCATCATGTTCGCCACGGGATGCACTTACGGGAAATCCAATATCGAGAAGCGCTACTGGGACAAGATGGCCTTCACCCTCATAGACACCAAAAAGGGCAAGGCCGTGAGGGTCTCCCTGAAACCCCAGTTCTTCGCCAGGGCCCTCCAGTCCCCCTTCGTGGAGCAGAGGAAAAAGGGGGTGCCCCCCCAGGACATACCCTTCGAGATCCTCAAACCCCTCCTGGAGAACGTCCTCTCCATACCCGATGAGCAGTTCCTGGAGGTGAGTGAGGTCTTCGATTATCCCTGGGAGAAGAAGCCCGGTTGCTTCACCGCCGTGCCCTGTGCCAACTGTGGAGAGCTCACCTTCGAGAAGGCCCTGAGGGTGAAAGACGGAGAGCTGGTGTGCATCCCCTGCTCGGGATACCAGGAGTGAGAAGGGACAACCATGGAGAACCCCATAATCTGCTACTGCGCTGGCATCACCAGGGATGAGATCCGCCAGGCCGTCATGATGGGGGCCAGAAAGGAAGAAGAAGTGCGCCTCATCACGGGGAAGACCCAGCAGGGGCATTGCCAGGAGAAACATCCCCGGGGCATCTGCTGCAAGGAAGAGTTCCATAGGGAGATCACCACGGCCCTTAGGGAACTGGAGGCCATGGCCGGGCTCCTTTCCAGCTGGGGCTGAAGGTGTTAAAAGGGCCCGGTGGGCCCGCTAAAACACTAAGGAGAGTGGCAAAATGCCCCTGGATCTGGTGGCTCCTGCCATATTTTTGGTCATCTCTTTCGTCTTCTCCATGCTGGGCATGGGAGGAAGCCAGCTCTACATCCCCATCCTCTACTGGCTGGGGATGAACTTCAAGCACGAGGCCATTCCCCTGGGGCTTTTGCTCAACGTGGTCACCTCGGCCTCGGCGGCCGTCACCTACTACCGCCACGGCCTCATCAGGATCCGCCTAGCCATCCCTTTTGCCCTCACCATGATCGTTTGTGCTCCCCTGGGGGCCTTCCTAAACTTCCAGGTATCCACCAAGCTGGTCATCCTGGTCTTCGCCCTATTCACCCTGGCAGGCTCCATCCTGGCCGCCACCAACTGGAGGCCCAAGAAGAAGGTGGAATCCAAAAAGGCTGAAATCATTATGGGTATCACGGCAGGCTCCATCCTGGGTCTGGTGGTGGGCTTCGCCGGCAGAGGAGGAGGGGCCATGGTGGTTCCCATCCTCCTCATGTCGGGCCTGGAAGCCAAGGCAGCCGCAGCTACTTCCTCACTCATCGTGACGTGTGCCGCCATATCGGGACTCCTGGGGCACCTCCCGGCAGCCCACTTCTATCCCCTCCTCACCTTTCTCACCATAGCAGCGGTTCTTATAGGCTCCCAGGCAGGCTCCCGGCTTATGGCGGGCAAGATGAAACCCAGAGGGGTGCGCTACGTCTTTGCCGGGGTTCTCTTCCTGGTGGCCGTACTACTGTTGAAGGATGTGTTCAAATAAGCGGACAGGCGTTCTCATCTGGATCCTCCTATTGGCATGGACCATGCCAGCTCGGGGAGGAAGACTGGTCCTCTCCACCCAGGCGCGTTTCCGTTACGAATTCCAGGACAGGTTCAACCAGAAGTACTACGGCCAGGATCCTCCCTACAGTAAAACCCGGGATGGGTTCCTTCTGGGCAGATTTCGGTTTGGAGCAGATTGGTACCCCTCTAATCGCCTCCACCTGGCCCTGTGGATTCAGGACTCCCGGGCCTGGGACTGGGCCATGCCCGACAAGGCCTTTTACAATAAAACCCTGGACGCTTACCACAACCCGGAAAAGGACTACCTGGAGCTCTACACAACCTACATTGAAATCACCCATCCCTGGCACCTCCCCCTCTCCATAAAGGCAGGACGACAGAGGATAGCCTACGGGGACCACAGGGTCTTCGGACCCGGGCAATGGGGCAACTCGGGGCGTTACATCTGGGACGCCGTGAAGGTACGCCTGGAAAAGGGTAAGGCCTTTCTGGATCTCTTTTACGGAAGAAACATGATACACGAGGTTCGCCGTTTCTCCCTGAACCACCGCCACGACAAGAGCACCCTGGCCGCTTACGGACACCTCCCCCTCTCCATGGGCAAACACTTCACCACCATCATAGAGCCCTTCCTTTTCACCAAGGGGGACCGCCACGACAGGTTCAAAGGGGAAAGGGGAGGCGTGGGAAAGCTGAATCTCACCTATGGAGGCTTCCACTGGACAGGGCAGTGGCACGGCCTGGACTGGAACCATACCTGGATAGGCATGTGGGGCCACAGGGGACCCGATAGGGTGGCAGCCTACGCCTACCACGTGGAAAGCGGCATCCTCCCTCCCCTGCCCATCAAAACCAGGCTCTACATAGCCTACAGCTACGCCTCGGGAGACAAAAACCCGACAGACGGAAGGGACAACCGATTCGACGGGGCCTTCGGTTCCGTGGACATGGCCTACGGCAGGATGAACCTCTTCAAGTGGTCCAACCTGGAGGACACGGAAGGGGGCCTGGAGGTCTGGCCCATAAAAAACCTCCACATAAAACTGGAATGCCACCACTTCCGCCTGGCCCAGAGCAGGGACGGCTGGTCCCGCAACCCTTCCTTTTACCGGGACCCCGCGGGAAGGGCGGGAAAAGAGATGGGCCACGAGCTGGACATAGTGGCCCGGTGGCGCATATCCAAGACCCACGAAGTCCAGGCGGGTTATGGCCACTTCTGGCCAGGAGAATTTGTGAAGAAAGAGGCCCATCCCTCGGAGGCCAACTGGGTTTTTGTCCAGTACCAGATCCAGCTGAGTAGGAACATTATCCCCTAAAGGGGAGATTGCCACCCACTTTTCCCTGGGTTAGAGTAGGTCCAGTATCTTCCAGGAGCAGGGATCAGGTGAGCCAGTACATTCTGAAAATGCGAGACCTCTCCCAGGAGGAGAAACCCAGGGAGAAGCTCATAGCCCACGGCCCTGGAGTGCTCAGAAACTACGAGCTTCTGGCCATCATCCTCTCCCGGGGCACCAGGAAGGAGGGGGTCCTGGAGACGGCCCACAGAATCATGGACCAGTACCATCCCGCCTTCATGGAACAGGAGCTCACTGTGGAGAAAGTAAAGGCCCTTTACAATTTGGGCACCGTCCACGCCTGCCAGTTCATCGCCACCCTGGAGCTGGGCCGTCGCCTCTTTCAGAAGGGCAAGGAGGTCTATTTCCGTACTCCCGCCCAGGTCCATGAGTACCTCAAGGGCATGGCATACCTCACCAAGGAGCACGTGAGGGCCCTCTATCTGGATGTGAAGAACCGCCTCATCAGGGAAGAAGTGGTGAGCATGGGAAGCCTGAACTCCAGCCCCCTCCATCCCCGGGAAGTGATCCGCCCCGCCCTGTTATGCAACGCCGCCGGGATCATCCTGGCCCACAACCACCCCTCGGGAGACCCCGAGCCCAGCACCGGAGATCTGGAAATCACCGCCCGGGTGAAGGAGGCCTGTCGTCTCATGGAAATAGAGCTCCTGGACCACATCATCATCGGGGACAAAGGCTACGCCAGCCTGAGGGAAAGGGGAGTGTTGTAAAAGGGAGGCCTTTCAGGAAAACCCTCCCCCGGCAAGGCCCTAATTGAATCCTAAAGAGTGGTCACCTTGGCCACCGGTAAGACCAGGCGTTGTCCGGGATAAATGGTGGGCTTTCTCAGACCGTTGGCCACGAGAATGGTTTTGATCTTCACCCCGTAACGCCGGGATATCTCCCAAAGGGTGTCTCCCTTCTTCACCACATGGATGACCCACCTTCTTCCAATAAAACGCCTGGGGGTTCCAGGCTTCCTCTTGGACAGCCTAGTAGGCTTCCCTTTAGAAGCCCTGGCCGCTTTTTTGGTCGCTCCAGTCTTGCTTCCAACCCTCTCCAGGTGGGCTTTGGCCATCATCACTTCGGGGGAAGGAGCCTTCAACTTGCCTTTAAAGTACTCCTCAACAGCGTCGGCCAAGGCAATGGCCACCCGGGTCTGAAAGAGACCGGACTTCAACAACCTGGCCTCCCTGCGGTTAGTAATGAAGCCCACCTCCACCAGGACAGAAGGTATCCCGGGATTCTTCAACACGGTGAAGCGAGCCTTTTTCACGCCCCCCCTGGGCATGCCCGTATACCTCACCAGACTCCGTAGGGCCAGGCGGGCAAACTTTTCACTCTCCACCCGGGAATAGTTCTGGGCCAGATCCAGGAGAATATAGTTCACCTCCCGTTTCTTGGTGAACTCCACTTCCATCATGTCAGCGGTGTTCTCTATTTTGGCCAGCATGCGGGAGACGTTGTCCGTTGCCCCTCGGTTGGAGAGGGCAAAGACCATGACCCCCCTTGCCCGCCTGTTGGGAGCTGCGTTGCAGTGGATACTGATGAAGAGGTCGGCCTTGTAGTCATGGGCAATCTCCACCCTCTTTCTCAAGGGGAGATAGTAGTCTCCTTTCCTGGTGAGATAGGCTCTGTATCCGGGAGTGGTGTTGAGGAGATTGGCCAGCCTTCTGGCAATGGAGAAGACCACCCGTTTCTCCACAATACCGTTGTGGATGGCTCCAGGATCGTCTCCTCCGTGGCCCGGATCTATGACCACGATGAAGTGGCGCTCCCGCTTCTCCTTGGCGGCAGCAGCCTCTCTCTGGCGCTTCTCCTGAACCACCACCTTCTCAGGCTTCTGAACATCCACCACGTAACGGGCTGTTCTCCCCATGTAAGGTTTGAGATAAAAGAGATGGTGCTTCAGGTTCCCTTCCAGAACCAGAACCACCCGCACTCCCCCCCTCTCGGGGGCCCACCTCACTTCCCTCACCACCCCGTCACCCACCTTCTCCCTACCTCTCCCTCTCACCCTCAGTCCCTTGATGTCCACCACCACCCGGGTGGGATGATAAAGGCGAAAAACCCTGGCTTTACCGGGGCCGGTAACATCCAAGACCACCCGGGTGTGATCGGGGGCCGTCCAGTGACGCACGCCCTTGAGCCAGGACCAGCGGGCTTTAGGGGAAGCAAGAGCGGGAAGGGAGAGGAGGAGTAAACCTAAAAAGACCAGGGAGATAGGAACGAAAACTCCCCCAAGTTTGAGACCATTTCTCTCCATATGCCTTTGGCCTCCTCCACGTCTTTTGCAATTCTCTTTCCCAGCTCTTCAGGAGACGAAAATTTGACTTCACCCCTTATCCTTTTCAAAAAGAGAACACCAATTTCTTTATTATACAACTCGCCGGAAAAGTCAATTATGTGTGCCTCAACTTTAACTCTTCCGTCGTCTTCGAAAGTGGGATTAAAACCAATATTCACCACCCCAGGACGCACCATATTTTCCACTTCAACAGCCACACAGTAAACTCCATTCTTAGGGATTAACTCATTCTCTGGTTCTATGTTGGCTGTAGGAAATCCAAGAAGTCTCCCTCTTCCCACTCCTCTAACCACTTTGCCCAGCAGTTTGTAAGGCCTTCCCAGGAGTTTCATAGCCTCTTCCACCCTTCCTTCCAGGAGCATCCTTCTAACCCTGGTACTGCTCACAAGAATGCCTTTCATCACCACGGGCTCCACCACTCTGACTCGAAAACCGAACTTCTCTCCCATCCTGGAGAGAAGTGTCACGTCCCCCTTACGATCCTTACCAAACCTGTAATCCCTCCCCACAAATATCTCCCTGGCGTGAAGACCTTCTACCAGCACTTCCCTAACAAACCTCTGGGCCCGAATAGAAGCGAATGTCCTGGTGAAGCGGATGCAGAGGAAGTGATCCAATCCCATGGATTCCAACAACCTCACCTTCTCCTTAAGAGGCAGAAGCATGAGGGGAGCCTCCCGGGGCCTCAAGATCTTCAGGGGATGGGGATAAAAGGATAGGGCAACAGATGGGAGACCCAAGGCCCGGGCCCTTTCCTTCACACGCCTGAAGATCTCCTGATGGCCCAGGTGAACCCCATCGAAATTGCCTAGGGTCACCACCGAAGAGGGTAGATAGGGCCTGGGAAACTCATCATAACGAGCCAGAAGAAACCTCATGGCCCATCTTTCTACACCCAGGAAACCTGGAGGGTCAACGGCGGCGGGGGCGATTTTTATAAGGGGGCTTCCTTCCCCGGGCAACCTGGCGGTGCCAGGGTTCCAGGAAAGACCTGTCCTCCCTGAAAGCCAGAGTGTCCACCCTGAAGACTTCCAGTACGGCCTTGAAATAATCCCTCTCCATGAAACGCCTGGCTCCCCTGGACCCGGGGCCCCTGGCCACACGCCAGAGGCCGAGAAGGATCTCCCGGATACTGTGGATGAGATGAGCAGGAGTGGGCAGATCCTCCCTAAGGGTGTTGGTGACCAGGAAAATCTCCTCCATCACCTCCCCCAGAGTGAACTTAGCTCCAAAAGGGAACGCGGCCTTAACCCGAGGCAGGAAAAGGAGGGAGAAGAACTGAGCCGGGGCATAGAGCCCCTCCCTATTCAGAGCACCATCAGCCCTGACCAAAAGGGTGACCACATCCTGGAGGTGGGGAAGGATCACCTCGCTGGCCCGGGGAAAGAGATGCCCCAACATGCCCAGATCGGCCATGAGTCTCACAGCCCTCCCCGAGGCTCCGCTGAGGAGGATCCCCAGCACCTCCTCCCTCAAACGGTCCTGGGAGGCTTGGGATATCCTCCACCCCTCTTCCCTTATGGCCTCCTCCACCTCGGGATGAAGGGAGAAGCCCAGGCGGCTGGCAAACTCCACAGCCCTAGTCATTCTCACAGGGTCCTCGGCAAACCTCACCCGAGGGTCTCCTATGGACCTGATGACCCTACTCTGGAGGTCCTCCCATCCCCCTACATAATCTATGACGGTGAAATCCTGGGGATTATAGAACAAGGCGTTGATGGTGAAATCCCTGCGCATGACATCTTGATGGGGAGACCCATAGAGGTTATTCACCGTCCTTGGATCCTCCATCTCCTCTAACTCGTGGGGCTCGGGAGCCCTCCTGAAGGTAGAAACCTCCACTATCCTTCCCCCTTTAAAGTAGACATGGACCAACCGGAACCGCTTCCCAATGATGCGGCTGTTGTTGAAGAGTTTCCGTACCTCTTCAGGGGAAGCATCAGTAGCAACATCGAAGTCCTTGGGTCTCCTACCCAGCAGCAGATCCCTCACACCGCCTCCCACCAGATAGGCCGTGTAGCCGAACTTGGCGAGGCGCCTGATCACCTTCAGAGCCTCGGGCCATACCTCCTTTCGTGACAGGGAATGCTGGGCACGGGGAATGATCCTGGGGTAGGGAACCCAGGGTTGTGCCTGGATATGCTGGGCCTTTCTGTCAGTCATGGCAGGGAAGGGAGGGCACTAACCTCTCCCGAATCCACCATGGAAGAAGGACTACAAGAGAGGGGTCCCTCAGAAGCAAGGACCCCCCATCTCTCCAATAATTCCTGACGAGTTGCTCTGAACTCTACCAACGGGTCTCCACCGAAGCCCCTACTCCTCCACGGCGATGGCCTCTACAGGACAGGACTCAGCTGCCTCCTTGGCGCAATCGAGAAGATCCCCATCCACCTCCTCCACCTTCACCTGGGCCACGTCATCCTCCAGCTCAAACACATCGGGACACATATCCGAGCAGACACCGCAGCCAGTGCAGAGATCCTCATCCACTTTAACTACTGCCATGGTCCACCTCCCTGGGTTGTAATGATCACTCCCGTTAAGGGTTATTAGCCAAAGCCCCCTACAAATCAAGAGCAGAGGCCACCAATTTCCTGAAAAATTCTCCCCGCTCCTTATAAGACGAGAACTCATCAAAGCTGGCACACCCGGGAGAGAGGAGAACGGCGTCCCTCTCCCGGGCAACATCCAGGGCCAGGGAAAGGGCCCCCTCCAATCCCTGGGCCAAAAAGAGGGGCACCCCTGTATCTCCCAGGTCCCTGGCTATCTCTCCGGCGGCCTCCCCAAAGACCACCAATGCCTTCACCCTATCCATCACAGCCCTTCTAAGGGAGCGGAAAGAGAAACCCTTGTTCCTGCCTCCCATGAGGAGCACCACAGGACCCTCTATCATGGAGAGGGCCCGGGCCACCGCCGGAGGGTTGGTGGCTTTGGAATCGTCATAAAAACGGATCCCTCCCCTGACATCCACAAGTTCCAAACGATGGGGAGGAAGCCTGTAACCCTCCAGGGCAGGAACCATCTCTTCAAGGGAAGGCCCCACCAGTCTCCCCAGGGCCAGGGCCGCCAGTACATTGTCCAATTGGAGACGGGCCCAGGCAGGCAAAGAATCCAGGGATAGAGACTCTTCTCCCTTCTCATCCCGCCAGAGGAGGGAACCACCCGCCACCCCCAACCCCCTCTCCACAGAGCCCAACCGGGAGAACCCATAGATCCTGCCTTCCATGGAAGAAAGAGAACCCTGAAGGAAAGGGTCATCCGCACTCACCACCAATGCGTCATCAGGACCCTGACGAGCCGCCAGTCTCAGCTTCAAGGACAGATACTCCTCCAGGGAGCCATGTCTGTCCAGGTGGTCTTCACCCAGATTCAGCAAGGCCCCTATGGAGGGCCTAAACTCCTTCACCCACTCCAGCTGAAAACTGCTCACCTCCAGGATCACCCACTGGACACTAGTCTCCTCCAACACCAGTCGAGAGAGGGGTGTGCCGATGTTTCCCCCCACCCAAACCCTGTAACCCAGTCTCTCCAAAAGGTGGCCCACCAGTGAGGTGACCGTGGTTTTACCATTGGTCCCCGTTATGGCCATCACCGGAGTCTCCAGATGACCGAAAGCCAGCTCCAGCTCCCCCACTACCTCCACTCCTTTATCCCGGGCCTGGATCAGAAGGGGATGGGAAGCTGGCACCCCCGGGCTCACCACCACCCGAGACACCTCGGGGGGCAGGGGAAACCTGGCCCCCAGCCGGGCCTCAAAGGAAAGACCCAGTCCCCGGGCCCTCTCGGCCAGGTCCAGGGCACGATCCTGGACTCCAAAAGACTCGTCCATAACCATGAGGCCCTGGCCCAGAACCTCCAAGACCAAACGGGAAGCCCAGTATCCCGACTCCCCCAGTCCCAGAACCAGGGTAATCCCCACCTTCTCACCTCAGTTTCAGAGTGGAGAGGGCCACCAGGGCAAAGATGAGGGAAATGATCCAGAAGCGCACAATGATCTTGGGCTCAGGGAGCCCCTTTTGCTCGAAGTGGTGATGGATGGGGGCCATGCGAAAGATCCTCTTGCCCCCCGTCATCTTGAAGTAGCCCACCTGGAGGATGACCGAGAGGGTCTCAATAACAAAGATGCCCCCCACGATGACCAGGAGAAGCTCATGCTTGGTCATGAGGGCAACAGTACCCAGGGTGCCCCCCAGGGAGAGGGACCCCGTATCCCCCATGAACATCTGGGCGGGATAAGAGTTGAACCACAGGAATCCAAGGCTGGCACCCACCAGGGCCCCGCAGAAAACGGCCAGCTCCCCTGCCCCGGGTACGTAAAAGATGTTGAGGTAGTGGGCAAACCGGGCATGCCCCACCAGGTAGGCGATGGCGGTATAGGTGGCAAAGCAGATAGTGGCAGGCACAATGGCCAATCCATCCATGCCGTCCGTGAGATTCACGGCGTTGGATGTCCCCACAATCACCAGGAGGGCAAAAGGGATGTAGAAGAGGCCCAGATGGGGTGAAACCCTCTTGAAGAAAGGCACCAGCAGGTCCGTAGAGTGAACCCCCAGCTCTTCGTAAAGGAGAAAGGCCAGGGTAAAGGCCAGGACAACCTGGAGGAGAAACTTCCTCCTGGCCCCTATGCCCTTGGGATGACCCAGTTTCACCTTCAAGAAGTCGTCCCAGAACCCTATGGCTCCGTAGCCCACCAGCGAAAGAAGGGCTATCCATACCAGACGGGATCCCAGATTGGCCCACAAGAGGGTAGAAAAGACCACGGAGAGAATAATGAGGATCCCGCCCATGGTGGGAGTACCCCTCTTCTTAAAGTGCTGGGCAGGTCCGTCCTCCCTGATCACCTGGCCCACCCGGTACTCCCTGAGCTTCCTGATGATCCAGGGTCCCAGTATCAGGGAGATAACCAGCGCCGTGATGGTGGCGTAGATGGTCCTGAAGGTGATGTACCTGAAGACGTTGAAGGGGAAAAAGTATACGTGAAGATCGTAGAGGAACTTCCAGAGCATCACTCCACCCCCAACAGCCCCAGGACCTTCTCCATGGCCATCCCCCGAGAACCCTTCACCAGAAGGGAGTCTCCCTCTTTCAGCATGGTCTCCAGGAAACGAGCCGCCTCCTCATGGCTGGTGAAGGTCTGGGCTACTCCTCCCGCCTCCATCACCCCCCTGGCCACCTCCCGGGCCTCTTCTCCCAGGGTGCCCACCCAGTCCATTCCCAGGGCCACGGCCTCCCTCCCCACCCATCGGTGCCAGTAGGGGGCCTCATCCCCCAGCTCCAGCATGGAACCCAGAAGGGCCAGCCTCCTCCTGGCAGGCAGGGAGACCAAAGTCTTCAAAGCCCACCAGGTGGAGTCGGGGTTGGCATTGTAGGCATCATCCAGGATGAGTATTCCCTGCCACCTTCGCAGGGTCATCCTCCTCTTAGGGCCTTGAAAATCCTCCAGGGCCCGGGCCATATCCTCCAGGGTGAGACCCATCTTCCAGGCCACGGCCACAGCGGCCACAGCGTTGTAGACGTGGTGGATGCCGGGCATGGGAATGGCCATCTCCTGGACCTCATCCTCCACCTGGACGGTGAAAAGGGTCCACCATCGTCCATCCCTCTCTTCCACCCGTAGAGACTGGCCCCTCACATCTCCCCCCTCCAGACCAAAGGAACAGACCCGGGGAAAGGAGGCGGCCAACTGGCGGCACGAGGGATCATCGGCGTTATAGACAAGTACTCCGTCCCTCCTGATACCCTCCAAGAGCTCGGCTTTAGCCCTTCTAACCCCTTCTATACCCCCCAGAGGGCCCAGATGGGCTCTGCCTATGTTTGTTATCACACCTATGTGGGGCCGGGCGATGGATGCCAGACGGGCAATCTCTCCAGGAGCGTTGGTGCCCATCTCCAGGACAGCCACCTGGGCATGGGGCGACATGTTGGCCACAGTGTAGGGTAAGCCCACCAGGTTGTTGTAGTTTCCCACGGTCCTGTGGACCCTGAAATGCCTCTCCAGCAGGGCAGCCACCATCTCTTTGGTGGTGGTCTTGCCACTGGAACCCGTCACGGCCACCACCGTGGGGCTCCAGCGGTCCAAAAGAAATGAAGCCAGTCCCTGAAAGGCCTCTAGGGTATCGGCCACCACGATGGAAGGGGTCTCCATAGCCTTTGCCACCAGGGCCATAGGACTACCCTTCCTCCAAGCCTCCTCCACATAGTCGTGGCCATCATGGCGATCCCCCCTAAGGGCCACAAAGAGCCTCTCCCTACACCCCTCCCGACTGTCTATAGAAACCCCCTGGTAGAGCAGGTCCAGGAAAGAGGGAGGACCCACGTAGCTCCACCTCATTTCCTTCACCAAGTCTCCCAGAGTCAGCGCCATCCCAGGTCCTCCAATGCTTCCTGGGCCACCCTCCTGTCGCTGAAAGGAAAGATCTCGTCGCCTATTATCTGATAGTCCTCGTGGCCCTTTCCCGCTATGAGAACCACGTCCCCGGGCTGTCGGTCCTCCAGGGCCAGGCGTATGGCCCTTCTCCTGTCGGGTTCCACCAAGGCATCCCCTCCCACCCCCTGGAGGATATCTTCGATGATGGCCATGGGATCCTCGCTCCGGGGGTTGTCTGAAGTGACCACCACCACATCGGCCAGCTCCGAGGCCACGGCACCCATGAGAGGCCTCTTCCCTCTATCCCTGTCACCACCGCAACCGAACACCACCACCAACCTTCCCCGGGTAACAGGCCTCAAGGCCTCCAGAACCACCCTCAGGGCATGGGGTGTGTGGGCATAGTCCACAAAGACCCCCACCCCCCTCTGGTTCTCCACCCGCTCCAGGCGCCCTTCCACCCCTTTGAAGCTTCCCAGATGTTCCCCTATCTCCCGGGGCTCCAGCCCCAGGACAGAGAGGACCCCCCAGGCCGCCAGAAGGTTTAGAGCGTTGTGCTTTCCTACCAAGGGGGACTCCAACCGGAATCTGCCCCTGGGCTCCGTCACTTCCATGGTCAGGCCATCCACTCCCCAAGCCTCCACCCTTCCCCTGAAAGGGGCCTCTCCATCCAGGGAATAGGCCATGGCTCCATGGTCCAGCTCCAGGAGAAGTCTCTTCCCGTAGGGATCGTCTATATTCACTACGGAGGGGCCTGCCGTGTGGTGGGTGAAGAGGTTCTTCTTGGCCCAATAGTAGTGCTCCATGGTCCGGTGGAAGTCCAGGTGATCCCGAGAGAGATTGGTGAAAGCGGAGACATGAAACTGGAGTCCCTCCACCCTCCCCAGGGCCAGGGCGTGGGAAGAGACCTCCATGACCACATGGGTCACTCCCCGGGCCAAGGCCTCCCTGAAGAGGGGCCATAGAACCAAAGGGGGAGGGGTGGTCCTCTCGGCCTTCATGACTCTCCCCCCCACCTTGTAAGCCACCGTACCCACCAGAAGCACCTTACCGCCCACGGCCTCCAACCCATGGGTGATGAGATGGGTGACGGTGGTCTTGCCATTGGTTCCCGTTACACCCACCAGGGTAAGGGACTCATGGGGCCTGCCGTAAAAGTTTCTGGCCAGATAGGGTAGGATCTTGCGGGTGTCTTTCACCTTCACCTGGGGAAGGGGAAGATCCAGATCCTCTTCCACCACCAGAACCCCGGCCCCCTTTTCCATGGCCTGAGGGGCATAGAGATGGCCATCGGTGGTGAGCCCCCTCACGCAGACAAAGAGATAGCCCTCTTTCACCTCCCGAGAGTCCTCGGCTATCCCCGTTATCTCCAGGTTCTCCAGCTGCCCAGGGAGGGAAACGTCCAGACCGTGAAAGACCTCCCCCAGCTTCATATCAGTCTGTCTCTCGTATCAGAGATGGAAACACCCGGCGCATGGCACGCCTTCAACCCCTAACGCTTCTCAAAGACACGGAGCTTACCGCTCCTGGACCTGATGTTCCTCTCCACCTCTTCGGCAGATGGGGTGACGGGTTTCTTGGTGATCACCTCTCCCAACCCTCTCTTCTCCCACTCCCGAAAGGCCCGCTTCACTATGCCGTCCTCCAAAGAGTGGAAAGAGATGACCAAGAACCTGCCCTTAGGTCTCAAGAGCTCCAGCCCCTCCTCCAATCCCCGCTCCAGCTCCTCCAGTTCCCTGTTCACCTCGATCCTCAGGGCCTGGAATACCCTGGTGGCGGGATGGATCTTCTTGGGATGGAACTTCTTAGGTATGGACCACTCCACCACCTGGGCCAAGGCCGTGGTGGTAGTGATGGCAAACTTCCTCCTGGTGTCCACGATATTCCGGGCGATCTTCTTGGCCCACCGCTCCTCTCCATACTCCCTAAAGATCCTCTCCAGATCCCCCTGGGAATAGGTGTTCACCACTTGAGCCGCCGTCAACTCCTGGCTCCTGTCCATTCTCATGTCCAGGGGCTCCTCCTTCTGGAACGAGAACCCCCTACCCTCCCCTTCCAGTTGAAGGGAGGAGAGACCCAGGTCCAGAAGAAAGGCGTCCATTCCATCCAGATTCAACTCCTCCAGCACCTCTCCCACCTGGCTATACAGACCGTGGAACACTTCTATGCGATCCTCGAAGGACGCCAGATACTGGAGGGCGACATCCAGGGCCTCCTCGTCCCGGTCTATACCCACGTACAGTCTGGGCTCCAGATTCTCCAGGATGGCTCGGGCGTGGCCTCCACCTCCCAGGGTCCCGTCCACAAAAACCCCCCCTCTACACGGCTCCAGATAGTGGAGGACCTCATCAACCATCACGGGAACGTGTAAAAGGGTCTCCTTCTCCCTTTCCTCTCTCGTCTCCATGGAGTACTTTAATAAACCAAAACCGCGCCAGGAGCAAATGGCATGGATAAAGGCCCCATAGACGTGGTGGCAGGGGTGATATTCCACAGAGACCGCCTCCTCCTCCACCAGAGAAAGAAGGGAGACGCCCTGGAAGGCACCTGGGAGTTTCCCGGAGGTAAAATTGAAGCAGGAGAGAACCCCGGGATGGCCCTGAAACGGGAGATCATGGAAGAGATGGGCCTCAAGATAACCGTCAGGGAGAGGCTGGGGGAAGTGATCCACAGGTACCCCCATATCCATATACGCCTGGTGGCCTACAGAGCCCTGGCCTCCCAGGGAGAGGTGGAGAGTCGGGAAGGGAAGTGCTGCTGGGTTCACCCCCGGGATGTGGAGAAGTTCCAGCTCTCACCAGCCGACCAAAGGCTCTGGCAACTGATTAAAGATGCCCTGGCAACAGAATAGGGGCCACTACATCCTGGTCTTGGATCTGGACCGGAGGGTCCGTGTCACAGTGGGGCGGCTGGGCACCTTCACTTTCGATCCCGGCCTCTACTGTTACGTGGGAAGGAGCAAAACCCACCTGAGACAGCGCCTGGCCCGTCACAGCCGCAAAGAGAAGACCACCCGCTGGCATATCGACCATCTCCTGCCCCACACCTCCATAAGAGTCATCCTCCTCTTCCCCTTGGAAGGGCTCACAGAATGCATCCTGGCTCAGAGTCTCGCCAGGCAGGGCGGCATCCCCTTTCCCACCGGGTTTGGGGCTTCCGATTGCTCATGTCCCGGTCACCTCATTCTCCTCTCTCCAGGGAAGTTGACGGAGAATCCCCGCCTGAATAAAGTGAGACTGAACCAGATTTTGGAATGGCTAAAACCCACGGGAGGAGAGCAAAGGTGGATTTCAGTTTCAGCGAGAGGGAAGAGCTCCTGCGCAAATCCGTAGCAGAGTTTGCCCAGAGGGAGATCGCTCCTCTGGTGGAGAAGATGGAGGCCCAGGGCGGTTTCGCCCCCGAGCTCATCCCCAGGCTGGGTGAGATGGGCATTCTGGGTATCATCACCCCGCCCGAGTACGGGGGTAACGGCATGGGCCACGTGGCCAAGACCATAGCCGTGGAGGAGATCTCCAGGGTGTGTCCAGGGGTGGGTCTCACCCTGGAAGGCCACTATGTCTGCACCTACCTCATCCAGACCTTCGGCTCCCAGGCTCAGAAAGAAAAATACCTGCCCCGGCTCACCTCGGGGGAGACCCTGGGCTCCCTGGCAGTGACGGAGCCCAGCGGAGGCTCCGACGTGGCGGGCATCCAGACCACGGCCCGCCTGGAGGAGGATCACTACATCCTCAACGGCAGGAAGTGCTTCATATCCAACTCCCACGTGGCCTCCATTCACGCCACTTTAGCCCGCACGGGGGAGGGTCCCAAGGACTTTGCCGTCTTCATCGTGGAGAACACCTTTCCGGGTTTCTCCCTGGGCCGTAAGGAGAACAAGATGGGCCTCAGGGGGGCCACCACGGGAGAGATCATCCTGGACAACTGCCGGGTGCCCGGCGAAAACTTGGTGGGTAAGGTGGGAGACGGGATAAAGCAGGTCCTGGCCACCATCAACCAGGCCGCCCGTCCCACCATGGCCGCTGTGGCCGTGGGCATCTGCTACGCCGCCTTGGCCGAGGCCGCCAGGTTTGCCCGGGAGAGGGTTCTCTACGGCAAACCCATCTCCAACCTTCAGGCCATCCAGTTCCTCCTGGCCGACATCTACGCCCAGGCCGAGGCAGCCCGTCTCCTCACTTACCGGGCCGCCACCCTCCTGGACCAGGGGAAGCCCGCCGACATAGAGGCCACCATGGCCAAGTATGTGGCCTGCGAGGCCGCCTTCCAGTGTGCCCGGTGGTCCGCCGACATCCACGGCGGCTACAGCTGCATAAAGGAATATCCCATAGAGAGACTCTTCAGGGACGCCTGGGTCACCATCCCCTCCTCAGGGACGGCCCAGGTGGCCAAGGTGGTCCTGGGTAGATACGCCGCCAAGAACTTCTAGAGAAAGAACTCCAGGGGCCTCTAAGGAGCCCTTGGAGTTCCCACAAACGCCCCTTAAGCCAGGCCCAGAAACCTCACAGGGTTTTCAGAAAGGACCTTCTCCACCACCTGGGGCTTCAAACCCTGGTGGGCCCTGAGCTCGGATATGATGCGTTTCCTGCTCACCAGGGGAAAGTCGGAACCAAAGAGGACCTTATCCTTCAGTGGACCGTTCATGTACTTTATGAGCTCCTGGGGGTAGTGCTTGGGAGCCCAGCCCGCTATGTTGAGATAGAGGTTCTCGTGCCTCATGGCCAGGGCAATGGCGTCCCCCACCCAGGGCCATCCAAAGTGGGCCGCTACAATCTTCAGATTTGGGAAATCCACGGCCACGTCGTCCAGGTCCAGGGGATGGCAGTACCTGAGCCGGGTCTTGGCGTGGTACTGGGTCCCCGTGTGGAAAATAACGGGTATGCCCAAGTCCTGGGCCAGCTCGTAGATGGGATAAAAGAGGGGATCGTTGGTCCTCAGCTCGTTGAGATGGGGAATGAACTTGAGCCCCCTGAGCCCCAGCTCCTTGACGGCGTACTCCAGC
>Ga0256830_1001104_pt1 | contig 19528 bp, 11 predicted proteins | sample 128326metaG_FD_190537 | JGI IMG/M metagenome (GOLD analysis project Ga0256830, IMG submission 190537) | Hydrothermal vent microbial communities from Lau Basin, Pacific Ocean - 128-326 | ecosystem: Environmental > Aquatic > Marine > Hydrothermal vents | place: Pacific Ocean: Lau Basin | collected... | reverse complement strand
CCTCCTCGACCTGCGCACGCTGTCGTCGGAGGAGGAGCGCGAGCTCCTCGACCTGCTCGGCGGCCGCGACTGACCGGGGCCGTTCACCGAGCCCCCCGAAGCGAAGCGGGCGGCGCGGGGCTAGGCGACCCCGATCGTGAGCCACTTGCCGAGCACTTCGACCAGCCGTTCTCGTCGCAGCGGTTTGGTCAGGTACTCGTCCATCCCTGCGGCGAGGCAGCGCTCGCGGTCGCCCGACATCGCGTTCGCGGTCAGCGCCACGATGGGGAGGTCGGTCGAGGCACGTCCGGCGGCACGGATGCGCCGGGTCGCTTCGAAACCGTCCATCTCCGGCATCTGGCAGTCCATGAGCACGAGGTCGTAGTGGCCTCCAAGCACTCGTTCGACGGCTTCGCAGCCGTTCTCGGCGGACTCGACCTCCAGGCCGAGCTTCTCGAGCAGGCGCGTCGCGACCTTGCGGTTGACGGGGTTGTCCTCGGCCAGGAGGACCCGAGGCTTGGGGCCCTCCGGGCCTCCATCGCTCGGCACGGATGTGGTTTCCGGCAAGAGGGTGTCGCGGAGCGTGAGCCCCGTTTCGCCCGACTCGCCTTCCGGCGATGCGCCCAGGACTTCGAGCAGACGATGGCGCAGCTGACCCATCTTCACCGGTTTGCTCATGTGCAGGTCGAACCCGGCCTGGCGGGCCTGCTCGAGGCTCTCGCGGTCCTTGTAGGACGACAGCAGGAGCAGGCCGGTGCTGTGGTCACCCTCGGCCTCGCGAATCCAGCGGCCGAGGTCCAGCCCGCTGTGTTCCGGCATGTGGTGATCGCTGATCACGAAGTCGTAGGGGTCGCCGCAGGCGAGCGCCCGGCGGAATTCTTCGAGCCCCTCCTTGGCGCTTCCGGCCACGGTGTATCGGCAGCCGAGCCGGCGCAGCTGGCCCGCGAGCACGCGCCGGTTGGTCTCGAGGTCGTCCACGACCAGGGCGCGCCTCCCGGCGAGCACGTCGCTGGTCGGCACCGACGAAGCAGCGCTTCCGGTGACCCGCAACGGCAGTTCGAACGCGAAACAGCTGCCCTTGCCGACCTCGCTCTCCACCTCCATGCGGCCTCCCATCAGTTCGACCAGTTCCTTCGAGATGGTCAGGCCGAGGCCCGTGCCGCCGTGCGTGCGGGTGGTCGAAGCATCGGCCTGGGTGAACTTCTCGAAGAGTTTCTCGAGCTTCTCCGGAGGGATGCCCGGCCCGGTGTCCCGGACCTCGAAGCGCAGCCGTGCTTCGTCCCCCTTGGCTTCGGCGAGCTGGACCTCGACGACGACCTCGCCCTCCTCGGTGAACTTCATCGCGTTGCCCGCCAGGTTGAGGAGGACCTGCCGCAGGCGCAGCGGGTCGCCCTCCAGCCCGGACGGGACCTGCGGGCGGGCGAAGGCGTTCCAGTCGAGCTGCTTCTCCATCGCCTTCGGCGCCAGTGCGTCCTGGACCCCGTCCAGGAGGAGGTGCAGGTCGAAGGCGACGTTCTCGACCTCCATCCGGCCGGCCTCGATCTTGGACAGGTCCAGGATGTCGTTGACCAGTTGCAGCAGGTGCTCGGCGCACTGATGGACGGTGACGATGGCGGCGCGCTGCTCCTCGCCGGGCGGCGTGTCCAGCGCCAGCTCGATCATCCCGAGGATGCCGTTCAGCGGCGTCCGGATCTCGTGGCTCATCGTGGCCAGGAATTCGGTCTTCAGCCGCGAGGCCTCCAGCGCCTCCTGCGTGGCGCGCTTCAACTCTCCCTCGGTCTGGATGCGCTCCGTTGCGTCGCGCAACTGGAGCACGAAGCCGTCCTCGAGCGGTGAGACCTCGAGCTCCCACCAGCCGCCGTCGGACGGGTCACGCAGGCGCAGCGGAGCTTCACGGGTGCGTTCCTGGAGTTCGAGCAGGCCCTCGGGGGTGGCCTCGCCGACACCCAGGAAGCCGAGCAGGTCATGGCCGCCGAGGTCGAGGTGCTCGATGAGTTTCGCAGCCGCGGCGTTGGCCGGCGTCAGCATCACGACGTCGTTCGGGCCCGGGGTCGCCAGGAAGAAGGCATCGTCCACGCCCTGGAGGATGCGTTGGAGACGCTCCTCGGCACGTGCTCGACCCCGCTGCACGGCTTGGAGGTGGTCCATGCCGATGCGTGTCAGGGTCAGGGCCAGGGCTGCTGCCACGAGCCAGGTCGAGAAGGCCAGGCCGGTCTCCAGGGGGCCGCCGGGTAGGGGCATGGGATGCATCCCCCAGGCCTCGGCCGCCCACAGCAAACCGACTCCAAGGATGGTGTAGATGGCTGAAATCCGGGCCGCGCACAGGTCGGCGAAGGCGAAGCCGATGCACGGAAGGAGGAGCAGCCACGGCAGGCTCGGACCGAGCATGCCACCGGTCACCGTCAGCAGGGCGAGAGAAGAGAGGAGGTTGGCTGCAAGGGCTACCCGCCCGACCGTCCGCGGGTTCCTGACGACGTGCGAGAGCCACGGCAGGGCTGCGTTGACGGCGGCGTTGGAGAACAGGACGGTGGCGGCAAGAGGAGCACCGGCGATCCCGTAGACCAGACCGAGCAGACCGGAGAACAGCGAGACGGCTCGGGATGCCCGGGAGAAGCTGCGTCTCGGTGTGGATGGATGGCCTGCGCCCGGATCGGATGGGTTCCGGCCGGGAGGAGTCTGCACGTGCGGGGAGGATGCGCCCATGGGTCGGCCCGTCCGGGGACGGGGAGACTGCATCGGCGCTTCCGTGCGCCGACTTGAGCCCGGGACGGTCCTGCTGCCGGGGGCTACACTGCCCGCCATGGAGAAGGTCAAGCGCCTCACCGAGTGGGCGGCCTGCGCCGGCTGAGCGGCCAAGCTGCCCCAGGGCACCCTCGCGCAGGTCCTGCGTCGGGTGGCGCCCGCCGCCGAACACGCCGACCTCCTGGTCGGACCGGCGAGCTTCGACGACGCGGGGGTGGTGCGCCGCCCCGACGGGACGGTCGGGTTGTACACGGTGGACTTCTTCCCTCCGGTGGTGGACGACCCGCGCGACTACGGCGCCGTCGCCGCCGCCAACTCGCTCTCCGACGTCTACGCCTGCGGCGGCGAGGCCGAGGTCGTCCTCAACCTGGCCGGGTTCCCCGGCGACTGGGACGAGGAGCTCATCGGCGAGATCATGGAGGGCGCGGTCGAGGTGGTGCGGGAGGCCGGCGCGCTCTGGGTCGGCGGCCACACCGTGCGCAGCGAGGAGCCGCTCTTCGGCTTCGCCGTGTTCGGCTCGGCCGACGAGGACCACCTGCTGCGCCAGGACGGCGCGCGGCCCGGCGACCTCCTCTACCTGACCAAGCCGCTCGGCGCCGGCAGCATCACCACCGGCATCAAGACCGAGGCCTCGCGGCCGGAGGACGTCGCCGTCGCGGTCGCGGGGATGCGCGCTCTCAACCGCGACGCGGCCCGTGCCGCGCGCCGGGCCGGCGCGCACGCCGCCACCGACGTCACCGGCTTCGGGCTGCTCGGGCACGCCGCCAACCTGGCCACCAACTCGGAAGCCACCTTCGTGCTGCGCAGCGAGGCGCTGCCGCTGTACCCGGGCGCCGCCGACCTGGCCCGCGCCGGTGTGCTGTCCGGCGGTTCGGCCCGCGGGCGCGCCGCGCTCGAACACGTGGTCGAGGTCGCGCCGACGGTGCCGGACTGGCTCGCCGCCCTGTGCTTCGACGCCGAGACCTCCGGCGGGCTCCTGGTCGCGGTGCCGCCCGAGGGCGCCGCCGCCTTCCAGGAGGCCTGCGAGGCCGGAACGGTCCCGGTCCACGAACTGGTCGGCGAAGTCCTTGCCGGACCGGGGCGGGTGCGCCTAACCTAGCCCACTGCGCTGCGGCGCAGACGCTCCCGGGGGAGCGGATCGGGGCTGGTGTCCCGTGCGGCCTTCAAAGCCGACAGGGTCCCGCACGGCGGGGCCCGGTGGGTTCGATTCCCATGCGCTCCCGCCACCCCCGCCGCCCGTCTTGACCGAACCCTTTCCGTACCTGGACGCGCTGCGGCGCGGGCCCGTCGGAGTCGCCCCGCGGCGACTCGGCGTCGAGCACGAATGCTTCGTGCTGCGGCCGGACGGTCGGCCGGTGTCCTTCGAGGAGCCCGGTGGGGTCGAGGAGGTCCTGCGCCGCGCCGCCGAGCTCTCCGGCGGCGAGGTCCACGGCGAGGACGGGCGCGCCCTCGGCGTGGCGCTGCCGGACGGCGGCAGCTTGAGCCTGGAGCCCGGGGCCCAGTTGGAGTGGGCGTCGCCGCCCCACGAGTCGGCGTCCGAACTCGCCGTGGCGCAGCGCGAGTCGGCGTCGCTGTTCGCCGAACTCGCCGCGGAGTTCGACCTGCGCTTCGTCCCCGTGGGGGCGCACCCGACGGCGCGTCCCGACGACCTGCCGCGCATCCCCAAGGCCCGCTATGGCGTGATGGAGCCGTGGATGCGCGCGCACGGCGACCTCGGGCTGTGGATGATGAAGACGACCTGCGGCGTCCAGGCCAACCTCGACGCCGCCGACGAGGGCGAGGCGATGGAGATGCTGCGGCTCGCGCTGTGGCTGTCGCCGCTGCTCGTCGCGCTGTCGGCGAACAGCGCCTTCGCCGCCGGCCGCGACACCGGTTTCCGCTCCTGGCGCGGCCACGTGTGGACGCGCACCGCCCCGGAGCGCTGCGGCATTCCGCGCGCCCTCCTCGCGCCCGGCCTCGGTTTCGCCGACTACGTCGAGTGGGCATGGTCCGCGCCGATGCTGTTCGTCGAGCGGCCCGGGCCCGACGGCGCGCCGACGCTGGTGGACCTGCGGGGCACCTCGTTCCGCGACTGGGCGGCCCGCGGCGAGGCGACCGCGGCCGACTGGGAGCTCCACCTGTCCACCCTGTTCCCCGAGGCGCGGTTCCGACCCCAGCTCGAGGTCCGCAGTCTGGACGCCGCGCCGGCGCCGCTGGCGCTGGCGCTGACCACCCTGGTGCGCGCCGTCCTCGAGCGCCGCGAGGCGCGCGAGGCGGCCGCCCGCCTGGTCGGCCGCTGGAGCGAGGACCAGCTCTACGAGGCCTGGCATGCCGCCCACCGCGAAGCCCTGGCCGCGCCGGACCCGGCCGGGGGCGTCCTCCTCGAGCGGGCCCGCGAGCTCCGCGCCCTGGCTGCGCCGAACCCCGACGAGGAGGAGGTCCTCGCTCCGCTCGACGAACTCCTCGCCGACGGCCGTTCGCTGGCCGAACGCGCCCACGAGCAGGGCTTCGACGCCTGGCTCACCGAGCGCCTCGCCGAAGCCGCTCCGCGCTGACCCGACGTCGCGCCGTCACTCGGCGGTGGCGTCCGCGACGAAGGGCGCTTCGATGCCGTCGAGGCCGCCGTGGACCGTCCACGTCCGCCCCAGCTGGAAGAGCCGGCCGTCGCCTCCGGCGAACTCGAAGCGCAGTCGCAGCGAGCCCGCCGGCACTCCGTCGAAGGAGAAGGAGCGGTCTCGGTCGAGAGGCGTCCGACCGACGAGTCCGCCGTCCGCGTCCCGGAGTTCGGCCGTGCCGTAGGCGACGTCGTCGTGTTCGGGGCCCAGGACCAGGCGTCCCCGGAACGAGAATCCGGGGGCGAGGTCCACCACGACGCGGCCACCGGGGACGAAGCCGCCGCGCCAGGGGGGATGGCCCTCCGCCTGGACGTCGAGGGCCCAGGTGCGATCGGGCTCGAACTCGCGCCACACCACGAGGCGCCCCTCCACGTCGGTCTCGCCGAGGCGCGCCGTCGCGTGGGTGAGCCGACCGTCGGGCAACGGTTCGCTCCCGTCGACCACCACCTCGGCCTCGGCCACCGGGAGGCCGTCCTGGTCGAGCACGAGCAGGTCGAGGAAGAGGGGCAGGCCCTCCAACCGGACGTCGCCCAGGTCCACCACCGAACGCGCGGCCGGATGGGGGGCGACGTCCACGCGCTTCGTCTGCTCGCCCCCCTCGTGTCGCCACGTGAACTCGATCCAGCGCTCGAAGGCGGCGGGGTCGGTGGCCGGCGCCTTCGGGCCACGGCGCCAGCGGCGCGCCCAGTCGAAACGGAAGCGCCCCTCGGCGTCGGTGACCAGGTGGTAGGGGATGCCACCGCCGCCGAACCACAGGCTCGGACGGGAACCATCGGGCTGGGGCAGGGGATGCTCGCGGATCCAGGCCTTGGCCTCGAAGCGTTGGTTGCGCAGCGGCGGCCCATCGGCGCGGAACAACCGTCCGGTCACCGTGAACCAGGGGCTGCGCTCGTGCAAGGCGAGCACGGTGCGCGTCTCGGCGTCGGCCGCAATCCCGTACAGGCCTGGGGCGGCGCCGAGGAGGACGTCATCCTCGGCGGAGACGGGCCGCAGCCGTACGCGCCCCTCGGCGTCGGCATGGAAGGGCTCGGGCCACTCCGGCAGCGGGGACTCGACCAGGGATTCGAGGCAGCGTCCGGAGAGTCGGGACGCTTCCAGGACCTCCGTCGGGAGGATCCACACCACGGCATCGGGAACCGGGCGCTTGCTCTCCGCCTCGACCACCAGGAGCGAGCGAGCCTCGTCCGCCGCCGGCGCGGTCTCCGTGAGCGGTTCGCGGCGCGGTGCGACGGGGGGCGCCGCTCTCTCCTCGTCCGCTGCAGCGGTCGCAGGGACCGCCGGGGCGGCGGCGGTGAGGGGGGCGGTGGTTCCGCCGCCGACGTCGGTTCCCTCGGAGGGGGTCCGCTCGAGGACCAGGAAGGTCCCTGCCGCGGCGAGGGCGAGGGCGACGACCAGGAGCATGATGGCGTAGCGGCCGGACATGGCCGCCCAGCCTACCTCACGCCGTCCCGCTGGCGTCCGACGGGATCAGCCGTCCTCGCCGTCCCCGTCGGGAGGCCCCGCTCCCGGAGCATCGTCGCCCGCGGCCGTGGCTTCGTCGGGACCGCCGTCGGGTGCGGTGGGCGCGACCGCCTCCGCCGGAAGGGCCGGCACCAGGCGCACCGCGCGTTTCTCCTGCTGCTCGACCCGGCGCAGGAAGTCGAGGAAGTCGGGGAACTCGCTCGGCGCCAGGACCAGGCCGCGCAGCGAGAGGGCGCGCTCGACGGCCAGGCGATGCGGTTCGCGTTCGATGGCGAAGCGGTAGGCGAAGCCGGGGCGTTCCTCTTCGACCGGTTGGGGGCCGTACTCGAGCGTCCATGCGTCGCCGGCCTGGATCTCGACCCGGTTGCGCAGACGCAGCACGTCGCGGAAGACGAAGGGCCAGCGCCGCTCCGCCGGGCCGAGCCCCTGCGACAGTCCGAGTTCGGGGAAGCGGAGGCGCGCGCCGTGGACGTCGCCCTTGGCGATCACGAAGTTCGGCACGGTGCCGTGGAGGTCGATTCGGAACGGCGCTCCGCGCTCGTCGAGGCCGATGAAGGCGAAGTCGGCGAGGTCGAGGCCGGGGATGAACTGCGCGGCCAACTGACGCGCGAGCTGTTCGCGCTGCGCGGGTTCCATCTGCCGGACGTTCTCACGCAGGATCGAGCCCTGGGCGCCGGGGACCACCAGCCGTGCTTCCGCCTCCGCGGACAGGTCTTCACGCAAGCGATAGCGGACGTCGCTCGTCGTGTTCCACAGGTCGTCGAGCCCGTCGTCCGGAACCCTGTCGAAGTGGAAGACCCCGCCGCCGTCGAGCACCAGGGCCGAGGCCCCCATCTGCGCGAGGGGGACCTGGCCGAAGCCGAGGGCTTGGTCCACCGGCGTCAGCCAGGTCCTGGTCCCGCCCTCCTCGGTCGGCGGCAGGACCAGGTACGGGACCTGGTAGTCCGACCCGTCCGCGAAGGCGTGGACCGGCTCGGGGTCGAGGTCGGGCGCGAACGACTTCGCGAAGGCCCACGAGAACGGCACTCCGGCGAGCCGATAGACCGCACCGAGGAGGACCGCCGCGCTGCCGCGTTTCAGGGTCCAGGCGTCGGTGACGTCGCCCTGGTTGGTCACCTCGACGAAGTGGTCGAGCACGGCGTCGTAGAGGATGCGGGCGCGTTCGTCGACGTCGTCGGGCAGGTCCATCCCTTCGATCCAGGCGCGCAGCTCGGCTTCGACGTCGGCCGGCGGCGTCGCGTTCCACGCCGCCCAGCGATGGAGGATGCGGGCCCTGCGGTCGGGGGTGCGGTCGGCGCCGAAGGCGATCCACGGCAGGACCTCGTCGTCGCTCGGCATCAGCACCTCCCGCGGCAGCCGCGCGGCGTCGCGGACCTCGAAGCGGTGGATGACGCCGGCCGGCGTCTCCTCGACCTCGTGGGCGCCGTCGAAGTGGAAGGCGCGGAACTCGCCGGGCACGCCGTGCGGCACGAACACGACCAGCCGTGACCATGCGAACGGCTCGTCGAACGAGGCGAAGCGCCAGGTGCCGAAATCGGGGGGGACGCCGGGCGTGCCCTCCCGATGGCGGTCCTCCTCGGTCTCGACGCGGTCGCCGGGGTCGAGTTCGGGCAACACGAACGACCCTTCGAGCCACACCGGCTCGAAGACGCGTCCGTCGGACTGCACGACGCGCGCCAGCCGCGGGTCCTCGCCGGCCGGCAGTTCGTGCAGCTGCTCGGTGCCCTGACGGTCGAGCGGGACGACGACGGTGTCGGTGCGGTACTGGAAGCCCCCGTCCGGCAACACCCAGACCGCGCCGTGGTCGAGCAGGCGTGCGGTGGAGGCGCCGCCGGGAGGCTCGACGTCGGCGACCGCTCCGGGGGGCGGGACCTCGGCCAGGAAGAAGGCGTCGGCGCCGTCGGCGGGGGCGCCGAGCGCGACCAGGGTGCGCCGCAGCCACGGGTCGGACGGCGTGATGGCGAGGGCGCGCCGCAGCGCGTCGAGCGCCCGCTCCTCGTCGCCCTGCGACAGCGCCTCCAGTCCGAGCCGCCGCCAGCGGGCGGCCAACCAGGGGGCCCGCTCGGCGCGGCGCGCCAGTTCGTCGAGGAAGCGCCCGCTCTGCCCCTGGGTCAACAGCTGGGCGTAGTGGAGTTCACGCAGCTGGCGGTCCCCCGGCGCCTCCGCGCGGGCGCGCTCGAGCCACGCCCCGGCGAGCGCCCGCTCCTCGGGGGTTCCCTGGAGCAGCAGGCGCACGGTGGTCGCGAAGAGGCTGTCGCCGGCGCCGAGACGGACGGCGGACACTGCGAGGCCTCGGGAGCGTGGGCCGACGTCGTGGTCGAGGGCCAGGCGCGCGCGTCGCTCGGCGACGAGCGCGTGCTCCGGCCAGCGCGCCGCCGCCGCGTCGAGGACGCGGGCGGCCAGGACGCCGTCGTGGTCGAGTCGTTCCAGCGCCTCGGCCTCGGCCACTGCGAGGAGCGGACAGTCCGGCGCCGCGGCGCGGGCGCTGCGCGCCAGCGCGACGGCATCGGCCGGCCGGTCCTCGCCGGCCAGGCGTCGGATGCGGGCCAGCGCCGCCTGCGGCGGCAACCCGCCGGCGGCGGCGAGGGCGTCCTCGGTCTCCTGGAGACGCTGACGCCGGACGTCGCCCGGCAGGTGCTGGAAGGCTTCGCCGAGGGCCTGGTGGCGGGCCAACAGGAAGGCGCGTCGCAGGGCGAGGCGTTCGGCGCCGTCGGGCGCGGCGGCATCCCCTCCATCCGCGTCGTCGCCGTCGGCGGGCTCGACGTCGTCGGCCTCGGGCACGGTCACGGCCAGCGCGCGGTCCACCCGTCCGGCGAGCCGCAGACGGTGGACGTCGAGGATGCGCTGCCAGGGGTCGGGGGTGGCCAGCGGCCGCGCCAGCTCGAGGGCGAGCGGCGGCGCCGCGTCGAGGACGAGCGGCAGCATGGGCCAGGCGTCTTCGGTCCATTCACGCACCGGCAGGATGCCGCCGTCGGCGTCGAGCAGCCGCGCCGTGAAGCGCGCATCCTCGCGCAGCGGGAACTCGACGAGCAGCACGTTCCATCCCGGCAGCACCTGGACGGCGGCCTGGTGGACCTCCTCGCCGGCGGTCGGCATCGCGCGCAGTTCCTCGAGCGCCGGCGCGAGGTTCCACCACGCGCGGAACGATCCGTCGCTGCGGACCTCGAGCCGCGCGCCGCCGGCGGGGGCGGAGAGGAAGGCCAGCAGGTAGCCGGAGCCGCCCTGGTCCCCGCCCTGCACCCAGCCCGACGGTCGCACCGAGGCCGCATTGTTCGGGCGCTGGATGGTGCGCCAGACCAGGATGCGGCCGCGTTCGGGGTCGAAGGCCTCGGGTTCCAGCCGGTACTGCGGCGAGCCGGGTTCGTCCACCAGGAGCGGCGCCGGCTCGTCGAGGTCGCCCCAGGGCCCGAGCACGCGCCAGTGCCGCACCGCGTCGAACCACAGGTCCTCGGTGAAGGCGGGACGGTCGGTGAAGCGGCTGGCCCGCAGCGCGTCGGCCATCAGCTCGCGCGCCGCCCAGGACGCGGCGCCGTCGTCGAGGCCTTCGATCAGGTTGGCGAGGCGGGCGGGGGACAAGGGGCGCGAGGTCAGACCGGCGCGCGTGATCTCGCGCAGACGCGTCAGCGCCAGCGCGGCGAGCGGCGAGCCGCGGTGGGCTTCGACCGCGGCCAGCCAGTCCTCGGCGACGGCGTCGAAGTCGCCCGAGGACAGGCCCGGGTGGGCGACCAGGAGGCGGGCGTCGAGTTCGGGCGCCGTCGCGCCGCCGGCCTGGAGCAGCGGGGCGAGGGCGAGGAGGAGGGTGGCGGGGGTCATGGTTGCGCGGGAACGAGCTCGATGCTCTGGTGCTCGGCTTCGTCGGCGGTGCGACACAGCTCGCGGAAGTCGGCGTAGCGCTCCGGCGGGATGCGCGCGCTCTTGAGTTCGAAGCGCTCCTGGATGCGGAGGTTGCCGTCGCCGAGGTCCTCGACCATCCACAGGAAGGCCCCGTCCGGAGCGTCGGCCAGCACCGGCGCCGGCAGGTCGCGCGCCTGCCATCCCTCGGGCAGGGCGACGACGATCTCGACCTCGCGGCGGAAGGGGCCGTCGAACAGCAGGTCCTGGTGGCGTTCGTTCTGGCCGGCGAAGCGCTGCAGGTAGTCGTTCGGCACCGGCACCGCCGGCAGCTCGAGTCCGCCCTCGAACGATCGCGCGAAGGCCTGCGCTTCGGCCGAGAAACGGTAGGTCCGGGGCGCCGACAGGTCCTCGACGTCGGGCAGCGTGATGACCGGGTCGCCGGAGTAGGGGCCGAGGAGGTTGGTGAGCAGCCGCTCGGCGGTCTCGCGGGCCTGCTCCGCGCCGCCGGCGAAGCCGCTGCGGTAGCGCGGATCGAAGCGCCCGTGCGGCGTGATGGTCACCTCGACGTCGGCGCTGCCGTCGGCGTGGAGCTCCACGTCGAAGCGCTGCTCCTCGCGGTCGTCGTCCGGCGTCGCGAACGGAATGGTGCGCCGTTCCACCCCGTCGTCACGCACGATCACGACCTCGGCGCCGCGGTCGTCGTAGGGGAGCACCTCCATCGGGTGGAGGCGCGCCGTCCCGTCGAGGAAGCGTTCCGCCACGCCTTCCTGCTCCGGCACGAAGAGGATGGCGTGGTTGAAGTGCCCGACCAGCGGCAGGGTCAGGTCCTGCTTGGGCCGCCGCCCCTGCCACTCGGGGGTTCCGGCGCGTCGGATGAGCACCGGCCACGACTCGATGCCCGATTCGGCCAGCATCGCCTTCATCAGGATGGCCTTGTCCTTGCAGTCGCCGAACTTGCGGCCGAAGATGACCGGCGCGGTGTACGGCTGGTAGCCGTGGATGCCGAACTCCCACGCGTTGTAGCGCACGTCGTTGGCGACGAAGTCGTAGATGGCGCGCAGCCGCTCCTCCGGCGTGGCGGCGTCGGCGGTGAGCCGGGCCACGGTCTCGCGCATCTCGGGCGACGTGGTGATGCCGGGGGCGATGAGTTGCCACCACCAACGCCCCAGGGCCTGCCAGTCGGCGTAGCTCGAGACCTGGACCCGCGGCGTCGTCTCCTCCGGCGGAGGCATGTTCGGTTCGAGCCGGCGTGGCGCGATGGGCCCGGCCCGCCAGCGCAGCTCGCGGCCGCCGTCCTCGAGCGTGCGGACCACCGGTTCGGCGGCGTCGGGTTCGGCGGCGGCGCCGTGGAGGTTCACGCCGTGCCAGCGGAGCGGCAGGCCGGCCGGTTCCAGCACCACCAGGTCGGCCTGGAAGGTCGGCACGTCGGGGTCGGGCGTCAGCGGGTGGTCGAGCCCGAAGTAGCGGCCGAACACCGAGGGGTGGCGGTCGTCCACCCGCCACTGCAGGTCCACGACGTCGCCGGGCGCCAGCGGCGGCAGGTCCACGCTGGAGCTGCGCCGGCCGCGGCCGGTGCGGGCGTGCTCGACGCTGCCGTCGGGACGGCGCACGTCGGCGACGCGCACCCGCAGCTCCTGGTCGCCGGGGAAGTACTGGAACCGCGGGCGGTCGTAGGCCCGCGCGCCGTTGTCGTTGAGGATGCGCACCACCTTGCGGTAGGCGCGCTGGGCGGTGCCGTCGGGGTTCACCTTCACCACCAACTGCCACAGCAGGACCTCGTTGCCGGCGCCGATCGGGGTCGGCAGGTCGGCGGCGTCGCGGCGCTCGATCACCGCCGACAGCGGCTCGAGGTAGGCGTCCTCGAACGAGGCCGGGCGGTTGGCCGCGACCAGGAAGTCGAGCAGACGGCGGTCGTCCTCGTTCGAGAAGTCGAGCTCGGTGGCGCGCTCGAGTGCGGCGATGGCGGCCTCGGTGTCGTCGCGGGCCAGTGCGCACCGCGCCAGCAGTGCGTGCGCCCGGGCGAGTTCGGGGCAGACGGCGACGGCGTCGCGGAGCACGGCCTCGGCGGCCTCGACCTCGCCCATGGCGAGCAGGTGCTCGGCGGCGTCGAGCCGCGGCCGCGGCGCCCACGGGGCCGCGGCCAGGACTTCGTCGAGCGCGGCGAGCTCGTCGTCGGCGCTCCACGCGGCGGCGCGGGCGCGGCGCACGGCGACGGCGCGCATCAGCCGTTCCGTCCTCGGCGAGACGGCAGCGGCCCCGGCCACCAGTCGCGCGTAGTCGGCGCTGCCCTCGGGCAGGACGGCGTCGGCGGCGTCGAGCGCGGTCCTCGGGAAGTGGGCGAGGTCGGGATGGGCGAGGACCCGGCGCCAGCCGGCGTCGGCGAAGGCGCCGAGGCCGAACTCGCCGGCGAGACGGGCGCGCTCCGTCTCGAGCACCAGGCAGTCGGGCAGCACCGCCAGGGCGCGCTCGAAGGTCGTGAGCGCCGGGATGGGGGCGTGTTGGAACCACCCGAGGAAGAGCGCCCGCGAGAACAGGGCCCACGGCTCGTCGGGCGAGCGCGCGAGCACGTCGCGGACGGCCTGCTGCCAGGGGTTGGGGTCGAACTCGGCGAGGCCGATCCAGGCCGGCGCCGACAGGAAGTCCATCGCCAGCAGCTGCATCCGAAGGTCGTCGGGCGCGGCGTCACGGGCGGCCAGGGCCTCGGCGCGGCCGGGGAACTCGTGGCGCGGCGCCGGCGAGTAGGTGGCGAGGAGGATGGCGCGTCGGCGCAGCGATTCGGCGTCGGTGGCGCCGGCGAGCCGCGCCAGCGCGCCGGGGCGCACCGCCGGGTCGAACGCGGGAGCGGCCGCGTCGGCGAGGACCCGCGGCGGCGGGCCGTCGTCCGGGGCGGCGGAGCTCTCGAGGAAGAGCGGCTCGCCGGTGGCGGCGTCCACCAGCCGCGCCGTCATCGAGAACCGGTGGTCGCGGCTGCCGAGGAGGACGGCGAGTTCGTTCCAACCGGCGTGGAGGCGGACGGGCACGGCGAGCGCGTCCAGTGAGAAGTCGTGGGCCTCGCGCGCATCGAGGATGGGGGCGCCGTCGTGCCAGGCGCGCGCCTCCTCGCCGACGCCGAGCATCAGGAGGGCGTCGCGGTCGGCGTCGCTCCGCACCCAGGTGCGGGCCACGACCGCGGCCTGCTTCCACGGCCGCACCAGGTGGCCGAACTCGACGATGCCGTTGGCCGGAGCCGGTGTCGGGGTGCGCCGCCAGCCGACCTCGCGGACCTTGCCGGGGTAGCGACTCTCGCGCGCCGGGTCGGCGCAGGCCGGGGGCAGGGTCGCCAGTGCGGCGCCGCGTTCGTTGTCGAAGGGGCCGACGAACTCCCAGTCGGTGAGCATGCCGAGGGTGCGCGCGCGGTCCAGGTCGAAGACGTGGACCGCGGCGTAGGCCATGCCGTGACGCGGCGCGACGGCGACGTCGGCGAGCAGCGAGCGGACCAGGCTCCAGTCGTCGTGCCACCGACCGGCGCGTTCGAGCGCGAGGACGAGCACCTCGATCTCGTCGGCGAGGGCGGCGGCGGTCTCGGCGTCGCCGGCGGCGTCGGCCGCGGCCAGCCGCGCCGCGCGGTCGCGGACGAGCTCGGCGTAGGCCTCGGTGGCGCCGACGGGGTCGAGGCGGCGCAGGTGGGCCCAGGCCTCGTCCTCGGTCAGCGGCTCGGCGGCGGTCCCGCTGCGGCGCACCGCCGGCGGCGGGCCGGGGGCGCGGAACCGGGAGACGGTCTCGGCGGGGGCGTCCGTCGGGGCCGCCGCGACGGGTTCCTGCTCCTGGGCGAGGAGGGCCGAGGCGGGCGAGGGGACGACGAGGAGGGCGAGGAGGAGCGAGCGAAGGGTCCCGCGCATGGCCGCATGCTAGCCGCCGGGGGGCCGGTCGGCACCTTCCCTCTTCGGTCGCAGGGCCCGCTCGGTCCAGGGGTTCCGGCGCGTCGTCCGCGCCCGCCCCGCGCCGCGGGGCGGGGGACTGGCAACCCTCTGTCGGACGTCATACACTCGGGGCGTGACCCGTCGTCAGCCCTTGAGCCCGCGGCAGCGCGCCGCCTGGGACGCCCTGCGGCGCTTCCAGGAGCGGCACGGCAGGCCGCCGACCCGCGCCGAACTCGGCGCCGCCCTCGGGGTGCGGGCGCAGACCGCCGACTTCCACCTCAAGGCGCTGGCGCGCAAGGGCTGGGTCGAGCTCGAGGCGCGGAGCGCGCGCGCCGTCCGGCTGCCGGGTGGCACGGCCGCGACCGACGCCGCCGGCGTCCCGGTCCTCGGCCGCGTCGCCGCCGGCGGCCCGCGGCTGGCGCTGGCCGAGGCCGAGGAGCGCGCCGCACCGCCGCCGCGCTGCCGCGCCGACTTCGCGCTGCGGGTCGAGGGCGACTCGATGGTCGAGGCCGGCATCCTCGACGGCGACCTCGTGTTCGTGCGGCGCGACCCCGAGCCGCCGTCGGGCGCGGTGGTGGTGGCGCAGCTCGGCGAGGGCGAGACCAGCGAGGTCACGGTGAAGCGGTTGCGGCGACGCGGCCGCGGCGTGGTCCTGGAGCCCGCCAATCCGGCCTACGCGCCGATCCGCGTGCCGCGCGGCGAGCCGCTGCGCATCCTCGGGCGCGTGGTCGGCGTCAGCCGCACCCTGGAACCCACCCTGCGCGGGGGGGCGCGTCGGCGATGACCGTCGTCTCGCTGCGTTCGTTGGCCGAGCACGAACTCGCCGCGCGCTTCGGCGGCGAGGGCGCCACCCACTTCGTGGTGGTCGAGGGCCGTCCGCTCGACGACGACGAGGGCCTGCTCGAGGGCGACGTCCTGGCCCTGTCGCTCGAGGCCGACGCCGAGCCCGGCGACCTCGTCGTGTGGTGGACCGGCGCCGAGCACAGCCAGGCCCTGGCCCGGGTGGACGACGACCTCACCCTGCACCCGGTGGCCGGCTTCCCGCCCCCGCCCCGCCGCCCCGAGCCCTCCCTCCGCGGCGTCGTCGTCGGCCGCCTGCGCAAGCTCGCCCCCCCGACCGAGCCCTAGGCGGCCGTCGTTTCAGAAGGCGCCGACGACGCGGACCAGGAACCAGACGATGGCCAGGAAGGTCGCGAGGACGGCGGCGGTCGAGAGGATCCCCATGCGCCGGGAGCGGATCCAGCCGCTGGCGCCGAGGCTCGCCAGCAGGAACACCATGCCCCCCAGGAAGGAGAAGGAGGTCCAGAGGAAGGCGCCCACGACGCCCGAGCGGGCGTCGGCGGGGTCGCGGTCGAGGAGGGACTCGACGACGCCCGAGACGCTGGTGAAGGAGGAGAGGGCCAGGCACAGGGCCGCGAACAGCGCACAGGCCGCGGCGCGGTCGGTGGCCCGGTCCTGGCGGGAACCCGCCACCAGCGTGGCGTAGAGGGTGATGGAGAAGCCGGCCAGGACCGCCGACAGGAAGCCGGCCTGCTCCAGGGTCCGGGAGAGGTTCTCGAGGGACATGGAGGGCATCCTGCCAGCCGCCCCGCCCTCCGGAAAGCCTCTCCGTCCGGCCACACGGCCACACGGGATGCTCCTCCGGATGCCTTTTCCGCCCGGATGGAGGCCAATCATCGGTGCTCCGGGCTTCGGCCCTGCCTCGAGCACAACTGGACGGGCCGGCTCGCTTGCATGGCCGTTCGTAGGAGACGAGAGTTGCATTCCGGCGGGGGGGGGGTACAACGCCCCCATGAAGAGAAACCTCACCCTGATGCTCGTCCCACTCCTGGCCCTCGGCCTGAGTAGGGAATCGAAGGCAGCCCAATCGCAGTCCCTCGTCCACGGCGAGCCCTCTGCATGCTGGAGCCTCCTGACGGTGGCAGAGCCCCTGCCCTGGAAAGACGGAGACTTGCAGTTCGATGGCCCCAAGGACTACATCCAATGGTACGTCTACGACTCCGGGCGCGACGGTGTGGGAACCGTCGATGCTTCGGACACGAACGACGATTCGTACATCACGCGACACAAGCGTCAGCTCTCCTATCTGGAGGCCTGGCAGTATTGCGGTGATCGGACCGGCCACCTCGAGGGGCTGGTGACCCTCACGGCCTATGGCGAGGTCTCGCTCACACGAGAAGGTCGAGCCCAAGGCGTAGCGGCAGCACAGGCCACGGGGTTCGCCCTCTACGAGTCGAATACGGAAGGCCAGACCGTGGTCCAGATCGACGATGCAGGGATGGAGACGACGACCTCGACGATCGGCACGATGTCCTTCTTCGTGCAAGGGGCCGGTTTCTCGATGAACTCGAACGTCGTCACGGGGTTTGGCCAAGCTTCGGAGAGTGACCAAAGGTACGTCTTCGAGAGCAAGTGCACCAACTACTGGGAGTTCACGACGTATTGCGGCATCGGCGTCGAGGCCTTCGTAGACTCCTCGGATGCGGAAGCGGTGATGGCCAACGGCATGATCTCCGTTTCGGTGACGGGGACGGTTACCCTGTCCGAGCTCGACCCGGAGGATTGCCCCTGAAGCCAATGGAGCTCGCAGCGACCCCGTCCCGCGTTCGGTGATGAAGCCCAAATCCATCGCATCGTCGTTGGGCGGGGTCCTCCTCGTCCTGGCGTTCGTGCTCTTCCTGCGCAACGAGCGCCATCGGGCCGAGGTCGTCCCGGAACCGGTCCCGGACGCACCCGAAGCGGCCGGTCTCGAGGCTCCACCCGAGCGCGCATCGGTCTCGGAAGGGGACGGGAGGTTGCGGCTCGTCCTGCCGGACGGGCTTCGCGCCGCAGGAGTGGAACTCGTCGGTCGGAACGCGCAGGGAGGTGAGTTCGAAGGGCGGGTGGACGTCCCCGGAAGCCTCGACCTGCCTGCGAACGGGCCGTGGCTCCTCCTCGTGCGTGGGGATGGAGTCGCCCCCCAGCTCGCGCTCGAAGACGTCGGCGGCGACGGCGCCGTCCTCGAACTCGTGCCCACGGGGGAGCTCCGCTTCGTGGTGTCGCTCCCCTCCGACTGGCCGGAGGCAGGACCGCCGGTCTCGGCCCTCCTGGTGCCCGACCCCGAGGCCTTTCGAGAAGGGCTCTCCCACGTCGAGGGCGCCTTGCTGGACCGGAGGTTGCGCTTCTTCGGGCAACCGGCAACGCCGTCTGGAGCACTCGGCGGACTCGCGGAAGCGACCCAGGAGGACGTCCTGCGGTGGATGGCGGAATGGTGGGCTTCGGAGGACCCCGCAAGCCTCTCGAACGGCGACCGGCCGCGCGGGGTGGCTCCGGTCCCCATCGTGGTGGACCTCGAGGAGGACGGCGACCGCCTCACGGGTCGGGTGCAGGAGCTGCCGGCCGTGGGCGCCCATCGCTGGCGGCTCGACGTCGATCGGGCCTTCGAGGTGCAGCCTTCCCAGGGACGGGACGGTCGGGCCCTCGGTCCGGACGCCGCCGTCCTGTCCGGAACCTTCCGGGTTCCCGCCCACCGGGTGCTCACCCTGGAGGGCCGGATCCAGCCCGATACGTCGGTGCGCGGGCGACTCGACTACGGCATCGTCGCCGGCGAGGTGGTCGGAGCCAAGGTGGTCGTCAACCGTGCCCGAAGGAGGACCGCTGCGGACGGACGAAGCTGGCTGGCGGAACGCGCGACGGAGGTCGTCCTCCGACCGGACCCGACCGGGGCCTTCCTGGCGCGAGGCCTCGCGTCCGGCACGAAGACCCTGGAAGCGGTGTGGTGGGACGACGAGGGCAACCACTACGTGGCGCATCGCGAGTTCGAACTGGCGGAGGGGCAGCACCTGGACCTGGGGCTGGTCTCTCCCGTTCCGGGACCGGCGTTGGGGCTCGAGGTCGTCCTCGAGGACGCCGACACGGGGACCGTGCTCCGGCCGGACGAGGTCTTCACCGCCGATGGAACCGCTCCCCTGGGCCGGGTGCTGTTCATGCGCGCCGACCCCAAGGCCGGCCTCGATGCCGGCTTCGGTGGGGTCTCCTACCCTCCCTTGGGCGAGCGCGTCGTCGTGCATGGCCTGGGGCCCTACCGATGGCGGGTCTCGTGGGGACTGGACCATCGGGTGACGGAGGGGGCCCGCATGGCGGAGGGCTACCGCATCGTCGCCGCCCGCGGCAACCGCGTCGTGGACCTGCGCGACGAGACCGAACTCCGGTTGCCCATCCGCCTGCGTCGGGAGACGGGTGGCGTGGTCCGGTTGCTCCTCCCCTCGGGGACGGAACCACCGGATGGCCTGGGCCTCTCCGCCACGTGCCTCGGAGCCCCGCCGGACGCCCCGCCCCTGGGCGAGGTCCGCTTCCGGACCGACCCCGAGACGATGGCCCTCGAGGCGCCGCTCCCGGTGGATGCGATGCCGTGCTTCCTCGTCCTTCGCGACCGGGAGCCGACGCGTCCCGGCTGGGTCGGTGCGGCGTGGTTGCGCGCCGACGGGTCGGGCGGGGACCCGGCCGCCGCCCTCGAGGTGCCCCTGCAACGCGGGGTGCCGGTGGTCGTCCGCACCGACGCCGCGCACTGGGAGGGAGGGCGCTTGCCGACCTTCCTGCCCGTGGACGTCCGCGGTTGGCCCCGTTTCGATCGGCCGCACTTCATGGCCATCCATGCCGTGGAACTCGGCGGCGCCGAGGGTGACTACTTCCTGGGGCCGGTTCCCCCCGGGGTCGTCCTCGAGGAGCGCTCCAGCGGCTCCACCTTCGCCGTACCGCCCGAGGGCGGGGCCTGGGACCTCTCCCCGTAGCCTATGATGGCCCGCGTGGGGCCCGGGGCCGGCAGGAGGAGAGCATGAGGCGGCTGCGCCGGGCGTTCGCGGTCGTGCTCGTCCTCCTGGCCTCGTTCCTGGCGTGGCGCTCCGCGACGGGTTCCCGCGACGACACCCGGGGAGCCGGGCTCGACTCCGGAGGGCGCCCGGCGGCGGATGCGCTCTCCGATGGGGCTGCTGACGGCCACGGCGGCCCCGGACCTGGGGGCGTCCGGCGCGCGCCGCCTCC
>Ga0256830_1001103_pt1 | contig 19540 bp, 18 predicted proteins | sample 128326metaG_FD_190537 | JGI IMG/M metagenome (GOLD analysis project Ga0256830, IMG submission 190537) | Hydrothermal vent microbial communities from Lau Basin, Pacific Ocean - 128-326 | ecosystem: Environmental > Aquatic > Marine > Hydrothermal vents | place: Pacific Ocean: Lau Basin | collected... | reverse complement strand
AGGTGAGAAGGCTGTCGTGCGGACCGCCGGCGTGGCTGCCGGCCACCTGCGTCGCAAACAGCCGGCGCTGCACCCAGCGCAGCCGCTCGTCGGTAACCGGCTCGTCGGTGTTGCCGTCGAAGCCCGCGAACCGGCGCGCCTCCTTCTCGGCGTCGTTGGTCGCCATGTTGCGCACCGAGACCGTGTGGTTCGTCGAGAGCTTGTAGGAGACGTTCAGCATGCCGCTCAGGTGCGCCGCCTCGGTATCGGCCCGGAAATCGTCATAGTCCACGAAGAGTTGCTGCCGGCCCGGCCCGGCGAGGCGGTAGGCGCGGAAGATCTCCGGGTAGGCGCGGAGCTCGTTGGAGAACGAGACGGAACCGACGATGCCCAGCCTGCCGAATGTGTTGCCGGCCACCACGTTGTAAGACTGTTCGGGCCGCGCTGACTTGACGGGCCTCGGCTCCCAATTCACGGGCAACAGACGGCCGAAGCCGGTGAGCTCTTCGTCAGTGAAAGCGCCTCGGAAAAGGCGGGCGTCGGTCGGGATCTCGGCCGGCAGGCTGCGGGCGCCGTTGTCCAGGCCGAAAAAGTCGAGGCCTCCGCCCGGGTAAGTGTAGAAGCGCCCGCCCGTCGTTCGCGTATTGACCCCGAGCGAGGTTCCGACCTGGAACACCGCCGCGTGGGGGAACCGTACCGTCTCCACCTGTACGACCCCGCCGGAAAACTCGCCCGGAAGCCCCGCGGAGTAGGTCTTGACGACCCGGATGTGGTCGATCAGTTGGGAACGGAAAAGATCCATCGGCACGACGCGCTTCTCGGGCTCGGTGGTGGCGACGGCCGCGTTGTTCAACATTGTGGCGCTGTACCGCTCGCCGAGCCCCCGCACGAAGACGTGCCCGTTGGCCAACACGGATACTCCAGTCACGGTGGCCACCGCTTCGGCCGCGTCCGAGGCGGGCATTTTGGAGATCTCCTCGGCGCTGATGCCGTCGGTTACCGAGGCGGCCATCCGGCGTTCGGCCAGCAGACCGTCGGCGGTCGTCGCCGCCGGCTCGGCCTCGGCCGTGACCTCTACCGTCGTTACCGCATCGTCGGCGACGATGACCGTGGACGCCTCCGTGACCGCTCCGGGCGCCACGGCCACGCCTTCGATCGCCGCCGCCAGATAGCCGGGGGCGAGAACGTTCAGCGTGTAGGCGCCCTGCGGCAGCCGGATCTCGAACCGGCCGTTTTCGTCGGCCGCCGCTTGCACTTCGGGTCGGCCCTCCACGGTAACCGTGGCGCCGGGCACCGGCCGGCCGGTCTGCGCGTCATAGACGGCGCCCGCCACCAGCCCTGTCTGCGCGGCGCCGGCCTCCTGTTGAGCCGGCGCGGTCTGCAGGGCCGTCGCGGCGACCAGCGCCAACCAAACCAGACATGTCAGGATGTTCTTGAGCGTCACCATTGCCTCTCTGTTTCCGCCGTATGCGCGGATGCGCTCGCCGGAGGCCCGCGGCCTCGTGGGAACCGGAGTTGCGGGCCGCCGATCGCTGTGTCTCATTCGGCCACCCAGATCGAGACCAGGTTCGTCTTCACTCCCCGCACGTCGGCGAGAACGGGAACCTGCCCATTGACGAACGGCTCGTCGGGAACGAAGACGTTCAACTGCCAGGCATTCACGAGGTTCGGCGCCAGACCGCTGAACTGCACGCGGGCTTCGAGAACCGAGATCCACACTCTGGGCAGGGTGGACGTGGGAATCAGACGGTCCGTGGGCGCGGGGGCGCCGTCCGGCGGCAGTTCGGCGAAATCCGCGCCGACGCCGAAGACCTGGACCACCTCGCCACGGCGCGCCGGGTTCGCCGGTGAGTTCACCGTGCCGTCCTGGTTCAAGACAGCTCCCGGCCGGGTCGGGTCAGCCGGATTGACGGAAATCAGCCCCGGGCTGATCGGCCACATGGATATCGATCCCTCGTAGGTCGTGTTCCCGGCCACCGCAACCCGGAACGGAACTTTCCCGGTCGTTGGCGTGTCCGCCGGCACGAGGAAGTTGATCTGCGTCCGGCCGACGAAGTTCATCGGCGCCGCCGCGCCGTTCACGAAGACTTGCACGCCTCCGAGCGTCGTCGGGAACGGAACCGAGTCGGCGACGGTGTCCAAAACCCCGACGGATTCGAAGTCGCCGAAAGCGGTGGCCCAGCATCCCGGCGACAGCGGGAAGCCGGGCTCGAAGCTGGCGGCGTTGACCACGGCGACTCTTTCTTGGGCGGTTGCCGGCCCCGTCCACGCGGTCCAGACCGTGAGTGCGACGATGCATTGGAGTAATAGCTGCTTGCTCATACGTTTCTCATGCGCGCCGGCCGTTTCGACACGACGGATCTCCCGGCCGCTGCCGGAGACCTTATCCCCGGCGGCCGCCGGAGCCCATGGCCGGCGGCCCGGCGCCCTTCTCAGCTGCTAGCATGACCGCACGGCGGTTCGATTCCGTGAAAGCAATGTGAAAGTTTGGTGAACTTCGGTCGGCCTGAACCGGGCCGCAGGCGGGGGGGCCGGCGGGTGGGATTCGGGCAAGGGTCCGGGCGAGCGCTCGGCGCCGGAGGGTGCGGGGGCCGCGAGGGCGTCGGTGCGGGCCGGTTCAGGATTCCCGGCCGGCGGCGTCGGGGCCGTCCCCGGCCGGCGGCTGTTCCTGGAAGCTGTAGCCGAACCCTCGGACGGAGCGGATGTAGCGGGGATGGGCCGGGTCCGGCTCGATCTTCTGGCGCAGCCGCAAAATGTAGACGTCCACGGTGCGCGCGGTCACCGTGCGCCGGGGACCCCACACGGTACCGAGAAGCTGCTCCCGGCTGAAGACGATTCCCGGCCGCTCCATCAGGTGCTCGAGCAGCCGGAATTCAGTGGCCGTCACCGGGACTTCCTTGCCCCCGGCCCGAACCGTGCACGCGCCGCGGTCCAGCTCCAGGTCGCCGGAGCGCAGGATGCGCGCAGGCGCCTGCCGCGTACGGAACTGCGTCTTGATCCGGGCGATCAGCTCACGGACGAAGAACGGCTTGACGATGTAGTCATTGGCGCCGATCTCCAGCCCCACGATCCGGTCCGCTTCCGAGACGCGGGCGGTCAAGAAGATCACCGGCAGGTGCGCCAGGTCCGGGTGATTGCGTATCGCCTTGCAGATCTCCAGTCCGTCAGAATCCGGCAGCATGATGTCGAGCAGCACCAGATCCGGCCGCTCCCGCAGGAAGAGCTCCAGGGCCCCCTTGCCCGTGTGGGAGCCCACGAAGGCGAAGCCTTCCTTCTCCAGGTTGTATTTCAACAGGGCGAACAGGTCTGTGTCGTCTTCGATGAGGGCGATCTTCTTCTTCATTGCGTGCCCGCTACTTTACATCGTGTCGCAGCCCCGGTTACAGCTCGGTTTCATCTGCGTGAATGTCGGCTTCATAACCGCCGTCGTCCGCCGGAGCCCCGGCGGGCGAAGGGTTGTCGGCGGCGGGTACCGTGAACGAGAACACGGCTCCTTCGCCGTAGGTGCTCTCCGCCCGCACCGTGCCTCCCATCGCCTTCACCACGTGCTTGACGATCGAGAGGCCAAGCCCCGTGCCGCCCAGCTCCCGCGAACGGGCCTTGTCCACCCGGTAAAAGCGCTCGAAGAGCCGCGGCAGGTCCGGTTCCGGTATGCCCGGGCCCGTATCGCGCACGCGGATCTCGACCACGCTTCGACCGTCTTCGGCCTGCTTCAGCGCCGCCGAGACCTCCACCCGGCCCCCCTCGGGCGTGAATTTGACCGCGTTGTCGAGCAGGTTGCCCAGCGCCTGATGAAAGCCTCCCGCGTCGCAGTAGACCGAAGCGCCTTCGGGAGCCGGCGCCGCCTCCAGGGCGATCCGCTTGCGGCCGGCCATCGGCTTGAAGTTCTCGACGCACTCCTCGAGGAGACGATTCACCGGCCACCGGGCCGGTTCCATCGTATGCAGCTTCAGTTCGAGGCGCGAAAGCGTCAGAAGGTCGTTGGCCAGGTTGGCCAGCCGCTCGGCGTTGGCGCGGATGATTTGGAGAAACCGGAGGTTGTGTTCCGGATCGTTCACCGCGCCGTTGAGGAGCGTCTCCGTGTAACCCTGAATCGACGCCAGCGGCGTCCGGAGCTCATGGGAGACGTTGATGATGAAATCCCTCCGCACCCGTTCCATCCGCTCGAGTTCCTGGTGCTCCCGCGTCAGTTGATCGAAGGTGTGCTCCAGTTTCGCCGCCGTCTCGTCGAGCTTGGAGGCGAGCAGCGCCAGCTCGTCGCGCCCGCGCCAGTTCAGGCGTTTCCGGAAGCCCCCGTCGGCCAGGTGTCCGGCGAACTGGATGATCCGGCTCAAGCGGGAAGAGAACCGCCGGGCCAAGAACGCCGCCACCAACATCGCCGGAACGAAGGCGTAGACCATGGAAAGCAGCGTCTCCTTGCGCATCGCGGCGATCTCTTCCTCGAGGTCCGCCAGCGGCACCGCCACGCGCAACGCTCCTGAAGCGATGGGGACCGCCACATAATAGAACATGACGCCCAACGTCGGACTCCTCCGCCGGCTGCTGCCCACTTCGCCGCGCAGGGCCGAAGCCAGCTCCGGCCGTCCGGCGTGGTTCTCCATTCGTGCGGGATCGGCTTCGGAATCGGCCAGCACCGTGCCGTCCTGGGCGATCACCGTGATCCGGACTCCGGCCTTGCGCCCCAGCTCCTGGAAGCGTTCGTGCGGCAGCTCTGCGAAACCGGTCGGGGAGAGCTCGGCCAGCATCCGGGCCTTTTCGAGCAGGTCGCGCCGCCGCTGTTCCATGTAGCTGGCTTCCGTGCGCCGCGTCACCAGCGCTTCCAGGGCGACCAGGGTGATCACCAGCACGCAGAGGACGCCGAGCAGAAGTTTGGCCAGGATGCGCGCGGTCAAGCTGCTCTCCGGAGGGTGTTCGGTCGCGTAACTTTACATTCTACGGGCAACCGCCGGGGCTCCGAGGCCGTCCGGCCTGCGCACCGCTCATCTGCCGGCCGTCTTGCGGTACAACCCCTTCTTGCGGATGTATTCGAGCACCGCCTCGGGCAGCTCCGCCGGCGTCTCGCCCGCCGCCAGCCGCGCCCGGATGCCGGAAGAGGATACGGGCAGGGCCAGCGTGTCCAACCGGTGGACGCGCGCGCCGGGGACTTCCCGGTAATCGTGACCCGGCCGGGTCGCGACGATGAACTCGACTTCCCGCACCAGATCTTCCCAACGGCGCCACGTGGTGATCTCACCGAAGGCGTCGGCGCCGATGATCAGGTAGAGCCGGTCCTTGGGCCCGAGCCGGCGCTTCAGTTCCCGGACTGTGTCGATCGTGTAGGAGGGGACGCGGCCCTCTTCGAGCCGGGAGGGCTTCAGTCGCGGGTCGCCCCGGCAGGCCAGCTCCACCATCCGGTAGCGGTCTTCATAGGGGGCGGCCGCCGCGCCCCGCTTGTGCGGCGGGACCGCCGCCGGCACCAGCAGCACTTCGTCGAGCCCGAACTTCTCCGCCGCTTCCCGGGCCACCGTCACGTGGGCCGAGTGGATCGGGTCGAAAGTCCCCCCGAAGAGCCCGATCTTCCTGTCCGCCGGCATCCCCGACCTCAGAAGGTGATGCCGAGCAGGAAGTCGGCCTGGTTGCGGTTGTATTCGATCAGCGCCGGCCCCTTGCCGCTCTCGCCCGATCCCCACCGGGTGAAGCGCAGCTCCGGCGACAGGCGCAGCCGCCCGATTTTGATTTGCAGGCCGCCGCCCATCACGAAGCCCCAGCCGCTCTCCCTCAGGTTCGTCGCCAGCGACGGCAGGCTGCCGAAGCTCCGGTACGCTCCCCCGGCCGTCACGAACGGCCGAAGACCGGCGCCCGGCAACCGGTACTTCACCAGCAGCGGGATGTCCCAGTTGCCCACCGTCTCCTTCGAGCCGACCGGTTCGCCGTCGGCCCCGGGGCGCGTCACCTTCATTTCCGTGCGCCGGTAGAGCAGATCGGCTTCCACGCCGAAGCCGAGCGGCAAGAACAGCTCGGCGCTCGGCCCGATGGTGAAGCGCGCCGTCGATGGGTCGAACCGGAAGCTTTCCCGTTTCACCGACTGAAACGCGTCGCTCAGCGGCGCGCCGGCCCGGAGCCCGACGGCGAACCAATCACCCGCCAGCGCCGGCGCGGCCGCCACCGCTACTATCAGCAGGTACCTGCGCATGGAACAATTCAAAGCGAAATTGTACCGCACGCGGCCGCCGCGCCGCCCGCTAGAATTGAGACAGCGATGCCGGACCGCCTCTACCTCTCCTACTGGCTGCGGGGCTTCACCGAACACAACATGCTGCGGCATTTCGAGAACGCCCTGCGGCGGTTCCCCTTCTCCCGCATGCGCCCCCAGGCGATCCTCGCCATCCGGGCCGTGGACTTGGCCGAGGCGCCCCTGCTCGAGCGCGAGTTCGCCGGCGAGATCGACGTCGGGGCGATCATCGAAGCCTGCCGCTGGCACAACAAGCCGGACCACGCCTTCGAGCTCGCCACCTTCTGGGAGCTCTGGACGCTCGCCGACGGGGAATGGAAGTTGCGCCCGGCCCCGATCGGGATCTGGTGCTACGGGCCGCTGTTTCCCAGCGAGTACGGCGAGCAGCTCCGCTTCGAATTCGGGCTGGAGACCCTGTTCCTTCCCGGCGAGAACTACGACGGGCCGCTGGCGCCGATCCGACACAACATCCGCAGCCTGCTGCACCTCGTCGATGATCTCGACGGCGCCCTTCCGGCCGAGAAGCGGCTGCTGTGGTCCGAGTCCGGGGGCAACTTCGCCGAACGCCTCCGGGAGGCTCTCGCCAGGATCGAGGCGAAGCAGGGGAGCGGCTAGGCCAGCAGGCCCAGCAGCGCGTCGCGCAACTGCTGCGGCAGGAAGGGCTTCTGCAGGAAGCAGGTCCGCGGCTGGCTCGCCTCCGGCGGCGGCTCCGGGAACCCGCTGCACAGCACCGCCGCAAGTTCAGGATTCTTCGCCCGCAGCCGCGCGAGCAGCTCGGTGCCCATGTAGTCGGGCAGCGTCAGGTCGATGACCGCGGCCCGGTAGGCCTCCGGCTCCTCGGCGAACGCCGCCAGCGCCTCGGCGCCGCTGCCGAATCCGGAGATCTGGAAGCCTGACTGGCTGAGGAAGCGCCCCAGCAGCCCGAGCAGGACCCGCTCGTCCTCGACCACCAACACGCGCGCCGCCATGGCGGTAGTCTGCACGCTCCCTAGGCTCAGAACAAAGACACGGGGATCTCGCCCGGGCTGAAGACCAGCCCGACGAAGCCCCGCATGCGGTGGCGGCTGTAGTTGGAATCCCTGAGGTTCTGGCGCCGGTAATCGACGCCCGCCGTCAGATGCAGCGACCGGGTGAGCCGCACGCCCATCCCTGCGCCTCCGCCGTAATTGCCGTACCGCACTCCGCCCGTCATCGTGGCCTGAGCCAAATAGTAGGTTCCGTGGAATCCGAAGTTGACCCGAGACGTGGCCGTGTAACTGTAACGCACGCCCACCGTGGTCGCCTTCGACGTCGCCATGAACGAGTTGCCCGGGCGGATGCCGTGGAACCCGAAGAACGACAGGCCGCCCCTCTGGAATACCCGGGTCACGGTGGCGCGGATCGACGGGCCCACCGTCGTCAGTTCGACCGGTTGCAGAGTGGACCCACGCCCGATGATTGCAGCGATGACCGGATCCAGCGGTACGCTCACCACCCGTTCCGAGCGCAGCCGGTAAGCGCCGGCCGCGAGCGACATCTGCCACCGCGGCGAGAACCGGTGCTGCAACGTGAGGTGCAGATTGTGGATCCAGCTTTGGCCGACGTTTGCGCTGAAGTAGAACTGAGAGTACGTGTAAGAGACGCCGACTGTCGTCAGCTCGCTCACCCGGTTGTTCAGGGCCGCTCCGCCGGAGAACCCGGAGTTGTCCAACAAGGCTCGCGAACGGCGCTGAGTCGTGAACGCGCCCCCGCGAACCGTGAAGTACCACCGCGGCGACAAGAAATGACTGACGCCCGCCCGCCCGGAGAGCCGCGTCGTACGCGTATCGAACGGTTCGATCGCCGAACCGTCCAGCTCCTCGTCCACATCCACGACCACCGGCCGGTAGACACCGCCGTAAGCGTAGCTGAAACTGGAGGCGTTCACGCCGACCTCGAACGCCGTCCTCACCGATGCCTGCCGCGCGTAGTTCAGACCGAGGCGCCCGTCAAAGCCGTTGAAGCTGCGCTCGTTTCGCGAATGGGCCCGGTAACCCGCCACGAAGTCCAGCGCCAGCGTGTCATGCTGTCCGTGCCGGGCCCCGTAGACGCCGACCCGGCCGATGATACCCGGCCCGCTCAGTTTCTTGAAGTTGCCCGCCTCATCGGTCGCCGGTGCGAACAGATCTGTGTAATAGTTGGCCGTGACTCCGGCGTGAAAGCGAAAACTGATCGGCTGCCCCAGGTATTTCCCCAGCGGGGCCCCGGCCCGGTCCAGTACGGCCGGGCCGGTGTAACCGCCCGTGTCCTGGCCCGAGGCCGCGGCGGTCCCCAAGACGAGCACCAGCCATACTTTCCTCGACAAAGCTCCTCCTCGCTTCCTCGTTCTTTTCGGCCGCAACGCTACCCCCCGACCGCATCTCCGCCGCCGGCGGCGCTGCAAAAACTGAGTCTGACGCCTCCCCCGGCCGATGTCAAGTGCCGAATCGGATTGAATCCGCTACTCTTGTACTGAGCGAACATCCCATGTCCGAGCGCCCGAAGCGCCGCCCCTGGCAGCAGTCCTCCTGGCTGGCCTGGTGGTACTTCGCCATCGCCGCCGGCTTCCTGCTGCTCGCCGTCTACTATCACTTGCGCGGCGCCAACCCTTGGCTGGTCGCTCTGCGCGGCGCCATCTCGGCCGCCTTCGCCCTGCTCGGCTATTTCCAGCTACGCCTGGCCCGGGCCGGCAAAGGCCGCGGCGGCCCATGATATCCTCGATATTCTGATGAGCTTCGACGCTCTGTTGTCAGCCGACTGGATCCAGACGATCCGCCACAATACCTGGGACAGTCCCGTCGTCCACGTCTTCATCGTCGTCCTCGTCACCGGCGCGATCAACCTGATCGTGCGCCGCATCCTCCGGCGCGTCCGCGAGCAGATCATCGCCCGCACCGAGAACCCCTGGGACGACGCTTTCTTCGACGCGCTGCCCGGCCCCGTTACCGTCGCCATCTGGGCCACCGGCCTCTTCGTCGCCGCCCGCGTCATCGGCGGACAGATCCTTTCCCACCCCAGGGTCACGGATCTGTTCGTCATCATCCTCATCGCCGACGCTGCCTGGTTCTTCGTCCGCTGGATCCGCCGCACCGAGGAAGAGCTGATCAAACTCAATCAGGCCAAGAAGAAGCCCGATGAACGTCTCGATCCCACCACCGTTCACGCCGTCGGCAAGCTGCTCCGGCTCACCGTCAACATCACCGCCGTGCTGGTGGCCCTTTCTTACCTGGAGATCGACATCACGGCCGTCCTCACCTTCGGCGGCATCGGAGGCGTGGCCGTCGGATTCGCCGCTAAGGACCTGCTGGCCAACTTCTTCGGCGGCCTCACCATCTACCTGGACCAGCCCTTCAAGGTCGGCGATTGGATCCGTTCCCCCGACCGGGAAATCGAGGGCACCGTCGAGTACATCGGCTGGCGCCACACGCGCATCCGCACCTTTGACAAGCGCCCGCTCTACGTGCCGAACTCCGTCTTCACCACCATCGTCATCGAGAACCCGCAGCGCATGCTCAACCGCCGCATCTACGAGACCATCGGCGTCCGCTACGACGATATCCGGAAGATGAACGCCATCACCCGCGACGTCGAGCAGATGCTGCGGAACCACCCGGAGATCGACACCAATCAGCTCCTCATGGTCTACTTCAACGAGTTCGCTGCATCTTCTTGTAATTTCTTTGTTTACACGTTCACCAAGACCACGAACTGGTCCTACTTCCACAAGGTCAAGCACGAGATCCTGCTCAAGATCGCCGACATCATCGACTCCCACGGCGCCGAGATCGCCTTCCCCACCCAGACGCTCCACGTCGCCTCGCTGCCGGAGCCCCGGCCGGTTCTGGAACGCCCGGAATCCGAGCGGCTCGCCGGCGCGGGAGCCGATCCCGGCGATTGAGGCTGCGCCGGGCTCCTCAGCGGAAGACGATCAGACTGTGGACCACCACGTCCCGGCCCTTCGTCTCTTCCTTCGACCCCTCGTAGGGTTCCCCCCGCACCACCACGCGCAGCGTGTGCGGCCCGTCGGGCAGGCCGAACCGGTGGTAGAGGCTCTCGCCGCCGCGCTCGCCGTCCTCCATGTAGCAATCGACGGTAACCGGCGGTTCGCTGTCGAGGTAGACGTCGGCTTTACCCCCCGCCGGAAAGTACGAGGTCGTCAGGATGAATCCGGTTCCTTGGAAGCTGATCGACGCCTCGGCCCCCTTCTGCCCGGATCGCTTCATCCCCTTCCGGGCCCGGCCGCCCCGGGCGACGTGCGCACGCCACCGGCCCTTCCAGCTCCAGCGCTCGTCCTGGCTCCCGATGCGCTCCACCGGTGCGCCGTAGTCGTTCCAGACCTCGAGCGGGGCCGGTTCAGGCTGCTCGACCGGGACCACCAGCGTGTCGCCCAGAAACTTGCCGCCCCGCTGTTGGGCCAGCTCAATGGCGCGCTGGACGGTCGATTCCACGATCGTCCGCAAACTGTGGTTCGTGTAACTGAACTTCTCGTCCTCGATCTCGGGTATCGCCGCCTTGAACTCCTCCGGGATGCGCTCGTAGCCGTAGACGACCCCCAACACGCCGCCGGCGCTCGCCGGGTTGCAGTCGGAGTCCTGTCCGGCCCGCGTCGCCACGCGCAGCGTCCTCTCGAAGTCCCCGCCGCCGTAAAGCAGCCCCAGGGCGACGTAGGCGCCGTTGAGCTTGGCGTCGATGTTGAAAGGCGCCAGGGCCCCGTGCGGGCAGGGATCGTTCCGGTTCCACTTCTCCTCGATCAGGCGCCAGGTGGCCGTCCAGTCGTCCGGGTTCTCTTCGGACCACTCCAGCGTGTCGCGGATGATCTGCGCGTAGGGGCTTTCCGGCGGCAGGCACGCCAGGCCCGCCTCCACCAGCTTCCTCGGATCGCTTTCGAAGAACGCCGCCGAGTACATCCCGCAAATGAACATCCCGCCGTAGATGCCGTCGCCGTAGTTCATCACCCGGCCGGCCCGCCGGCAGTAGTCGTTCGTCGCCCGGGGCATGCCGGGGGCCATCAGCCCGATGAAGTCGGCCTCGATCTGGAAGTCGATGTCGTTGGCGTGGGCGTTGTAGCGCGGGTGGCCGCTTTCCGAAGCCGGGATGCCGTGCCGGAGATTGCGCCGTCCCGCCAGGTTCGCGTGCCAGAGGCGGTAGCGGCTCCGGCGGAACATTTCGCCGAAGTCCTCCGTCGTCGCCCCCAGGCCCTTCTTGTCGAGGACCTCGGCGAACGTCATGTCCACGTAGATGTCGTCCTGCCGGAGCGAGTTCTTCACCCGCTCCGGCGTCCACTCCGGCAGCTCCTCCTCGGGGATGATCTCACCCTTCCAGCGGAACTCCGTCGGGGCGCCGTAGCTGACCCCGATCATCTGGCCGGCCCAGCCGCCTTTGATCTTGTCCTGGAGCCGGGCAAGCGGGATCTCGCGCATCTCGGGCCCCGCCGGACCCTCTTGCTGCGCGCAGGAAACCAGAAAGAAGCCGGCGGCGGCGGCCGCACACAACACCCGTTTTCGCATGTGGCCGAAACTATCAGAGGCAGGATCGGCGTGTCAAAACGCCGGACGATTACGCGGCGGGTTCTCCCGGCGAACCGGCGGCGTCCGCCGCCGGAGAAGGTCCGGTTTCGGGCCTGGGCTCTCCTGCGGCCTGCGGTGCGGCTCCCCTGGCCGCCTGCTCGCCCGCCTCCACCGGCCCCCATTCCTTGGGCATCACGATCCAGCAGATCACGTAGGCGATGAAGCCCACCCCGGTGAACAGCGCCGCGCACAGCCAAATGATGCGCATCAGCGTCACGTCCACTTCCAGGTAGTCGGCGAAGCCGGCGCAGACGCCGGCGATGCTCTTCTTGTGCATCGGCCGCACCAGGCGCTTCCCGGAGGCGCTCTGGAACGTCGGGCGGGGCGCCGCCCGCCCCTTCACCGGCTTGCCGCAGTTCGGGCAATAGTTGTGGCTCTCGGCGAGTTCCTGGCCGCAGGCTGTGCAGTACATGGTCGCTGCTCCTTCGTCGCTCATAACCATGTTACGTTCGGCCTTCGGCTTCTGTTCCCGCAGAGTCGCCCGGTATTCCCCGCCGGCCCGCCGCCGCTGCGGTGCCCAGCCGGACCGGACGCCCGCCCCGGGACGCCTCGCCCCCGCGAGAGGCGCCGCCGGCCTATCGCCGGGCGGAGACGGCCGCTACGGGAGCGCCGCCACCCAGGAGTTGTCCTCGAACCACTTCTTGTACAACCGGTCCAGCAGGCCGATCTTGTCAAAGGCCGTCATGTAGTTCTCGAGCAGGTTCTTGAACTGCGGGTCGTTCGCCCGGACCGCCATCCCGACCGGCTCGACGGTGAGCGGTTGGGTCAGCGTCTCCAGGCCGTCGTGAGGGAAGCGCAGCAAGGCGAGGAAACAGGCGGGCATGTCGGCGATCATCGCGTCGGCCTTGTCCTGCCGGACCATGTCCACGGCCTCGGCGTAGTTCTTGACGGCGGTGATCTGAGCTTTCGGAAGGTATTTACGGGCGAAGCTCTCGCTGGTGGACCCCGCCAGTACGACGAGTTTGAGATCCGACTCGTCGAGATCCTTCGCTTCGCGCGCCCGGGCGAGCAGCGACGACTTGGTCAGGATCGACTTGCCGGAAAGAACGTACGGCCCGACGAAAGTCGCGTCCACGGCCCGCTTCGGCGTGATCGAGACTCCCGAAAGGACCACGTCGATCTCGCCTGCCTCGAGCGCGGGCAACAGCTCGCCGAACGGTTTCTGGACGATGCGCAGGTCTACGTCCAGCGAGGCGGCGAGCGCTTCCGCCAGATCCACTTCCATGCCCATCAGCTTCCCGCTCCGGTCCCGCATGTTGAGCGGTGGCTGGTCCCCGCTCATTCCAACGCGCAGGATTCCGTCCTTGACGATCCTTTCGAGCGTCGGCGCTTCCGCCGCGGCTGCCGGGGCGGCCATCCCGCCGAGCAGCACGCCCGCCGCGAGCAGCAGCGCCATCACCCACTTGGTCCGTTTCATCTCACCCTCCTCGATCGGTCTCGGCGCGGCCTCCGGCCCGCCTTCACCCTCAACAAGATGCGAATGCAACCCGGAAAGAACCAAGGAAAAACGGCCTGCCGGCGCCCGGCTTATCGATTCGTGAACAGATACTTGCCCCCCGCCGAGACCACTACCCGCAGGCGTTGGGCCCCCACGAGCGCTTCGAACCGGGGAACCTGCGTTCCGGCAGCGCACAAGTACCAGCGCTCCGGCCTCAGCCACAGCGCGCGGAACTCGTCGTCGTCGATGAACACGTCCGGCGCGCCGGGGGCGTAGGAGCCGTAGAGGAGGTTGTTCACCCGGCCGTTGAGCAGCAGCGCGTCCCTGTTCGCGTAGAAGAAGACCGAGGAGAAGGCGTAGTACTGGTCATCGACGATCAGCCGGCCCGGCGGCGACTGCTTCAGCGCCTCGGCCAGCGGCCGTGAGGAGAGATAGGGATCGAAAGCGATCAGCGCCACCCGGGCGGCGTGGAAGAACAGCACCATCATCGCCGCCAGCGCCAACACCCTGCTCGTATCCCGCAACCGCCAGGCCGCCCAGGCGCCGATCAGAAATGCCGCCGCCGCCATCAGCACCGGCGTCCGCAGGTAGGCGAAGGAATGGAGCGTGAGGTCGGCCATGTGGCCGAGCGAGAGCGTGTAGAGCTCCGGATTGCGCGTCAGCGCCTCGGAGATGTCGCGCGGCGTGGGCACGTTCCAGACGGCGACGAAGATCGCCGCCAGCGTCCCCGCAGCCGCCAGGCAGACCCCGCCGAGCGCTTTGGCCCCCGCTTCCACCGCCTGCCCGCCGCGCACGAGCGCCCCGGCCAGCAGCAAGGCCAGGGCCGGGTAGACGGGCATCGAGTAGTACTCCTGGGTGGTCGAGAACGTGAAGAAGAGCAGGACGAACCCGGTCCAGCACAGGGCCAGCAGGCGGGTTCTCCCGGCGCGGTCGCGGGGACGGTAGCCGAGTTTCGCCAGCCCGGCGAAGAAGGCGCTCCAGGGAAACAGCCAGACGAGGTGGAGGCCCCAGAACAGCGGCCGAGGCACCGTGTTGTAGTCCCGCGGGTAGCGCATGTTCAAGAACCGGAAGACGTGCTCGTTCAGGAAGTAGAACCAGAAGAAGCCGTGATATTTTCCGGGTTCGCTCTTCCAGGTGAAATCGAGATAAGGCGGGTTCCGCAGCGTCGCCAGCACGTGCCAGGGAGCCGCGATCGCCAGAACGATCAGCGCGCCGGAAAACGGGCGCAGCCGCCGCCACGTCTCGCGGGAGAGAAGTTGCCGCGTCGCCAACAAATAGAAGAAGCCCGCGCCTGCCGGAAAGACCGCCGCGATCAGCCCCTTCAACAGCAGTCCCACGCCGATCGAAGCCGCCATCACCGCCGCCCACAGCCGCGGATGCGCCTCCTCGTCGTCGAGCGCCCGCAGGAAAGCCCACAGCGAGAGCGTGATCGCCGCCGTCAGCAAGGCGTCCGGGATCAGAATGCGCGTGAACAGCCACAGCCCGATCGAGCAGGCCAGGATCACCCCGGCGTAGAAGCCGGCGAGCTCGGAGAAGGCCCAGCGGCCGAACCGGTAGGTCAGCCAGCACAGCAGCACCACTCCCAGCGCCAGCGGCAGCCGCGCCGTCACGTCGCTGACGCCGAAGACGAAGTAGCTGACGGCGATCATCCAATAGATGAGCGGCGCTTTCTCGAGGTACAGGATGCCGTTCAGCCGGGCCGAGACCCAGTCGCCGGATTCCAGCATGTTCCGGGCGATCTGCGCCTGCACGGCGTCCACGTCGTCCATCAGCGACGGCGGACTCCAGATCGAGCCGAGGTAGATCGCCGCCGCGATCAGGACTACGATCAGCTCACGGGAGATCCGGCGCTCTGCGGACCGTCGATCTTCCATCGCTTCATCCATAGCAAGAGCGTGAGCAAGCCCCAGAGATGATAGCCCAGGTTCCGGCGGCGCTCGAGGTGGTCCTCCAGAACCCGTTTCACCGCCTCCCAGCGGAACAGCCCCGTGTCCCGGACCGCGGTCTCGTTCACCGTGTCGAGGAGCAGCTCCCGCAAGGGCCCGCGGAACCAATCGTGCGCGGGGATGTCGAAACCCTCCTTGCGGCGTCGGATCACGCTGTCGGGCAACTTGCCGCGCATCAGTTCTTTGAGCACGTACTTCAGCGTCGAGCCGCGGATCTTCAGCTGGTCCGGCAAGGTCGCGGCGAACTCGACGATCCGGTGATCCAGGAACACCGGACGCACCTCGAGAGAATGCGCCATGCTCATCCGGTCGCACTTGTAGAGGATGTCGTCGGGGAGATAATAGGCCTGGTCGAGCCGCAGGTAGCGGTTGAGCTCGCCGGAAGCCAGCGCGCCGGGCGGCAGCGTGGCCATCAAATCCGGAAGCGGCCGGGCCAGGCCTTCCCGCAGCAGTGCGCGCTTCTCCGCCTCACTGAAGGCCCCGTTCCAGAACAGGTGCGCCTGCCCGGGTTCGAGCAGCGATCCCTCGAGGAAGCGCTTCAGCTTGTACTCGAAGCTGATCTTCTCGTCCGAGACCGGCCACAGCGAGACCACGCGAAGCGCGGCCCTGCGCAGCAGCGCGGGGGCGAGGCGCAGCCACCGGGCGTAACGGTCCGCCAGGTACGTGTAGTAGCCGCCGAACAGCTCGTCGGCGCCCTCGCCGCTGAGCGCGACGGTCACCTCGCGCCGGCACATTTTCGAGAGAAACCAGACCGGCAGCGCGCCCGCGTCGGCGCTGGGCTCGTCCGAGTAGAAGGCCATTTGCTCGATGGTTCCGGCCAGGTCCTGATCCGGATTCAGGTCGAATTCATGATGCTCCGTCGCGTACCTTCGGGCGACCTCCCGGAACCAGGGGCTCTCGTCGAAGCTGCGCCCCAGAAACGAGACCGAGAACGTCTTGAGCCGTGCGCCGGTTTCGGCCGAGGCGTAATGCACCACGGTGGAGGAATCGAGTCCGCCGCTCGCCCAGACGCCCAGCGGCACGTCCGAGATGAGGTGCTCGCGGACGCTGCGGCGCAGCAGGAAGTCCAGTTCTTCTTTCGCTTCTTCCAGCGGCCGGGCGCGGGGAGTGGCCTCCAGGCGCCAATAGGCCTGCGAGCGCATCGCCCCGTCCCGCCATTCGAGCCAGTGCCCCGGCGCGAGCTTCGTAATCCCCTCCACCAAGGTATGGGGATAGGGAATCCAGTTCAGCGAGATGAAAGCGCCGAGTCCCTCCAGGTTGATCCGGCGCGGCACGTCCGGGTGGCCGAGGATCGCCTTCAACTCCGAACCGAAGTGCAGCTCGTCGCCCCGGCGGTAAAGATAAAGCGGTTTGATGCCCATCCGGTCCCGCGCCAGCACCAGCCGTTTGCCGGACTGGCTCCACAGCGCCACGGCGAACATCCCGTTGAGCCGCGCGAAACAGCCGGTATCCCACTCGAGAAAGGCGTGCAGCACGACCTCGGTGTCCGACCGCGAGTGAAACCGGTGGCCCAGCGCTTCCAGCTCGCGCCGCAGCGCCACGTGGTTGTAGATCTCGCCGTTGTAGACGATCACCGTGTCGCCGTCGTCGCTGCGCATCGGCTGGGCGCCGTCCTGGAGGTCGATGATCCGCAGCCGCACCGCCCCCAGAGACACGTCCTCGGTGAAAAACGTCCCCTGCTGGTCCGGCCCCCGGTGCCGCAGCACGTCGGTCAGCCGCTCGATCAGTTCGGGATCCGGGCCGCCCTTGCGGTGCGTGAAGCCGGCAATGCCGCACATGTAGATTTACCGTTGTAACATGCCCGTGGCGCGCGCACCTTCGGCAGACGATCCCCTGCAGAGGCGGTCGCCTGGCTCCGTCGGATCGACTATCGCTGCAGGCCCCGGATCCGGACGGCTGCTCGAGCGCGGGGTGGCGGCTCGTGAGCAGCCTCTAGCTCCGTTCGAATTCCAGTTGATCCCCCGGCTCCGTCTCCGTTTCCCGGGCCGTTCCCGGGGGAAGTTCGAGCACCGAGTGGGCCCTCAGGCAGGCCGAGATCCGCCACGGCGGCACCGCGTGGCGCACCTTCACCACCTGTTTGCGTTTGTTCAGATAGACGAGATCGATCGGGAACTTCATCCAGAAGGTGTGCACCGCCTCGCACGGCACGATCCAGAGTCCTTCGCCCCGGGGAAAGTCCTCCCGCTCGAGCAAACCCCGCCGGCGCGTCGCGCTCGTGTTCGCGACCGCTGCGTTCTCGGCGAGCACGGTGTTCTTGGTGGCGTTCTTGACGCGCATCGTCTGTGCCGCTGACGCGGTCATTGACTACTTCGGACGCCCGGTCCTCGCGCTTTAATCCACCTGGGGCCGCCGCCCGCTGGCCGCCGCGGCCGTCCCGATGTACAATTGTGCCCGGAATCGGGAATTCCGAGGGAGGCGCCCATGAACGGCAAGATTACCCGCCGAGACTTCGCCAGGACCGGTCTTGCCGCCGCCGGCGCGGGCATCGCCGCATTGCGTCCGGCCGCCGCCGGCCCCGGCAAGATCCTGAATTACAACGAGAACATGGAATACCGGCCCCTCGGCAAGACCGGCCTGCTGGTCTCGGCCGTCTGCCTGGGCGGACATTGGAAGCGGCTGGCCACCGTCCTCGGGTCCGGCTTCTCCGGCGAGGGCTACAACAAGGTCGATTTCGACAACGTCAACGATCCCGCGTTCATCAAGAACCGCACCGAGGTCGTCAGCCGCGCCATCGAGGTCGGTATCAACTACGTGGACGCCTGCGCCGGGCCGGAGATCCTGGCCTACGCCAAAGCCCTGAAGGGCCGCCGCGACAAGATGTACTTCGGCTACTCCTGGCACGTGCGCGAGTCGCGCTTCAAGGAATACCAGACCGCACCGGCGCTGCTGAAGGGCCTCGACGAGGGCATGAAGGAAGCCGGCCTGGACTACATCGACCTCTGGCGCATCTCCCTGCCCATGACTCGCGTTCAGTCTCTGAGCGAGCTGAGGCGCGTCGAAGAGGGCGCCGCCGAGGCCCTCTATCGGGCCAAGAAGGCCGGCAAGATCCGCATCGGGGGCGTCTCCAGCCACAACCGGACCTGGCTCGCCCAGCTCATCAGGCAGTACCCGGAACAGATCGAAGTGGTGCTGTTCCCTTATACCGCGGCCACCAAGCGTCTACCGGTGGACAGCATCTTCGATGTGGTGCAGGAATACAAGGTCGGCGTCTTCGCCATCAAGCCCTTCGCCGACAACTCGCTGTTCGTCGGCGACAGCTCTCTCGACAGCCCCTACCGCGAACAGGACGACCGCCGCGCCCGTCTCGCCATCCGCTACATTCTCAACAACCCGGCGATCACCGCGCCCATTCCCGGCCTCATCAACACCCATCAGGTGGACAACGCCGCCCTGGCCGTTCGCGAGCGCCGCGAATTGGATCTGAAAGAGAAAGCCGAGCTCGAAGCCTTCGGAAAGCGGATGTGGGCCAATCTCAGGCCGCAGTATCGTTGGCTGAGGGACTGGGAGTACGTCTGAGCCCCGGCGCCGCCGTTGCGTTCGCCGGCTACGATCTTCGCGACCTCCGCGCCTGTATCGGCATCCAATTCGGAAAGAGCTCACTGGAGGAAACGCATGCGCTATTCCGCACCTGTTCTGTTGACCTGTCTGGCTGCATACTTCGCCGCCGGCGCCTGGGCCGCGGAGCCGAAACGCGCCGAGGCAGTCATTCAGGCCTGCCGCGAAGGCGAGAAGATCAGCGGCAAGGCCACGATGATCGAAGAAGTCACCGACGAGGGGATCAAGAAGGTCACGGTCCGCATCGAGGTCCAGGGCCTCAAAGACGGCAAGCACGCCGTGCACATTCACGAGAAGGGAACCTGCACGCCCTGCGGCGCCGCCGCCGGCCACTTCGACCCGGGCCCGAATTCGAACTCGAATCCCGACGGCAACCACCCCTTCCACATGGGCGACCTCATCAACATCGAGGTGCGCAACGGTAAGGGCGTCCTCGAGACGGTCACCACCCGCGTGACGCTCTCCCCCGGTCCTCTCAGCGTCTTCGACGCCGACGGCAGCGCCTTCATCATCCACGACGGCATGGACACCTACTGCCCGGAAGGCGCAGCGAAGGGTTGCGCCGGGGGGGCCCGCGCCGCCTGCGGCATCATCAAGCCGGTCAACTGACCGGCCCCGCCTCCATCCTGTTCCCGGCCGGGCCGCTTTCCCCGAGGCGGCCCGCCCCAGGGTCGCGATAGACTGATCGGGCATGAGACGCTTGCTGTTCGCTTTCTGCCTCGCCTGTCTGGCGGCCCCGGCCCAGAGGAGCGTCCGGGAGGTCGTCAAACCCGCGCCGGAGGGCGCCGACCGGAAGCCCAACAGCGACGCCGTGCCCGACGTCTATGCCATCCCGGCGCGCATAAAA
>Ga0256830_1001102_pt1 | contig 19554 bp, 20 predicted proteins | sample 128326metaG_FD_190537 | JGI IMG/M metagenome (GOLD analysis project Ga0256830, IMG submission 190537) | Hydrothermal vent microbial communities from Lau Basin, Pacific Ocean - 128-326 | ecosystem: Environmental > Aquatic > Marine > Hydrothermal vents | place: Pacific Ocean: Lau Basin | collected... | reverse complement strand
CCGTGTTCTCGGAAGAGTTGGCCCAGCTTGTGGAAGGTAATCGTCATCGGCATCACCTCCCTTCCAGTCTACCCCATCTCGCTCTTCTTAACGGCGCCTGCCCAAAAGACAGCAAGGCTAACAAGAAACGCGGCAAGAGCACCGGCGAGGAAAAGGGCAAGAGAATGCCATCCGATGCGCAGTCCTAAGCTGGTCAGAGGGCGGTGCTCCCAGAATTGTGCCACAAGCAAAAGGCTGATCAGGACGACCAGGAGGGAGTAGAAAGGATAGGCCCCATTTAAAGGGATCGGCATGGGCAGCAGGGAAATAAGCGGGATACCCGCCATCTGAAAGGGCAGTGCAACGAGCAAGGAAGCGACATAAAAGATCCATGCGCGAAGTCTCAGACGCTCGGCTGCTGTATATTGCCGAACTTCCCGAACAAAGCCGGACAAACCCAAGGGGGGCGGAGATCGCTCCGCCCCCACAGAAGAGCCAGCTGTGGGTTGTTCCCTCCTCGATCGGGTCACGACTGAGGCTCCTTTACAACGCAGCCGGAATTGTGACGCAGGGGATCACCGCCGCCCCGCCGTCCAGCGTCTGCGCTTGTACGGGAACCATCGCCGTCCCACCCGCAAGAGCCACCGGCGCCAGCAGCAGCACCGCCAACGCCGCTACACTACCGCGCTTTCTCCCAACCGTCAACACCGAGATCGACCTCCTTCGTAGGGTTCTGTTCTGTTCTGTTCTGCTAAGCTCTGGAGATCCCTGCGCTCGGTGGGAGCCTCCGTCTTGTCCCTCCCTCACCTCACCTCCTCTCCGGCTCTTGTTAGGAGCGCTGCGATCTCCGGCTTTGACGAGAAGAGGGTAGTCCGATGTGCGCAAGCGGACCATCAAGAACTTGATGCAAGAACCTTCGGCTTTTTGACGAAGGTCCATCCAATGCTTGGAGCTGTCGCTGTTGGGACTCTCCCGGTCCGGTGGAGGGGAAGTTCCCCGAGGGCTACAATGCAGCGGAGGAGGATGCGAGTGGGGAAGAAGAAGGGCAAGGGAGCGTTCCCGTGGGCAGCTCGGGTCAAGAGCTTGGAGCTGGAACTGGAGATCCTCAAGGCTCACCTCGCGGAAGAGCGGCGGGAGGAACCCCCATCGCTAGCCGAACTCTACGGGGTCCTGCGCGGGGTCGGCGAGTCCACGGAGGAGGAGATCCGGGCTGTGGAGTACCGCTCTTTGGAGTGGTGATCCTCGCGCATGCGGTATGTCGTAGACACGCACGCTTTGATCTGGTTTCTGGAGGGGAGCCGGCGACTGGGGCGGGAGGCCGAGCGGGTTCTCCGGGATCCCGACGCTGCGCTGATCCTGCCCGCGATCGTCCTGGCGGAGGCCAAGTTTCTCTTCGCCAAGAAGCGCGTTCGTACGGACTTAGAAGCCATCTACGGCCGGATCGTCGAGGCGAGAAACTGTGCGATTTATCCGTTGGATGAGGCGGTCATCTCGGCGATGCCGACGGACTTGGAGATTCACGATGCGGTGATTGTGGCGACCGCCCGGGTGATTGGGGAAGCGCTGGGGGAGGAGGTGGCGGTGATCACCCGGGATGAGGAGATCCGGTCCTGGGGGCGGATCCGGACGGTTTGGTGAGCTTTCGGGGGAGGACGGTCTGTTCGCTCAAACTCCTGGGTTCTCCTGTTCCTCATGGGATTGTGGGGATGGGCTGTTGGGTGCCTTGGGCCGCCGCCACGGGGGCAGGGGGCGGGCTTAACGTAGCGGTCCCACAGCTCTTGATCCCGGGGATGGGGTCGTAGGGGGAGCACAAGCAGCAGTGCCAAGAGCGCACTTAAAACGAACGCGCGACTTGCTAGGACAACTTCCCACCTCACCTGGGTGGGTTCTCCGGAGACGGGGAATCCTATGAACGCACTTGTGAAGTTCCAGCCGAAATGGAAGCCGATAGGCATCCAGAGACTCCGCGTTTTCACATAGAGAGCGCCCATCACAAATCCAAACAAGGCAGCTGACGTCTTTTCGATCCAGCCCGACCAGTGAACGACGCCAAAGACGGCGGAAGTGGTAAGCAGCGCCGGAGTAGTTCCTATAGCCGTTATTAGGGTTTGCAGGCCATAGCTGTGGAAGTAAAGTTCCTCGTAAATGGCCACTGCGATCAGTCGCCCCAGCGAGGAGAGGGGATCTTCCGGGGGTACGATCGTTACAAAGGGCCAGACAGGGAATTTCAAGTAGGCAGCAGAGATTAGCCAGCGGGTCAGAGCGTTACCGACGAACGCTGTAAGCAGCCCCATGATAAGGTATCCCCATGTGCGTGTTCCAAAGCGTAGCCCCAAGCTGGCCAAGGGGCGATGATCCCAGAGTCTGGTCATAACCCCCACAGCGAATGCCGCCACCAGGAATGAGACGTAGGGATAAGCCGCATTTAGCGGAACCGGACTGTTGGCGTGGACAACGCTATCATACAGGGGGTGCTGGAGGAGCTTTAAGGCAACGGCAACCACCCAGGATAACGCCACAAACATAATCGCGCGAACGGCCATCTCGGCCTTGGAGGGCCTGTTTGGGGGCATTACCTGAGGAGGCGAGCCTTTGGAGGGTCTCGCTTCCTCGTGGTTGTTCTTATTCGTGGAGACGATCATGGGAGGGATGAGGCTTTTGTGAGATCGAAGTTCGCCGGGTTACACCCCGCATGGATCCGGGCTTCCGGTGCCTCGGCGAGCAGCCCCTCTTGCGGCCTGGCCCCTTGCCCAAGCGCCAGAGTTGCGGTCCTGCTGTATCTGGTTTGCGGCTGTTGGGCTGGTTGGACCATCGCAGACCACTTGAAGAGCTACCTGCGTTGCTAAACTACCGTGCTTTCTCCCAACTGTCAACGTCGGAATCGACTTCCGCTCATGCGGATCTCGATGGAACCCAAAGATCCTTTCCCCAGTTTTCGGCACGGGCTACAATTCCTGCACCATGCGTCAACACGCGCCGAAGGTGACCCTGTACAGCAAACCCGACTGCCCGCTGTGCTTGAAGGCCAAGCGGCTCCTGGAGAAGCTTCAGCCCGAGTTCGGCTTTGGAATCGAGGAGGTGGACATCACCCGGGACGAGGTGCTCTACGAGCGCTATCGCTGGGAGATCCCCGTGATCACCGTCGGTGGCAAGGAGCTTCTCAAAGGGCGAATTGCAGAGGAGCCGCTGCGGGAGGTCCTGCGCAGCGCGTTCGAGGATTGATTAGCGGGCTCGGCTCTGCTCGAACGCGTAGGCCGCCCGGAGGATCTTGGCTTCCTGGAGCTTGTCGCCGACGATCTGGAGCCCGAAGGGAAGGCCCTCCACCGTCCCGCCGGGCACGGAGATCGCACACAGGCCCGCTAGGCTTATGGGAACTAGGAAGGCATCACACAAATACATCTGCAGCGGATCGTCGAGCTTTTCGCCCAGTTTGAAGGCCGGCGTCGGAGCCGTCGGGGTGATCAGCACGTCCGCGCGCTCGAAGGCCCTCCGAAAATCTTGGCAGATCAGGGTGCGCACCCGCTGGGCTTTCCCGTACCACTGCTCGTAGTACCCTGCGGAGAGGGCGTAGGTGCCCAGCATGATCCGCCGCTTGACCTCGGGGCCGAAGCCCTCCTCCCGGCTTTGAGAGAACATCTCCTCCAGCGACTCGTCGTGGAAGCGGCGGGTGTAGCGGACGCCGTCGTATCGCGCGAGGTTGGCGCTCGCCTCGGAGGAGGCAATTAAGTAATACGTCGGGATGGCGTATTCCGCGTGGGGCAGCGAGACTTCCTCCACGGCGGCCCCCAGGCCCTCGAACGCGCGGACCCAGCCCTCGGCCACGCGGCGGGCTTCCCCCTCCAAGGCGTCGAAGAACTCGCGCACCACCCCCACGCGAAAGCCCTCGATCCCCCCCTCTAGCTCCGCGGTGTAATCCGCGCTATCCCCGTTAATGGACGTAGAGTCCCGGGGATCGTGGCCCGCGAGGACGCTGAGCAGCAGGGCGGCGTCACGGACGTCCTTCGTGATGGGCCCGATCTGGTCCAGCGAGGAGGCGTAAGCAACAAGCCCGTAGCGGGAGACGAGCCCGTAGGTGGGTTTCAGCCCCACCACCCCGCAAAACGCCGCGGGCAGGCGAATCGAGCCCCCCGTGTCCGTCCCCAGCGCCGCCGGGGCCAGGTGCGCGGCCACCGCCGCCGCCGAGCCGCCCGACGAGCCCCCCGGCACCCGCTCCAAATCCAGGGGATTTCGGGTAGGCCCGAAGGCACTGTTCTCGTTGGAGGAGCCCATCCCGAACTCGTCGAGGTTCGTCTTGCCCAGCACCGTCGCCCCGGCCCCCTTCAGCTTCTCGACGGCGGTCGCGTCGTAGATCGGCCGGAAGTCCTCCAAGAAGCGGGACCCACACGTGGTGCGGAAGCCCACGGTCGAGATGAGGTCCTTCACGGCGACGGGAAGGCCCCTGAGGGGCTTCTCGCGTTGGTCTTGGGCTTGGCGCACGAGTTCGTCCGGGTCGGCCAGCTCCAGATACGCGTGGATTTCGGGCTCGCGGGCCTCGATGGCCCGAAAGAGGTCCTCGATCAGGGACTCTATAGAGATCTCTCCCCGCTGAAGGAGAGCGAGAAGCTCATGGAGGGGCTTTTCGTTGAGGCGCTCGGGCGTTGCCGTCATGGGGGCCTCCTGGGCCTGGGGTGGTGCCGGGGGAGGGACTTGAACCCTCACGGGCACGAGGCCCACAGGTTCCTGAGACCTGCCTGTCTGCCAATTCCAGCACCCCGGCGTGCGGGGTTATTGTAGAAATCCCCTCTGCGCTTGTCAAGGTCGGCCCCCTTCTCTTGGCGCGCGCCCCGGGCTCGGGGCTCGGGGGGCCCGAGGGTTGCCATCGCCCTCGGAACCGTGTCTAATGGAGCATCTCAGGACAGGGAGGAAGCGAGCGATGGCGTCGATTCTGGTGATCGGCGGGACGACCTTCTTCGGGAAGGCCATTGTGGAGGAGTTATTGGAGGCGGGCCACCGGGTGACGGTCTTCAGCCGCGGAAAGAAGCGCCCCGCGTTCTTCGACCACGAGCGGGTCTCCCACGTTCAGGGCGACCGCTCCGACCGCGAGGGATTTCGCGAAAAGCTCCAAGGACGGGCGTTCGATGCCGTCATCGACAACATCGCCTATACGGCCGACGACGTGCGCCATGCCCTCGATGTGTTTCGTGGGAACGTGGGGCGGTACGTCTTCACGAGTTCAGCAGCCGTCTACTACACGGGCTCCATGGTGATGCCCGTCCCCGAGGGGGATGTGAACCACGACTTCCGGCCCCCGCAGGGCGCGGAGTCGCCGTTCTGGAGCTACACGATGGGCAAGCTGCAGGCGGAGCGGGTGCTCACATCGCAGTCGGAGGTCCCCTACACGATCCTCCGCCCGCCCGTGGTCCTCGGCCCGGAGGACCCCACCCTGCGGGGCTACTTCTACTTCCAGCGGCTGATGGACGGGCGGCCCCTGCTGCTCACGAACGGCGGCGTGCAGTCCTTCCGGCTCGTCTACTCCCGGGACCTCGCCCGGGGATATCTCCGCGTCCTGGAGGCGGAGCGCGCCGAGGGGCAGATCTACAACCTCGCGCAGCACGAGGTCGTCCGCCTCATCGACCTCGTCAAGGAAGCCGCCAACGTCTTGGGGCAAGATCCCACGATCGTCTCCGTGCCCGCGGATGCCTTCCGGCGCAGCGGGTTTGAATACCCCGAGCCCTACGCGCGGATGAGCAACTTCATCCCCGACATCTCCAAGGCCGAGGAGGAGCTGGGCTACACCTCCACGCCGTTTGTGGCCTGGCTGGGGGAGACCGTCTTGTGGTATCGGGATGCTTATAAGGGCCCCGATTCCGCGGGCTACGAGCGACGCGACCAGGAAGTGGCCTTTGCGGAGCGGTTTCAGGAACTGACGGGGAGGCTTAAGCCCGAACCTTGAAGGAAGAGGGGAGAGCTATAATTGTGCAGATCCCGGCTATCCGGTAGACTACCAGAGTCATGACCGTACAAGAAAAGCTCGAAGCCCTGAAGAAGCAGAAGACCCCCTACTCCACGGAGGAACTCGATCGGCGGGGCTGGGCGCGCTACGAGGAGCTTCGCGACGAACTGGAAGCCCGGCACCAAGGGGAATACGTGGCCATCGAGGTGGACAGCGGGGCGTATTTCCTCGGCAAGACCCCGGAGGAGGCGTTTGCCCAAGCGGAGAAGTCCTGTCCGGGCAAGGTCTTCTATCTGGTTCGCATCGGCTATAAAGCCGCCCACAAGCTCAAGTCGGCATGATCGAGGGAAGCGAGCAACGTGAGGTAGACGTGATTATCACGGCTTCGGATGACACCCTGATCGGTGCTTCCCTGCTCCGGGAGTACGTGCTTACGGTCCACTATCCCGAGGGGTGGCTTCGGATCGAGTCGCCTCAATAGGGCTTAGCTCCGCCCATCGCGCGTATGCCGGGCCAACAACACAACCCGCCGCACGATCTCCCCATGGCTTAGGACGGCCAGCAGCCCAAGCGTCACCAGCGGGGCGTTGAGGATCGCCCCCAGGAAGACGAGAAAGAGCCGCACATCCCTCCCCAGGCGCAGGGGTCGCTTCCCCTCCGCCAGGCGCTTCTTCAGGAACGCATCGTACTTGTCCGCGGTGTAGCTGTTAAGAAGCACGCCCGAGAGGGCCGCCAAGCCCCACAGCCAGGGCGCAGTCCCCCCCTGAACGAGGGAGGCGTGAACCGAAAGCCCGCTCACCAGCAGGGCGTCGGCATAACGATCCAAGACGGCGTCGAACCAGCCCCCGAACTCGCTCCCCTGGAACTTGAGGCGCGCCACCTCGCCGTCGCAGCCGTCCAGCACGGAAGAGATCTGTGCGAGCAATCCGCCCACCGCAAGCGCAGCGTACGAGGGAAGCGCCATCGCGAGCGCCCCGGCGGCCGCCAAGAGGAACGAAATCACGGAGAGCTGGTTCGGCGTCAGGGATGTGTTGACCAGCCATCGCGTAAGCCGTGTCGAGATCGGGCGATTCAGGCAGCGGGAGACGGGGCCGTCCGTGGGCTTCGGAAGCTGCCGGAGCAGGGCGCGCTCCGCGGCCCGCAGCGCCTCGGGGGTGTCCACGTCGAACCAGAACGTCCCGCTTACATCGAGGGCCTTCGCCCGATTCTGTTGAGCCAGGTAGCGCACCCCCGCGGTGAGGGAGCCGTCCTCCCGGGTCTGCTCGAGGGCGTCAAATATACGGGGCGAGCACAGGAAGGCCCCCATGTCGATCGCGTCGTAGGAGGGGAGGCACTTCCCGATCTCCACCACCCGATCGCCCTCCAGGCGCACCTTGGTGGCGTCCTCGAGGTCGAGCCCCTCCGGGGGGCGGCGGTCGACGGCGACCACCACGTCGGCATCGTCGAGGGCTCCCCTTTCGTACGCCTCCTGCAGGGATCGAAGCACCGAGGGATCGAGCAGGTGATCGCTCATGAGGAGCAGGAAGGGCTCCTGGAGCACCTCGCGGGCTGCTAAGACGGAGGTGCCGTTCCCCCGCTCCCACTGAGGGTTCAAGAGGAAGCGGAGACGGACGCCGAGGCGACGTCCGTCTCCCAGGTGCTTGCGAACCCGTTCGCCCTCGCAGCCGAGGACGACGTAGAACTCCTCGCAGCCCGCCTGCTTCGCGGCGAGGATCGCCCGCTCGATCAGGGGAAGCCCCAGGAGCCGTACCAGGGGCTTGGGCTCCGTGGGCCTCGAACTCGCACTAGCGCGCAAGCGCCGTCCGGCTCCCGCCGCGAGCAGCAGGCACCTCATAGCCGACCTCGGCCTCCTCTGCCGCGCCGTCGCCGTTGAGCGACAGCTCCAGGTCAAGCTCGGGCTCCGGCTCCCCGGCGATGAAGCGCTCGACCAGCTGCCGGGCCACATAATCGGGCAGCTGGCGCGGCGGGTGCTTCATGAAGTAGGCCGAGGGCCCGATCAACGCCCCGCCCACGCCACGCTCGAGCGCCAGCTTGGCAATTCTTATCGCGTCGATGACGATCCCGGCGGAGTTGGGCGAGTCCTCCACGCTCAAGCGCAGTTCCAGGTGCATGGGCACATCCCCGAAGAGCCGCCCCTCCATGCGGATGAAGGCGACCTTGTTGTCGTTCTGCCACGGGACGTAATCGCTGGGGCCGATGTGGATGTTCTCGGCCGGGAGGGGCTGCTCCAGCATCGCCTGGACGGCCTCGGTCTTGGAGATCTTCTTGGACTTGAGGCGGTGGCGGTTGAGCATGTTCAAGAAGTCCGTGTTGCCGCCGAAGTTGAGCTGGTAGGTGCGGTCGAGCTTTACGCCTCGGTCGGCGAAGAGCTTCGCCAGCACGCGGTGGGTGATGGTGGCCCCCACCTGGGACTTGATGTCGTCCCCGATGAGGGGCACGCCCGCCTCGGCGAAGCGCGCCTCCCACTTCGGGTCGGAGGCGATGAACACGGGAATGCAGTTCACAAACGCCACGCCCGCCTCCAGCGCGCACTCCGCGTAGAAGCGGGTCGCCTCCTCCGAGCCCACGGGGAGATAGCTCACCAGCACCTCGGCGCCTGACTCGCGCAGGATCTTCACCACGTCGTCCCGGGTGGGCTCGGGCGCGTCGGCCACCACGAACGTCCGCTCCGGCGGGTAGTCCGCCATGTGCTCGGAGACCCCATCCAGGACCCGGCCCATCTGCACCGTGACGCCCGTCTTGGGGACGTCGGGGCAGAAGACCGTGGTGCAGTTCGGGGGTGCGAAGATCGCCTCGGCGACGTCCTTGCCCACCTTGCGGGCGTCCACGTCGAAGGCCGCAACGACCTCGATGTCCGAGGGGCGGTATCCCCCGATATCCCAGTGCATGAGGCCGATGGCGTCGTCGGGGTTTTTGTCGCGGTAGTAGTGAATCCCCTGCACCAGGGAGCTGGCACAGTTGCCGACCCCCACGAGAGCGAGCTTGATCTTGCGCATGCTCATCCCTCCTTCCTTTCTCCTGTGGCAAAGGGGAGGATGCACAGACCTCGGCCGGCATCCTCGAGGCGAGCCGGGCTCGCTCTAGTTGCCGTCTCGCTCGTCTTGAGGGGGATCTTCCCCGCAGCGCAGAGAAAAAGAGGAGATTCTTTCGCCCCCATTGTAGCCCGATTAGCAGCCTCTGTCAAGGTCTGCTACTTCGGGGCTGCTTTACTTGAGGCTCTGGAGGAAGGCGACCAGCGCCTCGAGGTCCTCGGGGGGGAGGTTCGAGTACGCGGGCATGACCCACGTGGCCCCCTCGGCCCCGTTGATCACGTAGACGGAGAGGGGGTCCTTCAGGTGCTGGAGCTGCCACTCGTCGGAGCGGCGGCGCTGGGCCTCGTGGGTGAGGTTGGGCCCCACCGGGCCCCCGGGATAGATCCCGTTGATCACGTGGCACCCGATGCAGCCCTGCTGCTGGAAGAGGAGCTTGCCGCGCTCGACTTGGTCCGGGGTAAAGCGGGGGTTGCCCTGCTCGTCGGTGGGGATCTCGATTTGGGCCTCCCCGGTGTTGTCGGGGCTGGGGCGCGCGGGCGTCAGGCTCCCCAAGAAGGCCACGAGCGCTTCCAGCTCGTCGTCCTCCAGGTGGGGGTAGGGGGGCATGAAGGTCCCGGGGAGCTTTCCTCGGGGGTCGAGCATCTTCTCGCGAAGCCACTGGGCGCTCCGCCGCATCCCGACGTTGTCCAACGAGGGGGCGAACGCGTTCCCCGTGAGGTCCAAGTTGTGGCAGGCCAAGCACCCTTGGGCCTCGAAGACGAGCCGTCCCCGCTCGACGAGGTCATCCTCGATCTCGAGGTCGAGGTCGCGGTCGGGGGAGGGGGAGGGCTTCTCCTCCCTCCCTTCCCCTTCTGCGCCCATAGCGGCGGCGGGGGAGACGAAGGCCGTCCAGGCGGTCCGCAGCTCCGCCGCCACGTAGGCGGCCATGGCCAGCACGAGGAGGGTCAAAAAGAAGTTTTCCAGCCGGCTCCCCATAGTAGCCCCCTTTGTAAGCGAATCTCAATATAGCAGCTGGTCCCGGTCCGCGCAAGCGTCCCCCAAGCGTCCCCAACGACCCGCAGCCGCTCTCCGGGAATCGCGATCCCCTCGGGGTTCCCGCCTTCCTTGCAGGGGCGGGCCGCTCTCGGCATAATACGCGACCTTTTCGAGTTCGAGGCGCTTCACGAGGGCGTGAGAAAGCTTAAATGTCCCTAGAGCTAAAGGCGAATCCCGATACCCCTTCCGCCGCCCCCCGGGGGGCAGAGGCCGACCCCCCGCCTCCCCCGCCCCGACGGCCGCTCTCCTCCCTCTTCTCCCCGTTGTTGAGGGGGGCAGCGTTGAGGGCGTCGAGGGCGTCGAGAAGTACGACGCGGGCCCCCGACGGGGCCCGCTCGGAGCGGTACTTTCTCGCCTTCGGGCTGGCGAACGCCGCGCAGGGCGGGGCGTCGCTGCTTACGCCCCTCTTCATCGCGCTCGCCCTGGGCGGGGGTCCGAAGGACGTGGGGCTGGTGGCCTCGCTCTCGAGCCTGGCGGGCGTGCTCGCCGGGCTCTTCTGGGGCCGCTGGAGCGACCGCCTGGGCCGCCGCAAGCCCTTCGTGCTCCTGGGCTTCGGGGGGCTGGCCCTGGGGTTCTTTGCCCTGGCGGGCGTCCCCGGCTTGGGCGCGCTCCTGGCCGTGCACGTCGCGCTCACGTTCCTGTGGGTGGCGGCCGCGTCGGTGATCACGCCGCTGGCGATCGAGGGCCTGCCCCGGACCCTCTGGGAGCGGCGCATCGGGGCACTCAGCCGCTTCGGGGCCTTCGGCTGGATGGCCGGGCTCGTTCTGGGCACCCTCTGGATGCGCTTCTTCGGGGAGGCTGACGGCGCGGCGGCGATGCGGGCTCTCTATCTCGTCTTGGGCGGGCTGGCGGCCCTCGGGGCGGGGCTGGCGGCGCTCTGGATCCGCGAGCCGCGCGCCCACGTCGACCGGCGCTTCCGGGGCCTGCTGCCCGCGATCGCCCTGCTCTGGGAGCGGTTCCGCTTTGCGCCCGTCTCCCTGTTTCATCTCCTGCCCTCCCCGCGGAAGCTGTGGCGGGTCCTCCAGGGGCGCAACGGCTTCGGGGTTCCGCTTACCCGCTTCTTCCAGAGCGTCGTGGTCTACACCGTCGGGTTTCAGGCCGTCTTTGTGACGCTCCCGCTCTTCCTCCGGGAGGAGCTGGGCTTGCCGTCCTCGTGGGTCTTCGCCGCCTTCGTGCTCCACCAGGGGGTCACGGGGCTGGCGACCCCGCAGGTCGCCCGCTTCGCCGCCCGCTACCGGACGCGCCACCTCCACCGGCTCTTTCTGGGGGTGCGGGCTGCGCTCTTCCTGTTGGCGGGCGGCCTCGTCCTACTCAAGGGCCACCCGGCCCTCTACGCGGCGCTCGTGCCCTTCTTCGTGCTTACCGGGATCAGCTGGGCGTTCGTCAACATCGGGGCGCTGGCCATCGTCTCCAAGCGGGTCCGGCCCGGCCGCCGTAGCCAGGCCATCGGGACCTACCAAGCCGCCCACGGGATCGGGACCATCGTAGGGGCCCTCCTGGGCGGCCTGCTCGCCGAGGGGAGCTACCCGGCGACCTTCGCGTTCGCCGCGCTCTGCGTGCTCCTCGGGATGCGCATGGCCTGGCGGCTCCCGCCCCGCCGCCGGGTCGCCGGGCCGCCGGGGGCAACCGCAACCCGGCCGAGCGGGCGGGCTGAGCCGGCGAACTAGCCGGAGGAGACCTCTTCGAGGGCCTCCCGGAGGGCGTTGAGGCCCCGCTCGAGCTCCTCGTCCGCGATCACCAGGGGGAGGAGCATCCGCAGGACGTTCCCGTACAGGCCCGCCTTGGCCAGGATGACCCCGCGCCGGAGCGCGCCCTCGATGATCCGGGCCGTCTCCTCGGAGGCAGGCTCCTTCGTCTCCCGGTCCTTGACCAGCTCCAGGGCCCGCATCGCCCCCAAGCCCCGCACGTCGCCTATCAGTACGAACTTTTGCTGAAACTCCCGGAAGCGGGCCTCGAGCTTCTCCCCCAGCTCTCGGGCGCGCTCCAGGAGCTTTTCGCCCTCGAGGACGTCCAGGACGGCCAACCCCGCCGCGCAGGCCACGGGGTTGCCCACGTACGTCCCGCCAATCGCGCTGTCCGGGACGGAGTCCACCACCTCCGCCGCGCCCAGGACCCCGCTTAAGGGAAGCCCCGAGGCGAGGGATTTGCCCATGCAGATCAAGTCGGGCTCGATCCCGAACTGCTCGGAGGCGAAGAAGGTCCCCGTCCGCCCCACCCCCGTCTGGACCTCGTCGGCCACGAGCACGATCCCGTGCTCCGTGCAGAACTCCCGCAGCTTGGGGAGGAACTCCCGGGTGGGGACGACGAAGCCGCCCTCCCCCTGGATGGGCTCGACCACCACGGCCGCGACCTCCTCGGGGTCCACCAGGCTCTTCAAGTGCGCCTCCCACCGGGAGAAGCTCATCGGGTTGCGGTAGGGGTTCGGGAAGGGCACCCGGTAGACGTCGGGCGCGAAGGGCCCGAAGTGGGCCTTATAGGGGGACGCCTTGTGGGTCATGGTCATGGTGAGGAGCGTCCGCCCGTGGAAGGCCCCCTCGAAGACGACCACCGCCCGCCGCTTGGTGTGAAAGCGCGCGATCTTTACGGCGTTTTCTACGGCTTCGGCCCCGGAGTTGAAGAACGCCACCCGCTTGGGGCGCTCTCCGGGGGCGTACCGCACCAGCCGCTCCGCCAGCGCAACGTAGGGCTCGTAGGGGATGACGCTGAAGTCCGTGTGCACGTACTTTTCGCTTTGGGAGCGAATCGCTTCCACGACCCGGGGGTGGGTATGGCCTACGATGAGGCAGCCCCAGCCGCCCGTGAAGTCCAAATACTCATTCCCGTCGACGTCGCGGACCACGGTGCCGCGGCTCTCCGCGATCATAAAGGGCGCCAGCGAGGTACACGCCGGGGCGACCACCCGCTCCTTGCGCTTGAGAAGCTCCTGGGATTGGGGGCCCGCCTGCCCCCACTCCGCCTTTCCCGCCTCTGCCGTCGACTGCTGCATCGCGATTTCCCCTTTCTCTGAAGTCTTCTTCGGGTTCCAGACGCAGATGTACGCCCTCGGGGCGCAAGAGGACGTGCGTATGCTAGCACACGGGAAAGATCCCCTGCAAACGGGGCTCGAAGCACAGAGCTTGGGGGTGAGGGCCGCGGGCGCTTGCCGCTCCCCGCTTAACGCTTACAGCTCAAAGGGCTCCGGGAGCAGATCCCGCAGCGGGAAGCGCCTTTCGATCCCCCGGGCGGTCCCCAGGAGCACCTCGAGGTCGGGGGCGAACTCGAAGAGCGCCTGGCGGCACGCCCCGCAGGGCGGGCAGAGCGCCTGCGGCTCCTGGTCGGCAGGCCCGCCCACGACGACGATCTTTGAGAACGAGCGCTCCCCCTCGGCCACGGCGCGAAAGAGGGCCACGCGCTCTGCGCACATCGAGAGCCCGTACGAGGCGTTTTCCACGTTGGTGCCCGTGTACACCTGCCCGGAGGTGGTCAGCAAAGCGGCACCGACGGCAAAGCGCGAGTAGGGGCAGTAGCTCCGACGGCGGGCTTGTAAAGCCTCTTCTAAAAGCGTCGCGTCCGGGAGAGCCATCTCGTCACCCCGATCATCGTCCAATAAAATCCCCAAATACCCAAGGGCAGCAACACCCACGTGAAGTCCAATGCGTCCCGAGATCGCTCCGCTTCGTCCGACGTCGTTGGTCCCTTTGGGAGGGACTGCGATGGCGACTGCTGAGCCCCTGGGTCAGCTGCGGTTGGGGATGGAAGCGCGGCCTCCAAGGCATCTCCATCGAAGTCGGTATAAGGGTCAAATTGTCCACACTCCGGGTAGAGGAAGCGCAGCCCACCGATGTCGTCGTTGGTGAGGGTACGGGTCCGGCCTGTTGAAACATAGGGCCACATGGTGGCCCGCTCGTCCACCGCGGACGACAGCCGTAGCCCCCGGTACGGGTCCGTGCAGTCGATGGGGATAGGGTTCTTCGGGTTTTCGTCTGTGTCGTAGTTGCTCTTCTCGCGAGGATGGCCCAGCCCCAGCGCGTGGCCGATCTCATGGAGCAGGACGGACTCGAGATGGGTGCATTCGCGGTTAAGCGCTAGAGTTCGATGAGAAAGGCACCATTGAATGTCCTCTCGGCGATTGACTGCGATATCCACGCTCAGGATCGTAGAGCCCGGCCAGCGTGGGCCGTGGGTTCCTTGGGGGTCTTCCGGGGAGTAGCGGAGGATAGTGATGGCTCCGACCTTTTGGCGTTCCTCCAGGTTCGGGCTGTGAATTTCCTCGGTGAGGATGTCGATCTCCGCGCCGAACAGCTCCCAAGGACCCGGGGGGCCTATGGGAACCCAGTCCCAGCGTATGGGGTCCTCTTCGGGGAGGGCCGCCTCGATCCGATCGGAGACGTCCACGAAGGCGAGGTTCTCGTTGACCGCGGCCCAGCGGGAGAACGCCCGGTGAACCGCTCCCAGAACGTCCTCACAGGTAGCGCCCTCGTCCCGGACCCGGGGGAGGATGTGCTCGCAGAAATCGGGGGAGATGGCGTACTCCAGTCCCCCTCCCAGCCCGCGCACCCCGTCCTCGACGAGGGACCCGGGCGCGGCGCTCCAGCGCAGCGCCCCGACCAAGGGAGCGGGTTGATCCGGAGCCCATGACGGGACGTACGGCGTAAACCCCTTCCCCGCAACCGACCCCACAAGAGGAATCAGAAGGAGGGCAGCCGGGGCCAGGGTGCGGGCGACTTCGGCGAGCCGGAACCCTCGTCTCCCAAGAAGCGGTGCGCTCATGCCGCCTCACCCCTTTTGCGGGAGGGATTATTCTGCCCCCAGGGCGCTTTGGAGGGCAAGTCGCAGCCGCTCGGCCTCCCGGCGCGCGGCCTCGGCGAAGTCGTCTTGGGGGGAAGCGTAGAGCACGCTTCGGGCGGCTACCACAAGGGCGTTCTCGCCCCGAGAGTTGGCCGCGGCCCGGACGGCCTTCTCCAGATCGCCCCCTTGTGCCCCTACCCCGGGCACGAGTAAAAGCATCTCATCCTCCACGATCTCCCGTACCCTTGCTACCTCCTCGGGGTACGTCGCGCCGACGACCAGCCCCAGCTCCCCTCCCTCCGGGTGGCGGGTTCGCCACTCGACCGCCCGCTCCGCGATGTACTGATACAGGGGCTTCCCCCCGCAGGGAAGATCCTGGACGTCGCGCGCCCCCGGGTTCGAGGTGCGGCACAGGAGAAAGACCCCCCTCCCCTCGTAGCGCAAGAAGGGCTCCACGGCGTCAAAGCCCAGAAAGGGGTTGACGGTGACGGCGTCGGCCCCCAGCCCTTCGAAGGCGGCCTCGGCGTACTTGCGGGCCGTCGAGGCGATATCCCCCCGCTTGGCGTCTAAGATGACGGGGATCTCCTCGGGAACGATCCCGCGTATGAGTCGCCGGAGCAGGGAGAACCCCTCGGGCCCCAGCGCCTCGTAAAAGGCGCTGTTCGGCTTGTAGGCGCACACGAGGTCCCGGGTGGCCTCGACGATCTCCCGGAGGAAGCGCTCGACGGCTTCTAGGGGGGGCAGGGAGCGAAGCGGCTCGGGCAGCTTTGCGGGGTCGGGGTCGAGCCCCACGCAGAGCCAGCTTTCGTTCCTGCGGGCTGCTTCCCCAAGCCGCTTGCGAAATGACCTCACGCGATCCCTCCTGACGGGGAATCGTAGCGCGTTACTGGGGGAGCGTCAATGGGGAGCGCGGTTGACACTGCGCCCGACCGAGGCCATACTGTGCGCAGAGGCGCCTTGGCATACAAGAGCGTGCACGAAAGGAGCAAGCGGCATGGCCCGGCGCATGACCGTCGTCTTTCACGACGAGGAACTCTATACCGCGCTTAAGGTGGAGGCGGCCCGCCGCCACCGTCCCGCCAGCCACCTGGTGGCCGAAGCCGTGCGGGAGTGGCTGGAGCGCCAGGAGGACGCGGAGTGGGTCCCGCTGGTGGAGGAAGCGCGCGCCGAGTGGAGGGCCAAGGGGGGAAGGCCCTGGGAGGAAGTCGAGGCTGATCTTCGCCCTGTCCGCGACAAGACGAAGACTTTACGGAAGCGCGAAGCGGGCAAGTGAGCCGGTTCGCGAACGGTTCGTCCTCCTCTTGCGCGTGGCCCGCCGCAGCAAAGGGACGTACCGCTTCTAAGCCGTTCCCATTTTGACGCCCCCGCTTGCGGGATCTACAATATCGCGTTCCCGCGGGGGGATCTTCATGAGGGTGCTGATCATCGGGGCCGGACAGGTGGGCCGCAGCATCGCCCAGGAGCTGCAACACGACCACGACGTGGTCGTCATCGAGCGCTCGCCGCAGCGGCTGGAGCTCCTGCGCCACTACGACGTGCTCGCCCTCCACGGCAACGGAGCCAGCCTCAAGATGCTCGAGCAGGCCGAGGCGGGCCGGGCGGACCTGGTGATCGCCTGCACGGACGTCGACGAGGTCAACATCGTCGCCTGCGCCGCCAGCAAGCAGCAGGGGGCCAAGTTCACCATCGCCCGGGTCCACGACCCGGAGTACATCGAGACCTGGGAGAGCGGCCGTCTCGGGGTCGACTTCATGGTCTGCAGCGAGCTGCTCACCTCGGAGACGATCGCGGAGCTGATCGGGGTCCCGGCCGCCCGCGAGGTCCACACCTTCGCCGAGGGGCGCATCCTCATGGCCGAGCTCTCCGTGGACGCCGACTCCCCCCTGGTGGGGCGCCCCCTCAAAGCCCTCGACCTCCCCGAGGGCTCGCGCATCGTCAGCATCATCCGGGACGGGACCGTCCGCATCCCCACGGGGGAGGATCGCATCCGGCCGGGGGACCTCATCGTGAGCATCGGGACCCCCGAGGCGATCGCGCAGCTCAACCGCCGGGCCAGCGGGGCCGCCCAGGCCCAAAGCGTCGTCATCCTGGGCGGCGGGCGGATCGGGTATCGCCTCGCGCTCACCCTCGAGCGCCGCGGGCTTCACCCCAAGCTCATCGAGTCCGACCCCCAGCGGAGCCGCTGGCTCGCCGAGCAGCTCCCCCACACCCAGGTCTTCCAAAGCGACGCCACCGACCTCGACTTCCTCGAGCGGGAACGGATCGGCGAGGCGGACGTGGGCGTGAGCGTCCTGCGCCGGGATGAGACGAACCTCCTCTGCGCGCTGCTGCTCAAGAGCTTGGGGGTCCCGCGCGTGATCGTGGGGGTCTCCGACCCCAACTACATCCGCGCCTTCGAGCGGGTGGGCGTGGACGTGGCCGTGAGCGCCCGCAAGGTCGTCGCCGAGGAGATCCTGCGGTTCACCAAGAGCCGCATCGCGGGGATGTCCATTTTAGAAGGGGACCGCGCGGAGGTGATCGAGGTCACCGTCTCCGAGGAGAGCCCCTTGGTGGGCGTGCCCCTCAAGGACGCGAACTTCCCCCAAGGGGCCACGATCGGCGCGGTCGTCCGCGGCCGGGAGGTGCTGATCCCCCGGGGCTCCGACGCCCTTCGGCCGGGGGACCGCGTGATCGTCTTCGCCCGCAAGGACGCCGTCCCCGAGGTCGAGAAGCGCCTATGAGCCGACGTCCGAGCCTGGCCGTCCACCTCCGCTCGGCCTTTCACCTCCTGGCCCTGGTGCTGCAGTGGCTCGGCTTGGCGTTTCTCATCCCCCTCGTTGCCGCGCTGGTGTACGGGGAGCCGGGGTGGCCCTGGATCCTCACGCTGGCGATCACCTCCGCGCTCGGGCTCGTGCTGCGGTGGCTCACCCGCGAGGCGGAGGAGGTGCGGGTCCGCGAGGCGTTTTTGGTGGTGAGCCTGAGCTGGTTGCTCCTGGCCGCGTTGGGGAGCCTGCCCTATCTCCTCCTGGGCGCGCTGGGGCCGGTCGACGCCTTCTTCGAGTCGATGTCGGGCTTTACCACCACGGGGGCCACGGTGCTGCTCGACATCGAGGGCCAGCCCCGCTCGTTGCTGCTGTGGCGGGCTCTCTCCCAGTGGCTCGGCGGGATGGGGATCATCGTGCTGGCGATCGCGATCCTCCCCAAGCTGGCCGTCGGCGGCCGCCCGCTCATGGAGGCCGAGGTCCCCGGCCTGGAGGTCGAGCGGCTCACCCCCCGCATCCGGGAGACGGCCCGGGCGCTCTGGAAGGTCTACGTGGGCTTGAGCGCCGCGGAGCTGCTCCTTTTGATGCTGGTGGGGCTGGCGCCCTTTGAGGCGCTGGCCCACACGTTCACCACCCTCTCGACGGGGGGCTTCGGGACCCGGGCGGACAGCCTCGCCTCCTTCCCGGTCGCGGCCCAATGGCTCGTCGTGCTCTTCATCCTGCTGGGGGGGACGAACTTCGCCCTGCTCTACCGCGCGCTTCGCAGGCCCCTTCGCGGCGTCGGGACGCTGTGGCGCGACGAGGAGTTTCGCTTCTATTTGGCCGTCTTCGCGCTCATCACGGGGCTGCTCTTCCTCGACCTTCGGGGAATCTACGGCAGCGTCGAGGCCGCGCTGCGCCACAGCGCGTTTCAGGTGGCGAGCATCATGACGACCACGGGCTACGCCAGCGCCGACTTCGACCGCTGGGACTCCCCCGCCAAGCTCCTGCTGCTGGCGCTGATGTTCCTCGGGGGGAGCGCCGGGAGCACGGGGGGGTCGATCAAGCTGGTGCGGACCCTGCTCATCTTCAAGGTCCTGATCCGCGAGGTGCGCCGGGTGCTCCACCCCCAGGCCGTGATCCCCATTCGCCTGGGATCGCGGGTCATCGACGAGGAGGCGCTGCGGGGGGTCACGGCGTTTGCCATTTTATACGTGACGCTCTTCGCCCTGGGGTCGATCGTGTTCCTGCTCGACCTGGAGCGGGTCGGGATGGAGGTGCCCGTCTTGGACGCCGTAAGCGCCGTGGCGGCCGCGCTGGGGAACGTGGGGCCGGGCTTCGGGATCGTGGGCCCGATGGCCTCCTACGCCCCGCTGCCCGAGACGTCGAAGCTGCTGCTGATGTTCCTCATGTGGATCGGTCGGCTGGAGATCTTCCCCGTGCTCGTGCTGCTCACCCGGGACTACTGGCGGGGGTGATCCCCATGGGCATGGGCGAGGAAACCCGGCGCGCCTTCGTGATCGTGGGGCACACCCAGCCCACCACGCCCGATTTCACCCTGAACGACCTCCCCGGGAGCGCCGGTCGCCTGGACGTCCTCGCCCGGTGTGTCACGGCGGCCTTCTGCCTCTCCCACGGCCTTCGGAAGGACGTCGAGGTCTTCTTGGTGCTGCGCGACGAGGTCGTGGTCCGCTTTGTGGGCGCCCGCCTCAAGCGCCTAAACCCCGACGAGCGGAGCACCGGCGCGCTCATCAAACACGCCCTGCAAGCCCTGCAGGAGGGGCGCGCGCAGAGCACCCCCGGGGTCGCCGTGGCCCGATGGGGATTGGGAGAAGTCCTCCAAGAGCTGAGATCGAGGGGTTTTTCGCTCTACGTGCTCGACGAAGGGGGGGAGGACATCCGGGAGGCGGATCTTGCCGCTAGGAACGCCTTCGTCCTGAGCGACCACCGCAACTTCACGCCCGAGGAGGAAACCCTGCTACAGGAGTACCCCAAACTGAGCTTGGGGCCCCGGGTGCTGCACGCGGATCACTGCATCCCCATCGTGCACAACGAGCTGGATCGACGTTTTTCGCCGGAATAGAATGGA
>Ga0256830_1001101_pt1 | contig 19573 bp, 15 predicted proteins | sample 128326metaG_FD_190537 | JGI IMG/M metagenome (GOLD analysis project Ga0256830, IMG submission 190537) | Hydrothermal vent microbial communities from Lau Basin, Pacific Ocean - 128-326 | ecosystem: Environmental > Aquatic > Marine > Hydrothermal vents | place: Pacific Ocean: Lau Basin | collected... | reverse complement strand
TTCCGGGCTCGGCTGGCGCAGGTGGGGTTCGGGCAGAAGGGTGGTTCAAAGCGCATCGTGGCGGTCTCCTGGGTCTCGGTACCCAGGACGACGCACTCGGTGCGCGAAGGTCACAGGTGGGTTGTGGAGAATGGAACACTCTTCGTGGCCAGTTTCCGTGGTCAGTCCGAGTAGCCCAGCTCGGCCAGCCGTCGCCCCACCTCCGCGGGCACCCGGGCCGGCGGACCGCTCGCGCCCTGCCCGGTGAATGGCAGCTCCACGCGCGTTCCGTCGCGGCCCAGGTCCACGCCGGCGAGGGGGGTGCGGTAGTAGGGCAGCCGCGCCCGCAGGACCGGGGACGCGCCTGGGCAAGCGGGCAGCAGGCCGCATGCCGGCAGGTCGCCGCGGGCCGACGCCGGCAACGCTCCAGCGGAGACCAGGAGGTCCAGCGCGTGGAGCAGCAGGTGATGGGCGGGCGCCGGCTCGGCGACCACGGCGGGGGGGACGCGCCCCGGCCACACGATGCCGAGCGGTACCCGCAGCACCACGTCGGCGAAGGAGTGGCCGTGCTCGAAGGAGCCTTCGTCCCACAGCTCCTCGCCGTGGTCGGCGTGGACCAGGAGGAGGACATCGCCGCCGTCGGCCTCGAGCGCGGGCAGGAGTTCCGCGAGTGCGGCGTCCACCCGTGCGCACTCGGCGCGGTAGCGGGCCACGACTTCCGCGCGCTCGTCCGCAGGCAGGTCGAAGAAGGCGGCGCGCTCGTCCGCGGTGTGGTCCTCGCGCACGAAGTCGCGCCACGGCAGTTTCGCCAGCGGGTCGCCCTCGTCCTCGGGGCCGTAGGGCAGGTGGGGGGTCAGCCAGTGCAGCATCAGGAAGCGCGGGCGCCCCGCGCGGCTGCGCCACCAGGCCAGCGCCGGGTCGGCGAGCGCCTTCGGGTCGTCGTGGGTGCGGACCCAGCGTCCGAAGCCTCGGTGCAGCCCCGACCAACCGTCGAGGAACGGATTCTGGTGGAATGCCGCCGTGGCCCAGCCGGCGTCCCGCAGGCGTTCGGCGACGGTGGTCCAGGGCCCGAGCGCACGCAGGTCGCGCCGCTCGAAGCCGGGCCGGGGCTCCGGGGTGAACGGCCCGCGCCCCGCGCCCTGCTCCTCGGCCTCGCGTCCGGTGAACAACGCACCGTAGCTCGGCAGGGTCCATGGCGACGGCGCGAACGCCTGCTCCAGACGCAGCCCCTCCTCCAGGCGTCCGCGCAGGTATGGCATGTCCCGCAGCGCGTCGGCGCGCAGCGTGTCCACCGTGACCAGGACCACGTCGGGGCGGCGCGTCGCGTGAGCCCGCGGCCCCGGCGCCGCCGCGATCACCGGCTCGCCCCAGCAGGCCCCGCCCCCGTCGCGGTCGGCGAGCCCGGGGCGCGGGTCGCGGACCACCAGGAACAGGGCGCCGGCCGTCTCCGGCAGCCCGACCGCGACTTCACGCCAGGCGTCGTCGCCGGGCGGCAGCTCCACCGCCGTCAGCGAGCGCAACCCGCCCTCGTCCTCCCAGAACGCTTCGGCGCGCAGTGGCCCATCGTCACCCGCGTCGCGCCTTCGGACGCCCGCGGTCAACGTGCGCCGGCGGGTCGCGGCCGGCAGCTCCAGCCGCAGGCGGCTCGGGCTCGGCACCACCAGAGACGGCCGTGCGTCGTCCACCACCACCGGCGCGGTGTCGGCCGGCGCCTCGTCGCCGTAGAAGCGGGTCACGCTCTCGGCCAGGCGCACGTCGAAGTCGCCGACCTCGGCGACGAGAGGACACCCCGGCGCCGCGAGCCGCAGCACTTCACCGCCTCCCGTAGCGGCTCCGCGGGCGCACCCGAGCCCGCCGGCCAGGGCGACGGCGAGCAGGGCGAGGAGCGAGGTCCGGCCCCGGGGACGGCGGCGGGCGCGGCGCAAGGGTCCGCCGCCGATGATAGGGGAGGAGCCGCACGCCCGGCAGGCGGGCCCGCGCCGCCGCGCCTCCGCGTCAGCGCGGGCCGAGGCGGTGGTACGTCCCCCCGGCGCGGCGGACGACCCGGCCGGCGAGCTCCCATTCGACGAGCTCCAGCCGCACCGCCTCGGGCGGCGCGCCGAGCACGGCGGCGAGCTCGTCCAGGGTGCGGTCGCCGGCCGCCAGGGCGGCGAGGAGGGGGGGCTCCTCGCCCCGCTCCTCCGCGGTGGGTTCGCCGGACAGGACGGCCAACAGCTCCTCCGGTCCCTCGGCCAGCGCCGCCCCCTCGCGCAGCAAGGCGTGCGGGCCGCGCGACGCCTCGCAGTCCACCGGTCCGGGCAGGGCGAACACCTCGCGGCCGAGGGTCACGGCCCATCCCGCCGAGTTCATGCTGCCGGAGCGCCGCGTCGCCTGGACCACGAGGAGCGCATCGCTCACGGCGGCGAGGACGCGGTTGCGGCGTGGGAAGTTGCCGGCGCGCGGTCGGGTCCCGTAGGGGAACTCGGACACCACGAGACCGCCCTCTGCAGCAAGGGCGCGGAACAGCGGGGCCGCCTCCGGCGGATAGGGCCGGTCGAGGGCGCTGCCGAGCACGGCGACCACCGGCCCGCCGAGGTCGCGCGCCGCTTCCATGGCATGGCGGTCCACGCCGCGTGCTCCCCCCGACACCACCACGGCCCCGCCGGCCGCGAGCCCGGCGCCGAAGCGTTCGGCCTGGGCCCGACCGTAGCCGGTGCAGGCACGCGCTCCGACCACCGCCACCCGCGGCCTTGGCGAGGAGAGCAAGCCGACGTCGCCCCAGGCGTGGAGCACCGGCGGAGGGTGGTCCAGGGCTTCCACCGCTTCCGGCCAGTCGGGCCCGCCGCGAACCAGGATGCGGGCCCCCACTTCGGCGGCCCTCTCACGCTCGGCCCTGGCCAGCGCGCGCAACGCCTCGCGGCGCGGCGGCGGCGGCGCGCCCCGCCCGAGGCGGCTCCAGGCTGCGGCGGGGTCGGCGCCGAGCGCGGCGAGGTCGTCGGCGCCGAGTCGGGCCAGACGCCCCGGCCCGACCCCGGGCAGGGCGTTCAAGGCGAGCAGGAGGTCCGCGGTCTCCACGAAGGAGAGGACGAACCACCGCACCGAAGGTCACGGTCGGACGCTCACGGCGAGGACGCCCTCACCGCGCTCGTCGGCAGCGGGTCAGTCGAAGCTCACGCCTTCGAGGGCGGCCCAGGCCGCGGGCTCCTGCGCGTCCATCACCTCGCGGGGCCCGAGCATCTTGAAGAACACCGGTCCGCTGGGCGACTGCATGACGGCTCCGAGCAGGCGCCAGTCCGGCCGCGGCTCGCCGCCGCCGAGCTGGCGGGTGGCCGTCAGGGTGCCGGCGACCCCGACCTTCAGCACCTGACGCCCGCCGAGTTCGACGTGGTCCATGGTGTAGTCCTGGAGCGGATCGCCGTCCGGCACCTGCCACTCGCGCAGCCAGCGCTCCACGTTCTGGACCACGAAGTCGGGGTCGTCGCGTGCGCCGAGCCACGAGAAGGTGGCGATGCCGCCGCCGGGCAGCTCCCACTTGGCGAGGTAGAAGGCCATCCCCGGGTCCACCTCCTTCCAGCCCTCGGGGGCCTCGAAGTGAAGGGTCGGCCGAGGCGCCGCGGCCGCCGCGTCGGGGCGCGACCCCATGGTGGCCGGGTCGGGGGCCTTCATGCAAGCCGGACCGCAGAGGAGTGCGAGCGAGGGGGCCAGGAGGACGCGCTTCATCCTGGGCGCATGCTACCGCCCCGACGCGGCCCTATCCTGCCCCGCCCATGGCGCGCCCCGAGGAACCGGACCGATTCGCCCCCGCCGGCGCGTCGCGGCGGTCCCGGCTCCTCCTGTTGGCCGGCCCGCTGGTGGTCAGCTTCTGGCTGCGTTCCACCTTCGCCTGGGCCGACACCATCTTCGCGAGTCTGCTGCGCGATGCCGACGGCAACCCCATCGGCGACGCCTCCATCGCCGCCATCGGCCTGACCCTGCCGTTCGAGTTCCTGCAGGTCGCGCTCTGGGTCGGCACCTCCAACGGGCTCACCGCCCGTCTCGCCGAGGCCATCGGCGCCGGGCGCGGCGAACAGGTCGCCCAGCTGAAGCGCGCCACCCTGCGCATCCTCGCCGCGCTGATCGCCCTGTTCGTCGTCCTCGCGGCGGTGGTCTGGGTGGTCACGCCGCGGGTCCCGCTCGACCCGCTGGTGGCGCAGCAGTTCCGCATCTACGCCGTGGTCCTCCTCGCCGGCGGCGCCCTGACCTCGTTCTGGTCCATCCTCCCCGATTCGCTGGTCAAGGCGCACCACGACACCCGCTCCACGATGTGGGCCGGCCTGCTCTCCAGCGTCACCAACGTCGCCCTCAACGCCTTCTTCGTGTTCGTGATCGGATTGGGCATCCTCGGCATCGCCCTGTCCACCGTCCTCGGTCGCCTCGCCGGCCTGGCCTACGCCAGCGCCCGCGCCGCCGCCCACGAGCGCCGCCGCCGCGCCCAGCCCGACCAGCAGCGGCCCGGCCGTTTCGACCGTCCGGTCCGCAGCATCCTCGCCATCGCGGTGCCGAGCGGTGCGACCTACGTCCTGATGGCGCTCGAGTCGCAGTTCGTCAACGCCCTCCTCGCGCTGCGCCCCGACTCGACCGCCCTCCTCGCCTCCTGGGCGGTGTTCGACCGCGGCCTGCGCTTCCTCGCCATGCCGCTCATCGCGGCGAGCGTCGCCATGCTGCCACTCGCCGCCCGCCTCCGCGGCGAGGGACGCCTCGACCAGGTGGAACGCGAGCTCGGCGTCGGGCTGCGCGCCGGTCTCGCCTACGCCTTCCTGTTCGCGGCGCCGGTCACCTGGCTCCTCGCCGGCCCCGTCGCCCGCGCCCTGACCGATGCCGAGGCCACCCGCCTCAACACCATGGAAGCGCTGCGCTGGATGCCGCTCGCCGTCGCCGGACTCGGCCCCTTCCTGCTGGCGCGCGCCACCTGGGACGGTCTCGCCCGTCCGCGCGTCGGACTCGTCGCCGCGATGCTGCGGACCGCCCTGGTCCTGCCGCTGATCGCCCTCGGTCTCCACTTCCACGACCGTTTCGGCATGGCGCCGGTCGAAGGCGCCTGCCTCGGTTTCGTCCTCGCCGTGGTCCTCGCCTCGGCGGGCATGTGGCGCTTCACCCGCACCACCCTGCCGCGCTTGGAGTAGCCCCCGGCCGGTCGGTCACTCGTGGCGCAGGGCCTCGACCGGGTCCATGGTCGCGGCGCGCCATGCGGGATAGAGGCCGAAGAGGAGGCCGATCGAGACCGAGATGCCGAAGGCCAGGATGGGGGCTTCGGGGGTGACGATGGTGGTGAGGTCGGCGTAGCGCTCGACCACCACTGGAATCAGCAGGCCCAGCGCGATGCCGGCCAGGCCGCCGCCCACCGACAGCACCACGGTCTCGACCAGGAACTGCAGCACGATGTGCCGCCGCTTGGCGCCCAGCGCGCGCCGGATGCCGATCTCGCGGGTCCGCTCGGTCACCGTGGCCAGCATCACGTTCATGATGCCGATGCCACCGACCAGCAGGCTGATGCCGGCGATGGAGCCGAGCACGATGTTGAAGATGCGCTTGGTCTCCTCGGCGCGGGCCAGGAGCTCGAGCGGCACCACCACTTCGTAGTCGCGCCGGTCGTGGGTCTCGGCCAGCATGGTGCGCGCCGCGGCGGCGGTCTCGTCCACCTCCTCGGGGCTGCGCACCGCGAGCACGATCTCGTGGAGCTCGACTTCTTCGATCTCGCGGCTGCCGGAGCGGATCTTCACCTGCATCTCGCCGAACCAGCGCGCCCCGGTGCTGGCCGGAATGAGGACCTCGCCGGTGGTCTCGGCGCCGGGCTCCGGCGGGTCGTCGTCGAGCCGCACCCGCGGCATCAGCACGCCGACCACGGTGAAGTACTCGCTGCCGATCTTCACGGTCTCGCCGATGGGGTCGGTCAGCGGCATCAGGGCCCGCGCCACCTCCCATCCGAGCACGCAGACGTTGCGCACGCCGAGCTCGTCGGCGTCGGACAGGAAGCGCCCCGCCATCATCGGGCGCCCCGTCACCTCGAGGTAGTCCGGCGTGGTCGCCAGCACCCGCGGGTTCAACACCCGCGTTCCATGGCGGACCTCCTGCAGGAGCTGGCGCACCGGCACCACTTCCTCCAGCCATGGATAGGTCTCCTCGATGCGCCGCCGGTCGGCGTGCGTCAGACCGTAGGACAGCACCCGCGTCTGCTGATCGCTGGCAGCGTCGTCCGGCGGCTTGACGCTGCGCAGGATGACGTTCTGGCTGCCGAGCTGCTTGATCTGCTCCTGGGCCTCGGCGCTCGCACCCTCGCCGATGGCGAGCATCGCGATCACGCTGCCGACCCCGAACAGCACGCCGAGCGAAGTCAGGAGGCTGCGCAGCTTGTGCAGCAACAGGCTCTTGACGCCCATCCGGACCGCGCGCGCCAGCGGACTGGTCAGCATGCCGCGCCCTCCTCGATGCGCTCGATGCGCCCGTCGCGCAGGTGGAGCACGCGCTCGGCGCGCGCGCCGACCTCGGGTTCGTGGGTGACCATGAGGATGGTCTTCCCCTCCCGGTGCAACTCGTCGAACAGCTCGAGGATCTCCTCGGTGGTGCGGCTGTCGAGGTTGCCGGTCGGCTCGTCGGCCAGCAGGATGGGCGGATCGTTGATCAGCGCCCGCGCGATGGCGACGCGCTGCTGCTGCCCGCCGGAGAGCTCGGTCGGACGGTGCCGCATCCGGTCGCCGAGCCCCATCCTCTCGATGAGCGCCGCCGCCCGCTCCTCGGCGTCCGCCGGCGGGTCGTCCCGGTACAGGATGGGCACCATGACGTTCTCGAACACGTCGAGCTGTGGGATCAGGTTGAAGCTCTGGAACACGAAACCGATCTCGCGGCCGCGCAGCTCGCTCAGCGCGTCGTCGTCCATGCCCGAGACCTCGCGTCCGTCCACCACGTAGCGCCCCGAGGTCGGCCGGTCGATGCAGCCGAGGACGTTCAGCAGGGTGGACTTGCCGCTGCCGGACACGCCCATGATGGCCCAGTACTCGCCGACGCCGAAGGACACGGTGACGCCGTCGAGGGCGCGGACCTCCTCGGAGCCCAGGCGATAGACCCGGGTCACCTCGTGGAGCTCGGCGACCGGTCGCGAGGGCTCACTCACGGCTCGCAGCGCGGCTTCCGCCGTCCGCCCGTTGGGGCTTCCGACCTCCATCGGGCCCGCCGCCCCGCCCGGCGCCGTCGGGCCGCCCATCGCCCGTTCGTGGGCTCGCCTCGAGCCGCTGGCCGGGGGGCACCGAGAGCGCGACGACCTCGCCCTCCTCCAGTCCGGAGAGGACCTGGACCCAGGCTTCGCCGGCCTTGCCGACCTCGACCTCGCGCGGCTCCCCGTCCACGAAGCAGATGGTCCGCCCGCCGCTGTGGAAGACGGCTTGCACGGGGACCTGGAGCGCGTCCGGGATCTCGTCCACCAGGATCTCGACGCTGCAGGACATCCCCGGGCGCAGCTCCGGCGAGGTCTCGTCGAGCGCGATCTCGGTGCGGAACAGGCGTTGGTTGGGGTTGGCCCACCAGCTGCCGCTGTCCGGCAGCAGCGCCACGAAGGAGACGTGGCCGCGGTACTCCCTGCCGGGGATCGCATCCACCCGCACGGTGCACGGCATGCCGACGTCCACCTGCTCGATCACCGATTCGTGCAGGCTGGCGGTGGCGATCATGCCGCCCGATTGCGGAATGGTCGCGATCTCCTGGTGCTGGCGCACCGTGGCGCCCTCTTCGATCAGGTCGCCGCTCCGTCCGTAGCGGCCCTCGGTCCGGGCATAGACCACGATGCCGGACGCCGGCGCCCGCAGCACCGACTTGTCGATCTGGTCACGCAGCTTGTCGAGCTTCTCGGTCTCGAGCTGCAGCCGCGCCTTGGCGTTCCTCACCTCGGCCTCGAGGTCCACCAGCCGCGCCTTGGCCTGGAGCTCGACCCGCTCCAGCTCACGACGCGCCTCGACCACGGCGGCCTCGAAGGTCGCTTTCTGCTTGGGATGGTCGAACTCCTCGAGCAGGTCCTTCTTGCGTTTGGATTGCTCCAGCTTGATGCGCGCCCGCTCCATCGCCAGTCGGTCGGCTTCCAACTCGGTCTGGGTGAGGAACCCCTCGGCGGCCAGCTTCTCCGACCACTTCAACCGGTCCTCGGCCTGGGCCAGCTCTTCGGTGGCGAGCACGATCTCCTCCTCCGCGGCCTGCAGCTGCTGCGGCCAGTCGCCTTCGAGGTACTTCCGCAGGTCCGCCTCCGCGAACTCGAGGCGTTGGCGGGCGGCCGCCAGGTCCGAAGCGTTCTGGCTCTTCTGGATCTCCAGGTTCTGCTGCGCCTTGGTCAGCGCCGCCTGCGCGTTCTGCACCGCGATGTCCTGGACCACTTCCTTGTCACGCAGCGCGGACGCGTCCAGGGTCGCCACCACGTCGCCCGCCTCGACGTGCGACCCCTCGTCCACCAGGGTCAGGATCTGGGTCTGCCCCTCCAATTCGTTGACCACCTTGGCGCTGTCCTTGGCGGCGAGGTTGCCGCGCTGGAGCACGGTGATGCGCATCGGGCCGCGGCGCACCGCCTGGCCGCGGACCTCGATCGCCTCCTCGCCGCCGAACCAGCCGGCGCGTTGCGCTCCCCAGCCGGCGGCGGCCAGGACGGCCAGCACGACGACGAGACGGACGACGGGGGAGGAGCGGGGCTTCCGGGTCATGGCAGGGCGGGGGCTTCGGGTTCGGGCAGGGGCAGCAGATGGATGCCACTGGGGTCCACCTCGAGCAGTTCCAGGTCGCGCCACAGGCGCAGGCGCGCCAGCGCGAAGTCGATCAGGGCCGAGGTCGCCGCGTTCTGGGCCGACAGCAGGTCGCGCTGGGCCTCCAGGACGTCACGGGTGCTGGAGCGGCCGGCCTCGAGCTTGAGCTGGGCCGAACGTACGCGCTTGGCGGCGAGGTCCACCGACGAGCGCTGGATGCGGTACTGGGCCAGCGTGGACAGCGCCTGGCGCAGGTCGTCGCGCAGCGCCTGCAGGATGCCGTCGCCGTCGGCCTCGACCGCGCGGCGGGCCGCTTCCACCTCCACCAGCGCGCGCCGGTAGAGGTTGCGCTCGGGCAGACGGTCCACCGGCAGGTCGTACGACAGGCCCAGCGACCACGGCGCGGCGTCGCTGCGGAAGGCGAGCGGCCGGCCCGGTTCGCTGGAGGCCCCCAGCGACGCCTCCAGGTCGAGCCCGGCGCGCAGGGCGTCCGCGGCGATGCGCGCCCGGCGCTCCGCGTCCACCAAGCGGTCCACCGTGTTCAGGTAGTCGAGCCGGCGCTCGGCGGCGACGGCTTGGAGCCACGTGGCGTCCAGGCCCTCGAGGTCGCTGCCGTCCAGCTCGCGCAGTCCGGCGATGACGTCGGGGTCGAGCTCCAGCTCGACCTTGGGCGGCAGGCCCAGCCGGACCATGAACCGGTCCACCTGGGCGTCGTAGGCCGCCTGCAGCTGCAGCAGACGGTTCTCGGAGCGCAACTCGTCCTGTCGTGCCTGGTCCACCTGGATGTCGGTCATCTTGCCGGCCTCGGCCAGGGCCTCGTTGCGCGCGCGCAGCAACCGCAGCGACTCGAGGTTGGCCTCCTCGTTGCGGATGGCGTCCTGGCTCCGCAGCAGGCCGTAGTAGTCGGCGATCACGTCCACCGCGAAGGTGCGGCGGAAGCGCTCGTACGACCGCACCTCGTAGACCAGGTTGCGCTCGGCCTGGGTCAGCGGCTCGGTGACCACCTCGCGGCCGGCGCCGCGGAGCAGCGGTTGGGTGATGGAGAGCGACAGGCTGCTCAAGGCGTCCCAGCCGTCGCCTTCGGCCAGGGCCCGCACCAGCGACGTGCCGAGGTCGGCGATCACGACGGCGCCGCTGCCGAACAGGCGTTGCAGTCCGAGGTCGGCCTCGGCCGAGGCGTCGCCGCCGGCGCCGCCCGTTCCGGAGACGTCGGCGCCCCCGGTCAGCGTCGGCCGCCACCCGAAGCGCCAGCGTTCCAGGGTCAGGTCGAGGGCGGCGAGGAACAGCCGTTCGCGGCGGTCCTGGACCTCACGGCTGTTGTCGGCGGCCGCCTCCAGGGCGCCGACCAGGTCGAGACGGATGCGAGGCCGGACTTCGGCCTCGAGCTCGGCGCGGAGCGCCGCCGCCCGTTCGGCGCGGAACCCGCCGGGCTCGGAGCGCAGCGCATCGCGCCGTGCGGCGATCAGCTCGTAGACCGCCTCGTCGGCCTCGGCGGCGTACTCGTCGGGCGTGGCGCAGCCGCCCGCGCCGAGCGCGGCGGCGAGGAATGCGAGGACGGTGGCCGCCGGGCGGCCGGGGAGGCGGAGCATCGTGTCGGGAGCCGGGAGGGTGGGTGCCGGCCCTGCCTACGGCCGCCATGGGCGGCCGTGAGGCGAAGAACGCCCGCCTCTCCCGGAGGGGAGGCGGGCGAGGGACGGACCCTCCGAGTCTACTCGGAGGGTTCCTCGGCGGCCGGGGTGGGCTCGGCCTCGCGGTCCTCGGCGGGGATGGCGTGGAAGGTGAGCTTCCTGCCCTCCTCGTCGAAGTCCACCTCGATCAGCGAGTGCTCCGGCAGCTGCCCGCGCAGCATCTCCTCGGCCAGCGGGTCCTCGAGGTAGCGCTCGATGGTCCGGCGCAGCGGGCGCGCCCCGTAGTGGGGGTCGTGCCCCTCCTCGATGAGGAAGTCGCGCGCCCGGTCGGACAGGTGCAGCACCAGCTTGCGCTCGCTCAACCGCTCCTCGACCTTCTGCAGTTCGAGGCCGACGATGCGGTAGAGGTCCTCGCGGGTGAGCTGCCCGAACATCACGATCTCGTCGATGCGGTTCAGGAACTCGGGGCGGAAGAAGCGCTGGACCTCCTCCTTGATGCTCTCGCGCACCTTGGCCTCACGCGCGTCCTCGCTGGCGTGGAAGCCCACGCCGCCGCCGGTGCGCACGTGCTCCGCGCCGATGTTCGAGGTCATGATGAGGATGGTGTTGCGGAAGTCCACGTGGCGGCCGAACGAGTCGGTGAGACGCCCCTCCTCCATGATCTGGAGGAGCATGTTGTAGACGTCGGGGTGGGCCTTCTCGATCTCGTCGAACAGGATCACCGAGTACGGACGCCGACGCACCTTCTCGGTCAGCTGGCCGCCCTCCTCGTAGCCGACGTAGCCCGGAGGCGAGCCGATCAGCCGCGAAGCGTTGTGCTTCTCCATGTACTCGGACATGTCGATGGTGATCAGCGCGTCCTCGCTGCCGAACATGAACCTGGCGAGCTGCTTCGACAGCCAGGTCTTGCCGACCCCGCTCGGGCCGAGGAACAGGAAGCACCCGGTGGGGCGGTTGGGGTCCTTGAGCCCCGACCGCGACCGGCGCACGGCGCGCGCCACGGCGCTGATGGCCTCCTCCTGGCTGACCACGGTGCGGCTCAACTCCTCCTCCATCAGCAGGAGCCGTTCGGCCTCCTCCTTGGCCAGGTTGGACACCGGAATGCCGGTCATCTTGGACACGGTCTCGGCGACCATCTCGAGGTCCACGACGGGACGCTGCGAGGAGTCGCTCTCGGCGTTCTTCCACGCCTGCAGCAGGGCCTCGCGCTCGCGCCGCAACTGGTAGGCCTGATCACGCTTGTGCGCGGCCTCTTCGAAGTCCTGGTTGCTGACGGCCTCCTCCTTCTCGCGCTCCAACTGCGCGATCCTCTCGTCCAGTTCGGACAGGTCCGGCGGCGGCGTCATGGTGGACAGGCGCAACCGCGCCCCGGCCTCGTCGATCACGTCGATGGCCTTGTCCGGCAGGAAGCGGCTGGTGATGTACTTGACGCTCATGTCCACCGCCGCCTGCAGGGCGTCGTCGGTGAACGTCACCTTGTGGTGGTCGGCGTAGCGGTCGCACAGGCCGCGCAGGATCTCGATCGCATCCTCCCGGCTCGGCGGTTCCACGATCACCGGCTGGAAGCGCCGCTCCAGCGCGCCGTCCTTCTCGATGTGCTTGCGGTACTCGTCGAGCGTGGTCGCGCCGATGACCTGGATCTCGCCCCGCGACAGCGCCGGCTTGAGCACGTTGGCGGCGTCGATCGCCCCCTCGGCGCCGCCGGCACCGACCAGGGTGTGGATCTCGTCGATGAACAGCATCACGTTCTTGGAGCGCCGCACCTCGGTCATCACCGCTTTGATGCGCTCCTCGAACTGGCCGCGGTACTTGGTGCCGGCCACCATGCCGGCCAGGTCCAGGGCGACGATGCGCTTGCCGCGCAGGATCTCCGGCACCTGGTCGCCGACGATGGCCTGCGCCAGGCCCTCGACGATGGCGGTCTTGCCGACGCCGGGCTCGCCGAGCAGCACCGGGTTGTTCTTGGTGCGCCGCGACAGCACCTGGATGACGCGCTCGATCTCGTCGGCCCGCCCGATCACCGGGTCGAGCTCGTCGCGCCGCGCCATCTCGGTGAGGTCGCGCCCGAACGCGTCCAACGCCGGGGTCTTCGACTTGCCCTGCGGCGAGCCGGTCTCCGCCGGCAGGTCGCTCTCGACCTCCTCCTCTTCCTCCTGCGGCGGGCCGCCGAGGAACTCGATGACCTCCTCGCGCGCATCCTCGAGCCGCACGCCCAGCGAGCGCAGGACGTGGGCCGCGATGCCCTCCTTCTCGCGCAGCAGCGCGAGCAACAGGTGTTCGGTCCCGATGTAGTTGTGGTTGAGGTTGCTCGCCTCCTCCAACGCCAGCTCGACGACCTTCTTGGCCTTCGGCGTGAACGGGATCTGGACCGAACTCTCGACCGCCGGCCCCGGCTTGACGATCTTCTCGACCTCGCGCCGGATGCGCTCGAGGTCGGCGTTCATGGACTTGAGCACGTTGGCGGCCACCCCCTGGCCCTCCTGGACCAGGCCGAGCAGGATGTGCTCGGTGCCGATGTACTCGTGATGGAAGCGCTGGGCTTCGCGTCGAGCGAAGCTCATCACCTTCCGGGCGCGTTCCGTGAAGCGGTCGAACATGGTGTCTCCTGGGTCCTATCGGCGCGTCGGCGGCGCCGCTTGACCCGGACTTCGCCTAGTCCAGGGCCTCTCCGCGCTCAAGGGGGGAGTCCTCGAGCGCGGCCTCGAGTTCCCGGATCTCGTCACGCAGCCGGGCCGCCGTCTCGTAGTCCTCCTTGGCGACGGCCTCCTGCAGCTCGAGCGTGAGCCGATCGAGGACGCTCTCGTCGCGCGGGTCGCAGTGTTCCGACACTCCGTGGAGCCGCTCGAGCAGCTCCGGCACGACCTCGGCGAAGACGTCGTAGTCCTTGGGGCAGCCGAAGCGGCTGGTCTGCCGCAGGTCGCGCATGGTCCAGCCGCACTCGTCGCAGCGGACCGCCTCCTCCTCGTCCTCCATCGCCGCCTCGCCGGCGTGTTGGGCCAGGGCCTCGACCGCCTTCATCCCGAGCGGGAGCAGCGACTTCGACAGCATCTGGATGACCGACGAGAACGACGGCGCCTGCAGGATGGGCAGGTCCGAATCACGGGCGCAGCCGCGGCACAGGTGGACCACCTTCACCACGGGCGCGCCGTCCGGGTAGGTCACGTCGTAGCGATGGACCCGGGCGAACTGCTGATGGCAGTGGTCGCACTGTTTCATGCCACCCATCATCTAGTCGCCCGCCGCTCCTTCGCAACGGCTTTCCCGGTCCGAGTTCCGCCGCGCGCCCAGGCGCTCCACGGCGGCGCCGAAGGCCGCGGCGCGCTCGCGGAAGTTGCGGAACTCGTCGAAGGAGGCGAAGGACGGCGAGAACAGCAGGGTCTCGCCGCGGACGAGGCCCTCCAGGGCGGCGGTGAAGGCGCTGCGGGCGTCGTCGTGGAGGCGGTGGGGGACACCGACCTCCGCCAGGGCCGCGGCCAGCCGCCGTCCGCCCGCGCCGTGGAGGTGGGCGCGGGCGACCCGCCCCCGGGCCGCGGCGGCGAGCCCGGACAGGTCGAGCCCCTTGTCGGCGCCCCCGGCGAGGAGGACGATCGGCGGACGGCATCCGCCGTCGCGCAGCGGCGCCGCGGTGGCCTCGGGGTGGGTGGCGACCCCGTTGTCCACGATGCGGACCCCGGGCGGCGCCGGCAGCTCGGCCATGCGGTGGGGCAGCCCGGGGAAGCCGGCCAGGGCCTGGCCGAGGTCCTCGGGGGGCAGGCCGAGGGCCTGGGCGGCGCGAGCCGCGAGCCGCAGCCCGCCGCGGCGGAAGGGTTCGCCGCAGGGCAGGGCGGCCTCGTCCAGTCCGAGGTCGGCGAGGAAGGCGGGGCCGACGAGCTCGGCCCGGCCGCGGGCCGCCGCGGCCCACTCGGCCGCCCCGGGGGCGCCCTCCGGCGCCAGGGCCAGCCCCTCCGGCCCCTGGAAGGCCAGCAGACGCCGCTTGGCCGCGGCGTAGGCGGCGCGGGTGCCGTGTCGGTCGAGGTGGTCCGCACCCAGGTTGGTCAGGCCGGCCACCGCGGGCCAGCCCGGCGGCGCCTCGAGCGCCTCCAGTTGGAAGGAGGACAGTTCGAGGACCAGCCGGTCCTCGCGGTCGAGCCCAGCGATCGCCTCCAGCAGCGAGCCGCCGAGGTTGCCGGCGAGCAGGGTGCGCCCGGGCAGGCCGCGCAGCGCCCACGCCGTCAGCGCGGCACAGGTGGACTTGCCGTGGGTCCCGGTGACGGCGAAGGCCGGGACCTCGGGGCGCAGCGCCAGCGCCAGCGAGACCTCGGTGGTCAGGGCGAGCCCGCGGCGGCGCGCGGCCTCGAGGAACGGCGCATCCCAGGGCACGGCGGGGTTGACCACCACCACCTCGTGGGCGTCGAGCAGGCGGTCGGGATGACCGCCGAGCTCCCACTCGAGCGGCAGGTCGGCCAGCTCGGCGCGGGCCTCGGGCAGGGCGTCGGCGTCGCGCAGGTCGCTGACCGTGACCCGGGCCCCGTGGCGCGTCGCCAGCGCGCGGGCGGCGCCGATGCCGCCGCCGTGGGCGCCGAGGCCGAGCACCAGGACGCGGCGGTCGCGCAGTGCGTCCGGGTGGAGGGTCACGGCGCGTCCCCGGGGGGCGGGGCGGGGGAGGGGGTGGCGGAGAGAGAGGGATTCGAACCCTCGGAGCCGGCAACCCGGCTCAACAGCTTAGCAAGCTGCCGCATTCGGCCACTCTGCCATCTCTCCGACCGTTTCGGGGCGGCGATTCTACCCGTCCCCGCGGACGCCGCCAAGGCGCGGGGATGGCGGAGAGGGTGGGATTCGAACCCACGGCCCCTCGCGGGGCGCCGGTTTTCAAAACCGGTCCGTTCGGCCGCTCCGGCACCTCTCCGAGTCCGCCCCGCGGAGGGCGGGTTCATGCTTCCTCGGCCTCGTCCGCCGCGCCGGCGTCGGGGCCCTGCTCGGGGCCGCGCGCGGCTTCGCGCCAGACCTCCTCGCGCACGAAGATGGGCGCGCCGGCGAGCAGGGTCAGGGGGATGCCGTCGCTCGGGCGGCAGTCCACCGAGAACACGCGCTCGCCGTCTTCCAGGGTGAGGTCGGCGAAGAAGGTCCCGTCGCGCAGCGAGTGGATCTCGAGCTCGCGGACCCTGCCGCCGAGCTTGCGCAGCACCTCGTGCGCGAGTTCGTGGGTCATCGGGCGCGGCGCGCGGGTGCCCTGCAGCAACCGCGCGATCTCCTCGGCGGAGGCGCGCCCGATGACCATGGTCAGGCTGCGCGGCTCGGCGGCGGCGTCGCCCGCGTCCGCCGCGTCCGCGGCCCCTGTGCCGGCCCCGCCCTCCGGCTCGGCCTCACCGAGTTGGAGGTACTGCGCGTCCTGGTCGTCCAGCAGGACGATGCGGCGCACCCGGGCGAGCGTGCGGGCCATGGACGGACAGCCTATCCTCGGGCCATGGACCCCGTCCACGACGCGAGCGGTCGGGTCGTCCACGCCGAGGACCACGACCTGCCCGGCGTGGCGCGGGTCCGCCTCGGCTTCGCCGCCGACGGACGCCTGCTGCGCCTGGAACTCGTGCCGGAAGGCCCGCCGCCCGGCGGTCGGCGGCCCGCCGCCGCGCCCGACCGCGAGGCGGTGGCCGCCTGGCTCGCCGCCTACGGCGACCCCGCCGCCCCGCCCTTCCCGGGGCGGTGGGAGCTCCCCGGGCGAACCCCCTTCGCGCGTCGTGTCCACGCCGCCGTCGCGGCCCTCGCCCCGGGCGAGACCGCGACCTACGCCGAGGTCGCCGCCCGCGCCGGCTCGCCGCGCGCCGCCCGCGCCGTCGGCAACCTGATGGCGGCGAACCCGCTGCCGTTGGTGGTCCCGTGCCACCGGGTGGTGGCCGCGGCCGGGCTCGGCGGCTTCGGCGGCGGGACGCGGATGAAGCGGGCGCTGCTCGCCCGCGAGGGGGTCGCGGTTCAGGCCAGCGCGACGCCGACCTCGTAGCTCGCCAGCAGCGCCGCCGCCTGGAGCAGCGGGCCGCTCGCCGCGCGGAGCGCGCCGCGGCGCTGGCGCATCACGGCCGCCGCGGCGAGGGCGGCGACGAAGCCGCCGGCGAGCCCGATGCCGATGCGGGCGGCGGTCAGGGTGACGGCGCTCGTCGCCGGTCCGGCGAACGGGCCGCGCGGCTCGAGCCACCAGGTCAGGGCGGCGTCGCCGAGCAGGCGCTCGCCGAGGGCCAGGACCACCAGCAGGAGCGCCTGGCCGAGCACCGGTTCGCGCTCGCGGCCGACCAGGCGGCGCAGGCCGAGCAGGGCGAGGGCGGCCGGGACCACGAAGGCGAGCTGGCCCGCCTCGACGCCGAGGTTGAAGCCCAGGAGCGCGGTGGGGTGGCGTCCGGCGGGCAGGCCGATCTCGCCGAGGACGCCGGCGAAGCCGAAGCCGTGGAGCAGGCCGAAGGCGAAGGCCGGCAGCCACGGTCGGGCCAGGTGGTGGCCGGGGCGCATCGTCTCGAGCATCAGGACCCAGACGATGGACAGGGCGATGCCGGGCTCGACCAGCGCCGGGGGCAGGGCCAGGACGTCGAGCGCCGCCAGCGCCAGGGTGATGGAGTGGGCGACGGTGAAGGCCGTGACCGCGCCGACGAGGGCGCGCAGCGAGGCGATGCCGAGCAGCAGCGCCGCGAGGAAGGCGAGGTGGTCCAGGCCTTCGAGCACGTGGTGCGTGCCCAGTTCCAGGTAGGAGACCAGGACCGACCGCGACGAGGGCAGTTCGGCCTCCCAGTCGCGCACGCCGTAGGACAGCAGCGCCTCCTGGGGGCCGGCGCCGAGCCCGCGGACCACGACGTGGCAGCGGTGGGCGGGGTTGCCGTCCTCCAGGAACAGGTCGCAGTGCACCGCGACGCGCTCGGGGCGCCGCGGCACGGCGCGCTCGGCGACCGCGGTCATCGTCTCGAACCGGCTGCCGCCGCCCGGGAGGGCGCCGCCGACCTCGTCGAAGCCCTCGATCGTCCAGAGCGGCGACCACTCCTCGTCGTCCAGGGTCAGCCACAGCTTCTCCTCGAGGTAGGCCTGGACCTCGGACCAGTGGTCGGCGAGCTCCACCGTCGAGAAGTAGCCGTCGGCATCGTCGTCGAAGGCGAACCGAGGCGTCTCGCGCAGCGTCAGCTCCTGCATCCGCAGCGTCAGCCGCACCGCGTCGTCGCCGACGTCCACGAGCAGGACCGACAGCGCAGCCGGGTGCGGGGGCGCGCCCGCCGGCTGTCTGGGGGCGGACGGCACGACCGTTCCCGGCCCGAACCCGCCGCCGGCGAGGGCGACCGCCAGCAGGAGCGCCGCCGGGAGCTTCATGCGAGGCCGTGGGCCTCGGCGGCGTCCTCGAGCCGCGGCGTCGGCGCCACGTCCGCCCGTTCCGCCGCCGGGTCGGGGAACAGGTGCACCGTGCGCAGGAACACCGGCACCAGGTGCGGGTCGAACTGCGTGCCCGCGCCCTGGCGGATGATCTCGATCGCGGTGTCGCGGGAGCGCGCCTTGCGATAGGCCCGGTCGCTGCACACCGCATCGTAGGTGTCGGCGATCATGATCAGCCGCGACCCGAGCGGGATGTCGGTCCCGGCCAGCCCGTCGGGGTAGCCGCGCCCGTCCCAGCGCTCGTGTTCGTGCCGCACCACCTCGCGCACCTCCGGCAGGAACTGGGTCAGCGGCCCGACGATGTGGGCGCCGTCCACGGTGTGCCGCTTGATGACCTCCCATTCCTCGTCGGTCAGCGGTCCGTCCTTGTGCAGGATGGACAGCGGCACCCCGATCTTGCCGATGTCGTGCAGCAACGCCGCGATGCGCAGCTCGCGCAACCGCTGCGGCGCCATGCCGAGCTCGCGCGCCATCAGCACCGTGTAGCGCGCCACCTTGCGCGAGTGGTCGCGGGTGTAGAGGTCCTTGGTCTCGAGCGAGTTGACCAGCGCCCGCACCGTACGGTAGTGCGCCAGGAAGGCCGCGTCCTCGGCGCGCCGCGCGCGCTCCTCCTGCTCGGCGATCTTGCGCCGCCCGCGCACCGCGGCGTGGATGGCCTCGGCGACCTGGCTCGGCAGGCTCGGTTTCAGCAGGTACTCGTCGGCGCCGTCCTTGACCGCCCGCACCGCGGTGGCGACGTCGCGCTCGCCGGTCAGCATCACGAAGCCGATGGGCTCCGGGCGCAGCCGCACGTGGCGCAACAGGTCGCTGCCGCGGAGGTCGCCGGGCAGGTTCAGGTCGCAGACCAGGGCGTCCACCGGCTCGAGCGACAGTCGGTGCAGCGCGGCGCGCGCGTTCTCGACGGCGGACACGAGGAAGCCTTCCTGGCTCAAACCGCGGAGCAGGAGGGAGACCTCGTCGGGATCGTCCTCGACGAGGAGGACGCGCAAGGCGGAGTCGGCGGACACGGAGAGGGCGGTGGGGGGGCGGCGCAGTCGGGGGGGCGCCGGGGGCTACTTTGCCGGGCGGGGGCGGGGCGTTTCAAGGCCCTTTCTCGGAAACCCGCCCCTAGAATCCGCTCCCGACGGGGGCAGTGCACCCCGGCCGCCGCCGATGCAGACCCTCCTCGTCCCCGCCGAATGGGCCGGCAGCCCGCTCGACGAGTTCCTCGCCGCGCACTGGCCGCGGGCGCCCAAGGGGAAGCTCCGCGACCTGGTGCGTGCGGGCGTGGTCTCCGTGGACGGCATGCGGGCCCAGCCGAGCGACCGTCTGCGCGAGGGGCAGGTGGTCCTCCTCGACCGCGACCCGACGGAACTGGAGCGGACCGACGTCCACGCCGTGCCGCTCGAGGTCCTGTACGAGGACGAGCACCTGGTCGCGGTGGACAAGCCGGCCGGGCTGCCGGTCGAGCCGAGCCGTTGGGGGGAGCACCCCGTCCACCTCTCGGGCGCGCTCCTGCGTTGGGCCGAGGAACGGCAGGGCGAGGGTCCGATGCGGCGGCGGCCGCGAGGCCTGCACCGTCTCGACCTCGGGACCAGCGGCGTCCTGCTCTACGCCTTGAGCCTGGAGGCCGAACGGTTCTATCGCGACCTGTTCGCCACCGGCGGCGTGGCCAAGACCTACCACGCGCTGGTCCTCGGCCGCATGGACGGGCCGTGCGTGGTGGACGAGCCCATCGCCGCCGACACCCGAGGCGGCGGCCGCATGCGCGTCCACCGCAGCGGCAAGCCGGCGCGCACGGCCTTCACGCCGGTGGAGGAGTTCCGCGGCCACACCTGGGTGGAGGCGCGCCCCGAGACCGGGCGCACCCACCAGATC
>Ga0256830_1001100_pt1 | contig 19585 bp, 2 predicted proteins | sample 128326metaG_FD_190537 | JGI IMG/M metagenome (GOLD analysis project Ga0256830, IMG submission 190537) | Hydrothermal vent microbial communities from Lau Basin, Pacific Ocean - 128-326 | ecosystem: Environmental > Aquatic > Marine > Hydrothermal vents | place: Pacific Ocean: Lau Basin | collected... | reverse complement strand
TGCTGGATTTTCTCAATAACACGGTTAACCATGGTTGATATTGAGTCAAGATCATCAAACGGTTTCATTAAGTAGTCAAAAGCACCAGCCCTGAGTGATTTTACGGACGTTTCGAGGGAGGCGTGGCTTGTCATGATGACGACTTCAATCTCAGGGTTTGCCGCTTTAATCTTTTCCAGGAGTTCAATTCCATCCATGCCATCCATTCGGATGTCGGTTATAACGAGATGTATAGGGGCCTTTTCAAGAATGCGTATGCCTGCCTCAGCGCTGGCAGCAGACATCAGTTTATGGCCATCATCCTCAAGTACCTGGCTAACAATATCTCTAATACTCGCCTCATCATCTACAACAAGAATATTAATGCTTCGTAGTTCACTGTTCATAATTGTCGCCTCACACTATTATTATTGGTTTTATAGGGGTGCCTTGTCTTTTAACGGGTGGCAGAAGATGGCTGCTTACTAATAGCCTGCTGATCTTCTGTTGTCTCTCTTTCACTGTTAGTTTGTTTTGACTGGGAAATAGGAAGAACGATCACAAATGTAGTCCCTTTGCCTGGAGTGCTGTGGATGAGTATCTTACCGTTATGTTCTTTAATGATTCCGTAACTGACAGAAAGGCCTAGCCCTGTCCCTTTCCCCGATTTTTTGGTGGTAAAGAACGGCTCGAAAAGTTTATCCTGAATATCCTTGTCAATACCTGGGCCGCTATCTTTTAGCCATACTTCAACCCATTTATCATTACAGTTTCTAATTCTCAGCGCGATGGTGCCGGGTGTGCCTTCCATCGCCTGCTGCGCATTGATCATCAGATTGATAAGCACTTGCTGGATTTGATTGGCATTTCCAGAAATAAGTGGGAGTTCCGGGTCAAAGTGTTTTATGACCTTAATTCTGTTGATAGAGAGCTGATGATCTACAATGGCGAGGGCATCTCCTGCAACATTAATTAGATCAGTATCCTGGAATTCTACCTGTTCCTGGCGTGCAAACTTCATCAGGTTCTCAATAATGGCCTTGCAGCGTTTGGCTTCTTTCTCGATGATGCTGATATTTTTATGAAGTGGTGTGCCGTTGTCCAGTTTTCTCAGAGAAAGCTGTGCATAACCGAGAATGCCGGTTAGTGGGTTTTTAACTTCATGGGCGATGCCTGCGCTCAACTGGCCAAAGGCTGATAATTTTTCTGACTGAACCAGCTTTTCGTTCGCTTCAATGAGTGCTTTTTCACGACTCTTCAGTTCACTGGTCATGTGGTTAAATGAGGTGGCAAGGCTACCAATCTCATCACGTGAAGTAGCGTCTATCTGAACATCAAAGTTGCCTTTACTGACCAGTTTTGCCGCGTGCGAAAGTCGCTGAATAGGCCTGGTTAAACGGTACGCCCATAGCAGGCCAAGCATAGAGGAGACGAGTAATAAGCCGAAAGCGACCCAGAGGAGGTCATTGATCAGCGCCTTGGTTGATAAAAAAGCTGCCTTTTTTGCAATCTGTACACCGACCAGCAGGGAGCCAAATTTTACCTCGGAGAAACCACCGACAAAGCCTGTACCATTGTGCTCATACTCTTTTGTTGTGCCTGCACTCTGCTGATTACTGAGGGACTCAATATCTGGCAACCAGTCAACAGGAAGTCGGTCGATGACTTTCTTCACGTCTGTGTGTGCCAGGATTGTTCCCTGTCCATCCAGCAGAAACGTTTCGAATACCTTGGAGCGCCCGGCTAGACTCAACAGTCTGTCGAGACGGATCGTTCCCGTAACAACGCCGGGCGTCTTACCGGCGGGTCCTTTGTATGGAATAGCCAGGGTAAGAGAGGGTAGCTTTTCTGAGAGTGTTGAGTTCTCGATGTAGATCTCACCTGCTCTTATTTTTTCGAGCGGCAAGGGGTATTTTTCCCGGTATGCATCAAATGTCTCACGATCTAACCCAATTGGGATCAGCTGGTTCACATCGTAAACGGAGACCACGCCTGACTTCGGATCGTAAAGTGTTACGGCGACAAATTCATCGAAGTCCTTGAAAAGCCCTTTTAAGAGCTCTGTCTTCTGCTCCTGCAGGAGTGATTCGTTGTACATTAAACGAGCAAATACCTGCAGGCGTTCATGATAGCCCTCCAGTAATGAGTCCGCCTCCTTTGCTGAATGAACTGCGATCAACGAGGTTAAGTCATGAATGTAACTTCGCTTATCAGAGTGAAAAAGATTGGCCATCGTAAAGGTGATTGTGCTGACTACTGCCGTGACAACCACCAGCAGAATAAGCAGAATCTTATAGCGAATTGGGAATCTGATCTTCAGTTTCATGATTCGCTACTCACGTTAATGAGTTGTGAGCGGTATGAGATGTTGCCCGCGCTATCTGCTGCTTCAACAAGAATGACATTGATGCCGTTGGTGAAGGTCATATCATGGCTAAACTCGCCGCTTTTCAGGTCGCTATCGATCAATCTGTTATTAATATAGATTTTAGCGCCCGGTTCACTCTTGCCCTTAATCACGAAGTGATTTGAGATGATGTTTTCGTCAGGAAAGTCAACGCTTAATGCAGGGGGGCGATAGTCCTGTATGATGCGAATTTTTCGCTGAGAGAGTGATTTTCCTTCACTGCCATCTTCATCGATCCCGCTTACGCGCCAGTAGTACTCACCCTGTGTGAGGTTGTCATGACTAAAATGGGGCTGATCAACCTTTTCATCAAGCAGGATTATCTTCTGCTGGCGGTCTCTGCTAATAATCAACCGGTACTGCTTAGCTCCTGTATCTTCCCATGAAAAATCGATCCTGTCGGGGATATCACGGTAGTATGAGAGCTTATTGTTGGCCGGGGCGATGAGCCTGACTTCTTTAGGTAGTGGTTTTGGTGTTGAGGGTGTTGCACCCTTTCGAATAACAAGCGCCTGGTCTGTACCAATTTTCTGTTTCACACCCTGAGAGACGATCTCAGCATTACCCTGTAAGATAGCGACGGTAGATGACTGGTCTGGGTTGACGCTAACTTTAAATTTCACATTTCCATTTATAGCGTCTCGGGTTCGAATGTGGGCGCTTGCGCCAGCAGTGAGAATTTCTACGTGGCGTTCTGTTTTGTTATTGTTTCCAAGAGAACCGCTGAGTTCACCTTCGACGAGAATGAGCGAGGAGCGGCGATCCTTGAACAGGATATCCTGCTCCATACGTTTGATGATGACGAGCGTATCGGGTCCTAGATGTAACCGGTTCTCCTCATCAAATTTAATTGTAGCGCTAGAACGGTCAAATGTTTGTACTGCATCCTCGTTATAAAGCGGCATACCGACGCTGGTTGAGCGCCAGGTGATACTGTTAGCCCGTTTGCTTCTCACATCCCGGTTCATTTCAGTGAGTGTGGCAACAAGACTGCTATTGGGGTTCAGTTCTGATGTGCCGCTCTCTGACTGAACCAGCAGATCTTTGCGCAATCGAGAGGCCATCTGCGCAGCTCCTGTGCCGCCAATGATCTCCTGCATTCCCGACCCTTCAGGAAAAAAACTGTTGAGCACTCTTAATAAGACAAGGAAGAAGGCCATTACCAGTGCGAGCACAACAATGAGTTCGAGTAACACCTTTAGAATGGATTTAATGGTGATGCGGGTCGCATCACTCTCTGGCGTGATTGTCTCTCCAGCCTCCATGGTTAATGTTGGTGTATTCATCGATCTATACTTATATAGGTTCTTTATTGCAGTGATGCCTGTGGTGAATAAATACCTGTATGTTTGTGAGCGAGAATATCTCCTTGCTCATCTGTTCCGGTAGCCGACATCCTGCGTCAACCACCTGAAAATATTCGGAATATATCTGTATATCGGCATTAGAGAGGAAAAATAAACATTTTTCCTGGGTGAATTAGTCGCGTTTAGCGCCGTCAGGCTAAGCTGAGGAGGTTAATATTTCCCCTGGACCCTGATGAACCAGCCTTTCGTCGAATAATTATTGGCAGAGAATTCATTGTCGCTAAAATCGGTAAAATTGTAGCCGACGCCGAGCCTCAGGTTGCTATTTGTCTCCCAGGTGATTTCAGATAGCCAGCCTGAACGTTGGTCGTTGGCCTCTTTCTGCCTCAATGTCCGGTATTCAGTGCCTAAGCGGAGCTGCCACGGCAGCGTGTAATTGAGACGATGGATCGACAGCTGGGTCTGTGTTTCAGTATCCGCATACTTATCTGTCCTTTCTCTCTTCAATCTCAGTGCCAGCTTCTCAGACCATTCAAGTTTTTTAGTGATCTGATATGACCATTCGATTGAGAGCACATCCATTCTGGAGGTGACCACACTGGCACTGCTCAGATTGAGTGGGCTCATGTCACTCAGACGTGTATATCGGGCCAGTGCATTAAACCAGTCATTACGTGTTGGGCGGTAGGCCAGCCCGATACTCTGCTCCTCAAACCGGGCATCATTAACACCTTTGGTCAGATTTTTTGTGATGCTGTAACGGTATTTGGCCAGCACGATATAATCAGGATTAAGGCTGTACTCAATCGTATTACTGGTAAGGTATTGCTGTTTCCGTTCACTACCGCGATCATTACGGATCTCGTTACGCGAGCTTATCTTCGTACCGTTGTTCATGTAGGAGATGCCTGTCGCAATCGTAGTACGACTTGTGGTGCCGGAGGCGGCATTAATGTCTGAGTATTCTGAGCTAAGATTAAACTTCCAGCCATCTTCAATTTTCCACTGCTGCTCAACGCCAACTAATGAGAGCGATTTGTCACCCTGGTTGCCGTTGTCCCACTGATATTCACTATAGACTTTGCCACTCTCCGCGCCAGCAACTGTTGCTGTTGAGGTCTCACCACCAATGATCGTTGAGGTGGTTTTTCCTGACTGATTGTCATTGAGTCGTTCAGTGATATAGACGCTCGCTTTATCTGTGCGATAACTGATTCGTGCTTCGCCTGCATCACCTTTATCACCACCAGTTGCTCTCCCTTCAAGGTGTAGGTTCTCTGTTAGACGGTATTTCAATCCGACACTGTTCTGGTCATTAGCGATACCTTCTAGTGTTGTTTGATGAGTAATACTGACCTCTAACTGATCAGTCAGCTGGCCTGTTAATTTTGTTGCGGCGATGCTATTGTTACTGAGCTTTGTACCGCTGCTATCTTCAGCCTGCTGGTCTCTGTATTCACCGACGAGCGACCACTGTTCCGCTTTATACTGCCACTGGGCAGTGCTCTGCTGGGAAGAGTCGACGCTTCCCGCAGGTGTTACAGCCGTAGACTGTGCCTGGTCATGCTTTAGTTTCAGGGTGTTCTTATCTGTGATACGAACCATCAAATCTGCGCCACGTTTCTGCTTGCCCTGGTCGCTGCTGTTGCCATTCGCCTGAAAACCGGGGTCAAGCTCCTTGACGTAGGCACCTGCCATTAGGCGATTGGGTCTGCCAACAAGTTCACCGATATCAATTTCAGCCGCAATCTTGGTGGCCTGCCCCGTCTGTTCACTACTGGTGATGGGTGAAAACTGTAGCCCGCCATCGTTGCTACTGAAGACCTCGCCCTCACTACCGCTGCTTTCCGCTATTTCAGCGATAATGCGGCTATTCTTCATGATTCGAACTTCGCTATTGATGCCCTGCAATTCATAGCGACCCGCTGCAAGGTTGTCATCGACATAGGTGGCGCCGATGGCAAAGTTGTCGCCGATCTGCTGGCGGGCATGCAGGCCACTGGCGCTTTTCTCAAAAGCGGCTACATAATATTCATAATCCACTTCAATATAGACAGGGTTCCCAGCGAGCAGTGCATCATTAATGATGTTGCTATCCTGTTGAGTGCTGGCGACAGGGCGGGTAAAGAGTAATCGTCCACCAAGGTATTTAATCGAGTAGTCGATGTTCTGCTGCTGCAGTTGTCTGCTTAAGGTTAATCCAGTGTTTTTATCCTTGATTACGATAAAGACCTGTTCACTTCCTTCAATGATATTCCGCTGGCTTAAATAATAGAGCGAGCCGCCGGTTGCGCGCAGCTCATCGCGCACATTGCTTTGACGAGTCTGCGCACTAAAGAGCCTTACCACGGTGTCATGCTGGCCGAATGCAGTTCTGCTTAAACTCTGATATTCAAATAGACCACCATAAAGTGTGCGACGATATGCGGCGAGTTCATTGTCGGAAAGATCAAGCTTGTAGTTACCAACAACGCCGTGAATGGTCTCGCTATCAACAGCCAGATAGAACTTACCCTGGCTTTGAGTATCATAAACAACGGTGCTGTTATCACCATATACGGGATAGTAGTAGTCTGGATCAAGGTTTCTTAATAATGTTCTTGAACCGTCGTCATCAAGATCGCTAAAGAGGGAGTTCACCTCACCCTGGCCGGTATCGAGCGCAGCTGTGATAAGGTATTTTCCTTTTATCTTTCCTTTGAGGTAAAAGGCGATCCGCCCTTCACTATAGAGCTCGCTAGCGCTCTCCTGCCCACTACCCTGGATATATCCGCTGGTTTTAAGCTGGCTAAATTTTCCATCTGCAAAGGCCATGAAAAAGAGCTGTGACTCACCTGCGCCGATGGTGTGATCAATCGCACCAACATAGCCGCGTTGATCAACCGTTTTGACGTGAACAGGATTTTCACCCTGTTTCAGTTGAACGGTGTGGGTGAACTTTCCATCGGGCTCTGTGCGTACCACCTGGTTGTTAATTAAGACCATGTTGTCAGGAGCGGTGCTGCCGGAGAGGGTGTAGTCCCCCTCTTTAACCGCGAAACCTGTCGGCGGGAGGTTAAGCTTCAACTCAGGTACAGGATCCTCAAGATAGACAGGCACATTGTGATCATTAAATGGTCGAACATCTATTTGTAGCTCTGTAATGTAGGTGAATCCCTGTGGGTCGTAGATCACGATCTGTTGAGACTGTTTTCCGTGCGACAGTGGCAGGGGGTATGAAAAGGTACCGTCACCCGAGGCCGCTATTTTATCCTTGCCAATCTGAATCAGGCTTCCTGGCGTTGTTGTGCCGATAAGCTGATGAGTATATGGGGTAAGGCTGCCTTCAGCTGCGCTGTCGTTTTCAGAAAAATAGGGGATCAGCATCTCATCCGCAGGTTGTGCAATTGAGAACTGCGGTGAAGAGAGGTTTGTGCTGGTGGATCGTCCGTACCGATCGCTCATCTCAATAAATATGTTTTTTTCCTTGATGGTCAGAAAAAACCGGCCCAGTCGGTCAAGCTTAACCGGTTTTCCATTTATGCTGGCTGATGCAGTGCGATTAAAGCGGTTACGTCGATCGGCGCGAGTAATGTCACTAACAAGGCCTTTCATCGTTACGCGGCGATTTAGCAGGCGACCCTTGACTGTGTCGTTCGGTGCGATAGGTCTTGCCTCACCATACCAGCGAAGTTTTAACCGCATCGGAGAGATGCCCTCAACACCAACCAGATATGCATGCGCTGCTTCAGCACGTTTCTGTGACAGGTTAAGGTTGACTGTGTTATCACCCGTCGAATCCGCATGCCCCTCAATCACCACCTGTTCCCGGGGAAAGCGTCGTAATGTTTCTGCTGCATCTTTGAGCATTGCGATGGCATTCTCATTTAATGAGAAATCACCAGCTTTAAATGACCCGCCGCTTAGATTAAGCTCAATTACAGATTTATGGTCGATGCCGATTAGGCGGCGCGCACTTGTTGCATGTGAGCCATCCTGGAAATTTATCGCGAGTTGATAGTGATATAGGTTACCACCCGTCACCTGGACATTATCAGTGTCATAACCATCCCATACTATTCTCTTTGGTGGTCTGCTATTTCCGTTAAATTCTCGTACGGTTTTTCCATCCGGAGTCATGACCTTTAGTGTCCAGGATTTTACCTCTTCAGTTTGTGAAACATCTATTTGAAAAACTGCCGGCTGTTCCAGTTTGTCGCCGCTAAAGTTCAGGGCTTCAGATGGAATACCATCAACATACAGACGCACATCCGCCTGTGGTAAACGTACCTGGCTGCCATTTACAATAATATTCTGTATTTCTGCGTTGCCGATAAGTGAAATATCTTTTGGGATTTCAGTAACAGAAACTAATAGTCCTCGTTCGCCGGCCTGTCCGATCTCTTTAATGACGATATTTTGAATAGCGCCAAAGTTTGCCTTTGCTAGCAGCCCGGGGGTGACAGATACTACCTGTGTTTCACTTGTGCTCAGTGTTGTTCCTGAGGGAAGCGTTGCAAGGTTTATCTTTAGCAGGCGCTCACCGGGGGTAACGGCAGGAAAGTGATAACGACCATGTGTGTCTGTTAATGCGTAAGTGCCTTCATCAAGTACTACCATCGCGCCGGCGATGCCTGGTTCATTCTCATCCTGCCAGTTATCGCCATTTTTATCGTGAAAGACCTTGCCGATAATAGTGCCGAGATCAAACAGTGGGTCGAGCACTACTGACACGCTGGCAGTCACGTCACTGGAGACGGTACAGCGGTCGCAGACATCTTTTGCAACAGCAGTATTTGTATATTTTCCTGGCATGGCACCTGATCCAACGATGAGCTGATAGTCGTAAGTGATATAGCCGATCTCGCCAGGATCTGCCTCGCCATTACCATTTGTGTCAACTAGCGCGGGTACAGTGCCAAGTGTGAATGTCAGGGTTCGGTTGCCAGCCGGATCAGGTGCAGGCGTTCCATTAAGAAGAGTGCTACCCGCTCTGTATTTGAAATTATCCGGAATCACATCTTCCAGGCGAACCTGCTGTATATCTGTATTGGTCGTGTTTTTAACTTCGATCGTATAGGTAACCAGGTCGCCGACCGCGACATCTTGTTTGTTAGCGATTTTTGTCAGGGTGAGTGCCTCCCCCTGGGTAAAATAGACAGTGGGGGTTGCCTGTAGTGTGATGCCATCAGTTGTGTTAATCACGGTTATCGTGCTCTCACCTAGTGTCGATGAGCTAATTGTTCCTCTTGCAATGCCGTTTGCATCGGTTGCACCTGGTGGTTGAATAATATTGTCGGTCGCGCCGCGATCTGAGTTTATCTGAACAGTTTTTCCACTAACCGGATTACCGTTGCTATCTAAAAGTGTCACAACGATTTCGGCTGTGCTGCTGCCATCGGCAACAATGATCTCGGGTAAAGCAGATACGGTTGAGAGTGTGGCATCGACAGAGAGTAATAAAATATCAAGGCTGTTACTGTTCGTAGAATTCCCATCAGCATCGCCCTCTATTCCTGTGAGCGGTGGGATAGTAGTCGTTGTTGAGTCATCAACAGCGTAGGTGATGGTTGTGATCCCGGTTGTGTTTGGTGTATCACTGGTGAGATCAATCCGGATAGGCGTTAGCGTTGTTGTAATGGCTGATCCAAAGTCGATAATAACATCCTGTCCAGAAATGGTAGTGCAATATTCACCCGGGCTAACTGTGGGGCAGGCTGCTCCAGCTGTTAAGGGGGTTCCATTAACTAAGGTAGCTGTAACATTCAGGCTGGTGTAGCCCGTTGGCATGGTGATAATCGTTCGATTAAACCCGGTGTCACTCCCCTCTATCGTTGGTAGCAGATGGAAGCGAAAAGGGGTGGTGGCGCTATTGCTAACGGCTGTATCTGGTGTGATTTCAGCAACAACTGATGTCACAACATCTCCTGCTGCTGCCAGGTTAACATCCAGGCTATTGCTGTTGGTTGCATTTCCATCTGCATCTCCAGCCGTACCTGTCTGTCCCGCTGTGAAGGTCGTAGTATCATCTACTGTGAAAATAAATGTGGTAGTACCGATGGTGGCGGGCACATCTGTGGTGAAGTCTACCTGTATTGGTGTCAGGGTGGTGGTGATGGCAGTGCCAAAATTGATCGTCATATCCTGCCCTGAAATTACGGCACAATATTCACCGCCACCAACAGTGGGGCAGCCTGTGCCAGCAGTCAGCAGTGCGCTATTTACCATGACATCAGTAATCACAATATTGGAATAGCCTGTCGGGGCTGTGATAACAGTTTGGTTGATGCCAGTATCAGTTCCTCCGATAGTGGGCAGAATGTAGAAACTAAATGGATTGCTGGCAGAGCCTGTAATGGCGCTATTGGGTGAGATTTCAGCAATAACGGATGTAACTGCACCGGGAGCGGCTGAAAACCAGTCAAGTGTGTTACCACTATCTATTGAATTAGCGGGATAGAGCGGCTTTGTGACGCTGGATGGCGATGCATCCGAATCCTGTACATCTAAAAAGTCGAATGATGTGGTGCCGTTAAAGGCGATGTTGAATCTGACACCTGTTGTATTTGAGCGCAGAGCCAGTCGACTTCCAGCGCCGCTCCCCTGTAATGTCGCCAGTCCATTGATCGTCTGTAGCGTACCGGCCTGGACAGTCAGGCTGTCTGCTGCCGTAACGCTCTTTGTTATGTTATAAAATGTGGAAGATCCAGTAATAGCCTGGTTGGTGCCATCAAGCGTGAGGGTAGATGTACCGGCATTAACTGTGGTGCTGGCGTTTGTCCAGTTACCTGACAGTAGCAGCGAGGCATCATTCATATTGAGCGTACCGAGTAAGTTGAGATCATCATTGATATCAACGATGCCGCCCAGATTCAGGGTGCCAGATGCCCGCAGGAAGATGCCGTTATTACTATTAGGGCCAATGACATTAGACTGAGACTCACTGCTGCTGCCCAGGGATGCCGTGCCGTTGTTTATATCGATGCCATCACCTGTATTAGGCATTGAAGCACTGCTGGCATTGGTGCCGATGTAGTTGCCCAGCAGGCTATTGGTGCCAGTGCTATTATGATAGATGCCATCTCCGTTGTTCCATGAGATGGTGTTACCGCTGTTTGCTGCCGTACCACCAATAATATTAGAGGTGCTGTCATTCATGATCTGAATGCCCATGCCGTTGCCCAGGTTTGCGCTACCTGAGATATCTGTGCCGATGTAATTACCTAGAACAATGTTGTTGCTTGAGGTGTCTGAAAGACGGATGGCTTCATTATTATGCCCGGAAATAATATTACGTTCTGCCGCGCTGGAACCGCCGATGGTGTTGGATGCCGCACTGCCCTGTAGAATAATACCAAAGTTCGTGCTGCCCAGGATGGCGTTACCAGCCGCATTCAGCCCGATAATATTGCCTGCGATAGTCGTTGATGTTGAACTGCCCTCGATATTGATGTTGATTGAATTACTGCCGGCAACGACATTACCCGCGCCAGCGACGTTACCACCAATCGTATTATTACTAGAGGCACCTCTGATGTTAATGCTTCTGCTGCTATTGCCCAGCGCCAGCGTACCGCTCACATCGGTGCCGATATAGTTACCAGATATTGTTATGTTGCTTGCTGAACTGAGGTCGATCCCATTACTATCATTACCTGAAATGATGTTGCGCATATTGGCAGCGTTGCCACCAATCGTGTTAAATTGAGCACCATTAAAGAAGTCGATACCATTCCCGCTGTTGCCAAGGTCAACGGTTCCCGTGACATCGGTACCAATGTAGTTCCCGATAACGGTGTTGTTGGTTGTGGTTGACCCGTTAAAGCGAATGCCTGGATTGCCATTGCCAGAGATGATATTGCGGGCTGCTGAAGTGGTGCCGCCCACGGTATTAAATGTCGAGCCGTTAATAAAGCTGATACCCCGTGAGCCATTTCCCAGGGTGGCAGTGCCGTTCATATCAACACCTATGTAATTATTCTGAATGACACTGGATGCCGCACCACTGAGGACGAGACCGCTAGATGCATTGCCTGATATAATGTTGCGCTGCCCAGTGCCCGTACCCCCAATCGTATTGGAATCTCCGAAGAGATTGATCCCTTCTCCAGCATTACCGAGCGCAATAGAGCCGTCGGTACCGATGAAGTTTCCGTAGAAGAGGTTAGCGTTAGAGTTAACCTGGATGCCGTCCCCTCCATTGCTGACGACGACGTTACCTTCACCTGATGGGCCGCTACCTGATGTGTTATCTCCACCGATAGTATTGCCGGTACCACTGCTAATGAGAATACCATCATCAGTACAGTTCTGGATTCGTAGCCCCATGACGACATTATTATTAGATGTAATGTTGATGCAATCACTTGCCACGCCACCACCATCAAGCGTAACGCCGGCATTGGAAGCATCGATGGTCACGCTGCCAGTGCTGAGTGTAAGTGTAGAGCCAAGCATGATCGTTTGTGGTGAGCCGGTTTGAAAGAGGCTGGTATCAAACAAAATCGTATCGTTGGCGGCGGCGTTAGCTACAGCGTAGCGTAAGCTTCCTGGGTTAAGGTCATCTAGTGTGTTGGTTACCATCAACCCGCCGCTAAATACCCACTGCGGTGGTACCCCTGTTGGGGTGTCATCATTATTGCTGACATTGACCGAGTTTAATGCAGTGATGTCTGACCCCAGTGCATTGGAGTCCTGCACGCTCACATAGCTAACGGTTTGTGGGTTGGCAGCACCGACATCAAGGCTGAATTGAACACCGGGAGTGGTCGAGGTGAGTGCCACCTCAGTAGATGCTGCCTGTCCATTCAGGTTAAGCGTGCCGGAGACGGTGTGTGTAATAGAGTCGACAAATGCCAATTGGGTGCTAGGCGTGATGGCCGTCAGGTTCGTGGTGCTGAGTGCATCGGCAAAGGTGACCACATCAGTGGAATTAGTAACGGTTAAATTATTAAAAGCACTGCCACCAGAGGTGATTGATTGAGTGCCTGTACCGTTGAGGGTGACGGTACTGTTGCCCGCCGTAAAGGTGCCACTGTTGATCCAGTTCTCATTGATGAGAATGGTTGAGTCTCTGGCGAGGAAAGTACCGCTATTTGAGAATCTGAATGTTGTCAGATCAAAATTACTGCCAGTGACATCTAACGTCGTATTGTTATTGATATTTAAATTATCAGTAATGGAGTTCCCTCCACTTTGATTGCCAGTGAGTACATAGGTAGTTGCAGCCGTCGGTGCAAGAGTCAGTATGGAGTAAGGAATATTTGTGATGTTAGTCGTACTTCCTGTTCCGGTGTATTCGACAAAGGATGTACCTGGTAATTGCAGGGTGCCATCCATGATAAATGGGGTGCCGGTGCCGTTAATTCTCAGGCGGTAAGCGCCACCACCTAGATTGAGTGTTGCCGCGGCGGTAACGTGAATGGTGCGAACATGGAGGTTGATGACTCCGAGGTTTAATGTTCCGCTGATCACAATATCTTTTATATCTTGAGATCCGCCAGTGGTATCATTGTAATTAGTGATTCCATCAAAGGTCCAGATGGCGCTCCTTCCGGTACTGTCAACACTGGCCCCTGAAAAGCCAACCCATACATCGCCAGCTGTATTGATAGTCGGATCGTTGGTGCTGATATCCAGATCACCTCTGTTGACTCCCAATGCCCCATTTACATCTAGCGCATCGATAATGATTATATCGTTGTTGCCAGCAGTAGCGGTGTTGTTCAATGTGAGGTTATTGAAAGTATTACCGGCAGAGGTAACCGTCTGGTCGGCAGTCGAGCTGTCGAGTGTGACGGTTCCGCTATTGTGAGTGAAGGCACCTGTTGAGAGCGTGAAATTTCCTGCGACGTTGAGGCTATTACTAGTGGCGGTAAAGCTTCCACCAGAAAGCAGAAAATTGTTATTGACATCAATTAATGAATCTCCACCAGTAAACGTGCCTCCAGCTTGTGAGTAGCCACTGCTCCCTATTGTCACGATATTGCCAGCTTGTTGCGTAATCATGCCGCTATAGCCGCTATTAATCTGGATGCCCTGTACATTGATAGCGACATTGATGTCGGCATCTACATTGAAAAGTGGGGAGAAGATCGCAGTGTCGCCCGCGCCTGGTACACTGAAGCCGTACCAGTTATCCGGATCATCCCAGTTATTATTGCCGGCATCGGCACCGGTCCAGGTGAAGGGGTCAACCACAGCAAAGACCCACTGCGGGCTGCTGGCCAAATCATCGTTACCGCCGGCATTGACTGAATTAATGGCGGTGATGTCTGATCCCAGTGCATTGGAGTCCTGCACGCTCACATAGCTGACGGTTTGTGGATTGGTAGCACCGACATCAAGGCTGAATTGAACACCGGGAGTGGTCGAGGTGAGTGCCACCTCAGTAGATGCTGCCTGGCCATTCAGGTTGAGGGTGCCAGAGATGGTGTGTGTCATAGAGTCGGCAAACGCCAGTTGGGTACTGGGTGTGATGGCGGTCAGGTTCGTGGTGCTGAGTGCATCGGCAAAGGTGACCACATCAGTGGAATTAGCAACGGTTAAATTATTAAAAGCACTGCCACCAGAGGTGATTGATTGAGTTCCTGTACCGTTGAGGGTGACGGTAGAGGTGGCGGCGGTAAAGGTGCCGTTATTGGTCCAGTTGCCACCGATATTGATAGTTGATGACTGGCCTAATAAGACGCCAGCAGCGGCAATGGTAATACTGTCATTCACGGTGAGAGCATTGCCATTCAGATCTAAACTATTCTGGGTGATGACCAGATCCTGTCCCGTGTTATTTAATACAAGATCTGAGATCAGCGCGGCAGTGTTCGACAGTTTATTAACTGTCAATGTGCCAGCGGGAAGGCTGCCCGTGCCAACATCAATTGATTGAGCATTGCCACCATCCAGAGTGATAGCCGCTGTTCCCCCGACCACCGAGTCGGTGGATGTTAAATTGCCAGCAACTGTTATGGTGCCGGTATCGATATTATTGACCCCGGTAATGGTGAAGTTGCCATTAATATCCATCGAGCCAGTCACTGTTACGCTGCCACCATTCATGTCAAGTTCAACATTATTGAATGCAGTGCTGCTATCGTTAATGACTCTATTTGCCGGGTTGTCAAATACGATATTTGTACTGTTTGTCGTGGCGTCGATGGTTCCCGCGGTTAATGTCCAGCCAGATGAACCATCAATCTCAATGGTGTCATCGATGGTCAATACCCCTGTATTATTGACTTCAATTCCGGGTATTGCACCTGTACAGCCGGGAGTCAGTCCATCGCATTGCAGTGTCTGGTTCACTCCATCGAATAATATTTTGCCGCTCCCGCCAACGCCGGCATCCGTAGTTGTGACATCTCCTGATACTGCGATCACACCATTTTCAATATTATTGACACCCGAAATAATAAATGGGCCATCGACATCCATTGTTCCGTTGACAGTTAGGACGCCACCGCCCATCTCTAGTTGAACTTGATTAAAAATAGTACTGCTATCAGTGACAGCCCTGTTAACTGGCCCATCAAAAATAATGATGGCGGCATTCGCGGTTGTGTCAACTGCGCCAGCGGTCAATGTCCAGCCTGCACTTCCTCCAAGTTCAATGGTGTCATCGATTGTCAATGTTCCCGTGTTGTTTATCTCGATAGCAGGGATGGCGCCACGACAGCCTGGCACGCCCCCGTCACACATTAATGTTTGATTGACACCATTAAAAAGAATTACCCCGCTACCTCGAATACTTGGGTCAGTTGTTGTCACATTGCCAGCAACCGCAATGGTGCCGTTTTCAATGTTATTGACTCCAGTCAGGGTAAGGTTGCCATTAACATCAAAAGTCCCTGTGACATTCATACTGCCGCCACTCATATTCAATTCAACGTTATTGAAATTAGCGTTGCCTACATCAACAACACGGTTATTACCATTAGTAAACTGAATGGCACCGCTATTGTGTGTAAATGTTGCGCCACTCCCCACTGTAAAATCATTGGCAATATCCATCGTTGCTGATGTTGATGTGAAGCTACCACCAGTTAAGCTAAACGATCCGTTAACATCAATCGCGCTATCACCGCCACTAAAGGTACCACTCGCCTGAGAATAACCACTGCTTCCTAATGTGATGGTATTACCAGTCAGTTGTGTGATGGTTGAGGTGTAACCGCTGACGATCTGAATGCCCGCAACATTTGGGGATGTATTGATGTTGGCCGGGTAATCAAAGATGCCGGTAAAAAGCGCAACATCAGACGGGCCGGGCACTGCGCCACCATACCAGTTAGTTGCAGTGTTCCAGTTATTATCTCCTGCACCATTATTGTTGGTCCAGGTGAAGGGGCCAACCACAGCAAAGACCCACTGTGGGCTGCTGGCCTGATCGTCGTTACCGCTGACATTGACAGAATTAATGGCGGTGATGTCTGACCCCAGTGCATTGGAGTCTCGCACGCTCACATAGCTGACGGTTTGTGGATTGGCGGCACCGACATCAAGGCTGAATTGGGTGCCTGGGGCGGTTGAGGTGAGTACCACCTCGGTGCTACTGGCCTGGCCGTTGAGGTTAAGCGTGCCGGAGACGGTGTGTGTAATAGAGTCGACAAATGCCAGTTGGGTGCTAGGCGTGATGGCCGTCAGGTTCGTGGTGCTGAGTGCATCGGCAAAGGTGACCACATTGCTGGCATTGGTAACGGTTAAATTATTAAAAGCATTGCCGTTACTGGTGATGGCTTGCGTGGTTGTGCCATCGAGCACCATGGTTGATGTGCCGGGGTTAACTGTTGCACCGCTATTACTCCAGCTGCCGGAAAGGTTAACCGCAGCGTTATCCATATTGACCGTTCCAGCGGAGAGTGTGACATCACTGTTGATATCGATCGTGCCTGCTAAGTTAAGGGTACCGCCTGCTATGTTAATCCCCGTGCCAGTTGCAGGGCCAATCACATTGGATTGCGACTCGCTCATGTTGCCAAGGTTCATGGTCACACCGGGGTCATCAAGCCAGATTCCAGCAGTGCCGTTGGGCAGAGCGTCGCCACCTGCATTGGTACCGATATAGTTGCCTAATACCGCCAACGTTCCTGCATACACGTGACCAATGCCTACATTGGTATTTCCAGATATCACGTTACCTGCCCCGGCAGTTAGCCCCCCTATAGTATTTACAGCCCCGATTTGGCTGGAGACTAAAACTCCTAAATCATTTGGCAAAGGTGAATTTCCAGTCGCATCGACACCGATATAGTTGCCTGAGATGACATTATCATCACCAGTAGAGGATAAAATAATACCCGTGCCGGTATTGCCGGATATCACGTTACGGGCATTCGCAGTCGTGCCACCAATGGTGGTTGAGTTAACGGCGGGCCCAATATATATGCCCGCAAACCCTTGATTTGGCAAAGCAGCGGCACCACTGACATCGGTGCCTATATAATTGCCTATAATAGTATTGAAGGTCGCTGGAAGCGGAGGGCTACCGCTAGTTCCCAGATAGACTCCGCCACCAAGGTTGCTGGATAAGATGTTGCGCTCACCGATCGTCGTACCACCAATTATGTTAAATGAACTGCTGCTAATATTAACGCCGGTACCATTACTTAGACCCGGCGTGCTGCTTAGGTCAGTCCCAATATAGTTACCGGAAATGGTGTTATTGTTTGCATTATTGGCCAATAATACGCCCCCAGAATCATTGCTGATGAGCACATTGCCCTGTCCGGACGGGCCGGTGCCGACAGTGTTGTCGCCACCGATCGTATTATTGCTGGCACTGATGACCCAGATAGCATAGCTAGTGCAGCCCTGGATGCGTAGCCCCATGATGGTGTTGTTGTCAGAGGTGATCTCGAAGCAGTTGAGGCTGGGGTTGAGAGGCAGCGACGCGCCATCAATCACCACGCCGGCATTTGATGCATCAATCGTCACATTACCTGCAGCCATGGACGGTAAAACATTGCTTATTGTGATCGTCGCGGGTGCGCCGGTCGGAAAGGTGGTGGTGTCAAACAGGATGGTGTCGCCACTGGCGGCATTGGTGATCGCGTAACGCAGACTCCCCGGATTGAGGTCGTCGAGCGTGTTGGTGACAAGCAGCGTATTGAACACCCACTGTGGGTCGCCTGTGCCGTTATCATTTCCCCCGCCATCAAGCGAGCCGTTGGCGAAGATGTTGTTGCTGTTCGCCGCGGAGTTCTGCACGTCCACATAACTAATATTCTGATCACCGGCCGTGACATCGAATGTGTATTGCCCGCCGGTGGAGCGCAACTGAACGCGGGTGCCTGCTGCCTGGCCATTAATGTTTAATGTCCCGCTGATGGTGTTCATGGTCGCGGCTGTAAAGGTTAACTGCGTGCTGGGCGTGATGGCCGTCAGGTTAGTGGTGTTGAGCGCATCGGCAAAGGTGACCACATTGCTGGCGTTGGTGATGGTCAGGTTATTAAAGGCGCTGCCGCGGCTGGTGATGTTTTGAGTTGTGTTACCATTCAGGGTGACTGTCGAGGTGCCGGAGATGAAGTCAGCTTGAGCAGTTCCCCCTGTTACATCTGCAATGATGATGTCACCACCCACAGTGATGGCACTGCTACCCGCATTCAGGCGTTTTAGTGCGGTATCTGCACCTGCACCGATCTCGATATTACCACCTATATTGAGGTCGAAGTTTGCAGTGTTAAATGTACCCGCACGGTCTGCAAGGGTGTCCCCTATAATTCTTAGACTGTTGTTGCCATTGATTGTGACGTTACCTGTCTGTGTGACAATGGTATCGATACCAGAGAGGGCGATGTTTGTGTCGTAGCCTGCGGCAAGTGCTGGCAGGTTCTGGACGACACCAGAACCATGGAACTTTAGAGCCTGTATGCTAATGGTTGCGTTGGGGTCGAGTGACAGGATATTGCCGGCAGCGGTTAAATGAATCCGACCTGTTCCGGTGGTTGTGAACTCGCCTGAACCAACCGTTAATATATTGTTAACCGTTAATGCCTGGTCAAAAGTGGTTATGTTTCCGCTTTGCCCAACGGTTAGGTTGTTAAAACCATTTACCCAGAAAGTACTGAGGTTATTTAGTGCAAGCGAACCCGTGCCTGTTAATACAATTGAGGCGCTGTTGTAATCTGTTTCATCAATGGCGACATCGCCACTAAAATTTCCCCCAACAGTAAGCGTGGACGCGTTTGCTTCGAACTGGCCACTATTCTGGGTATAGTGGCCAGTAACATTAACCGCAAAGCTTGATGCGCTATTAGTATTGACTATGCCGTCTGTGATTGTCAGATCACCGTTTACGGTTAACGGGGCGTCGAGTGTCCAGTTACCTGTGGTAGCGTTGTTAAATATAAGGTGGTGGTAGCTGTCACCCATCGCCAGCCCGGTGACAGTGACAGCTCCGTCATAAATCACCGTGCTGCCTGTTGCCAGTGTCTGCGTGGTCGATAATACGGTTTCATTACCCTGGAGTTGAAAGGTGCCGGTGGCCCCAACGGTAAGCAGGTCGGGAACGGTGAGATTAAAGCCATTGAGATCCAGCGTTCCTTGAGTGATCGTCACATCCTGTGTGATGTTGCCATTCAGAGAGAGGTCCAGGTTGGATAAGAGACGCACCACGCCGCTGGTTTTGTTGACAGTCAATAAGCCATTGGGAAGGTCATTGCTGCCGATGTTAATGGTCTGGTCGGTCGTGCTATCAAATTCGATATCGAGATCGCCATCGATGGTGGCATCACTGGATATCAGGTTGCCAGCCAGTGTGATCCTGTCGCCAGATGTCAGGGCTCTTAGATTCGTTGCGCTGTTAATGGTCAGGTTGCCATTAATATCCATTGTGCCACTGACGTCCAGGTTATTAGTCTTGTTAAAGGTGACATGGTTAAATTGCAGCGTACTGCTATTGATAAGGGTAGTGGAGTTG
>Ga0256830_1001099_pt1 | contig 19586 bp, 19 predicted proteins | sample 128326metaG_FD_190537 | JGI IMG/M metagenome (GOLD analysis project Ga0256830, IMG submission 190537) | Hydrothermal vent microbial communities from Lau Basin, Pacific Ocean - 128-326 | ecosystem: Environmental > Aquatic > Marine > Hydrothermal vents | place: Pacific Ocean: Lau Basin | collected... | reverse complement strand
TCGACGGATGGCGACGGTGCCCGAGCTCCTGCGGTGGCGATGGCCGAAACGGATGCCTCCGGCCTTCCTGGTCCCGGGCTAGAACATGGATCGGGGCCAGTTTCCGCCTGCGGGTCTGCCGGCTTCCGTAGACTCGGGGCCATGGCATCCGTCACCCAGGTCCTCACCCGCGGCGGCGGGCGCGACTTCGTCGTACGCGTCCAAGCCGGCCCCCACGTCTTCGTCGCCGACGAGCCGCTCGACCTGGGCGGCAGCGACCTCGGGCCCAATCCCTACGAGCTGCTCCTGGCCGCGCTCGGTTCGTGAACGGGCATGACCGTGGGCATGTATGCCCGCAGGAAGGAATGGCCGCTGGAGGACGTCGTCGTCCACCTGACCTACGCCAAGGTGCACGCCGCCGACTGCCTGGCGGCGGGCGACGAGGGTGAAGAGGTGGTCGAGGCGCCCGGCGTGCCCCACGACGACCCCGATGCCCTGGTGGACTGCATCCAACGCGAGATCGAACTGCTGGGACCGCTCGACGACGCCCAGCGCGAGCGCCTGCTGCACATCGCCAACCGCTGCCCGGTGCATCGCACCCTCACCGAAGGGGGCATCGTGGTCCACAGCCGGCTCGCCGAGCCGGGAAGCCTGGCGAAGAAACCTCACGACCCGGGGCCGAGGCCGTAGAACGGGGAACGGCCCCGCCGGCCGGCCTCTCCCATGCTGCACTGCGCCCTGCTGCTCCTGTCGCCCCTCCTCCAGGCCGAGGCCCCGCCTCCGTACGGCTATGCCCCGCCGGAGGACCTCCCCGAAACCCTGACCGCGATCGCGGCCGACGGCGGCGCCGAGCTGGTCGAGTACGGCCACAGCCCGGAGGGGCGGCCGCTCCTGGCCCTGACCTTCGGCCGCTCCACCGCGCCGGGGCGTCCCGAGGTCCTGCTGGTCGGCAACCTGGACGGCGCCCGCCTCGGCGCCACCGAGGTCCTGGTCGGGCTGTGCCGCCGATTCGCCGAGTCCGGCTCGCCGCTGCTCGACGCGGCGACCGTACACGTCGTGCCACTGGCCAACCCCGACGCGGCGGCCCGCGCCTTCCGCGGCGCCGACCCGTGGCGCGGCGGACCGGTGGACGAGGACCACGACGGACTGATGGACGAGGACGGCCCGACCGACCTCGACGGCGACGGGCTCGCCCTCTGGCTGAAGGTTCCCGACCCGGTCGGGCGCTGGCGCACCGACGAGCGCGATCCGCGGGCGCTGGTCGAGGCCGACGCCGCAGCCGGCGAGGCCGGCGGCTTCCGGCGGTTGCGCGAGGGCGACGACCGGGACGGCGACCGCGAATACGGCGAGGACCCGCCCGGCGGCGAGGACCTCGACGCCAACTTCCCACACCGCTGGCCGCAGTACCGACCAGAGGGCGGCCCCTACCCGCTGTCGGCTCCGGAGGCGCGGGCGCTCGCCGACTTCGTGCTCGCGCACCGCCACCTCGCGCTGGTCGTGGTCCTCGACGACGACGACGCCTTCGAGAAGGTGCCCAAGGGAGCGGACCGGGTGGACCGCGATGCGACCAGGCCGCTGCAGGACGACCGCGAAGTGCTCGTGGTGTGGTCGAAGCGTTTCCGTGACCTGCGCGAGGCCGATGCCGGCGAGGGCCGGCCGGCGCTGCCCGCCCCACGCGGCGGCGCCGACGAGCGCGGCCGCTTCGGCGAGTGGGCGTACTTCCAGGCCGGGGTGCCGGTGATCGAGAGCGCGCTGTGGTCGCCGCCGCTCGACCGCGCGCCCGAGAGCGCCCCCGAGCTCGAGAAGGACGCCCCCGACGAACTGAAGCTGCTGCGCTGGAACGACGTGGCCTACGACGGCGCCGGCTTCCGCACGTGGCGGCGCCTGGACCACCCGAGCCTCGGCCCGGTCGAGGTCGGCGGCTGGCTGCCTTTGGTGCTCGACAACCCGCCGGCCTCGGACCTGCCGCGCCTGACCGCGCTGTGGGGCGACTTCCTCGACGACCTCTCCGGCGACTTCGCGACCCTGGAATGGGTCGACGTCGAGACGACGCCGCTCGGCTCCGGCGTGTTCGAGGCCCGGGCGACGCTGGTGAACCGGGGACTGCTGGCCACCACCAGCGCGATGGGGGTGCGCAGCCGCCGCCCCCTGCCGGTCCGCGTCGTCCTCGAGCTGCCCCAGGGAGGGGAGCTACTCGCCGGGCGCCGCCTGCAGTCGGTGGAACGGCTCGAGGGCCTCGGCGGCCACCGCGAGTTCCGCTGGGTGTACCGCCTGCCCGAATCCGGCGCCGCAGCACTTCGGGCCACCTCGCAGTGCGCCGGCGAAGCCATCGCAGAACTGGAGGCCGAACGATGAACCTGCTGCTGCTCCTGCTCTCTCTGGCCCCGCCCGCTCCGGCCGCGGCCGCTCCACAGGAGGCCGGAGGCGTATGGCATCCGCGCGTCGAGATCGCCTGGAACCGCTACTACCCCTACGAGGGGCTGCTCGACATCGAGGCCCGGCTGGCCGAGGCCTGGCCCGAGTTCGTCGAGCTGCGCGACATCGGCGAAAGCTGGGAGGGCCGCCCGCTGCGGTTGCTGGTCCTGACCGACCGTCGCACCGGACCGGCCGAGGACAAGCCGGCGATGTGGGTGGACGGCAACGTCCACGGCAACGAGGTCCAGGGCGGTGAGGCGGCGCTGTACCTGGCATGGTGGCTGCTCGAGCACCAGGACAACCCACGCGCCAAGGCGCTGCTCGAGACGCGCACCTTCTACGTGTTGCCGTCGCAGAATCCCGACGGGCGCGACCACTGGTTCGACACCGCGGCAACGGCGCACAGCTCGCGCAGCGGGGTGCGCCCCTACGACGACGACCGCGACGGACTGCTCGACGAGGATCCACCCAACGACCTCGACGGCGACGGCGAGATCACGATGATGCGCAAGCAGGTGCCGCTCGGCGAGGGCACGCACCGGCTCGACCCCGACGACCCCCGCATCCTGCTGCCGGCCGACGCCGACCACCCCGGCGATTGGATCCTGCTCGGCTCGGAGGGCGTGGACGACGACGGTGACGGGCGCATCAACGAGGACGACGTCGGCGGCTACGACATGAACCGGAACTGGCCGGCCGACTGGCAACCGCGCTACTTGCAGTACGGCGCCGGCGACTACCCCTTCTCGTTCCCGGAGACCGCCGCCATCGGGAAGTTCCTGATCGAACACCCGAACGTCGCCGCGGTGCAGTCCTTCCACAACGCCGGGGGGATGATCCTGCGCGGGCCGGGCGCCGAGTACGTGAAGTATCCGCGCTCCGACGTCCGCGTCTACGACCGGCTCGGCAAGGAGGGCGAGGCCATCCTGCCCTTCTACCGCTACATGGTCATCCACGCCGACCTCTACACCGTGCACGGAGGTTTCGTGACCTGGACCTACGAGGGCCTCGGCATCTTCTCGTTCACCAACGAGCTGTGGGCTCCGCAGCAGTACTACGGCAAGGACCGTGAGGGCTCGGGAGGATGGTTCGCACGCAACACCAAGGACCAGCTCCAGTTCGTGGACGACCTGCTGCTCGGCGAGGCCTACTCCGACTGGAAGCCGTACCACCATCCGCTCTACGGCGACGTCGAGATCGGCGGCTTCAAGCGGCAGCACGGCCGAGTCGCGCCGAGCTTCATGATCGAGGAGATGTGCCACCGCAACGCGATGTTCTGCATCCGCCACGCCGAGGAGATCGCCGACGTGTCGTTCTCGCGGGTCGAGACCGAGGACCTCGGCGACGGCCTGTGGCGGGTCACCGCGGTGCTGCGGAACGACCGCACCATGCCGAGCCGCTCTGCGATGGCCGCCGAGCACGAGATCGGCGCCCCCGACGTCGTGCGCTTCGTCGGCGACGGCGTCACCGTGCTCACCGGCGGCGTCTTGCGCGACGCCTTCCGCCCGGAACGGCTGGAACTCCCGGTGCGACGGCCTGAGCGCATCCTCCTGCGCTCCGGGGTGCCCGGACACGGAGTCGTCCGTCTGTCGTGGATCGTCGAAGGCGCCGCCGGCGCCCCGTTCCGCCTCGAGTACGAGGCCGACAAGGCCGACGACACCGCCTTCGAAGGCGTGCTCGGGGGCACGGACGATGCCCAGGGAGACTGACCCCGCCGGCGACCGAAGTCCCGCTCCCGACCTCGTCTTCTACGACGCCGGCTGCCGCTTCTGCATCCGCAGCGCCGAGCTGCTGCGTCGCCGCGACCGCGGGCGCGGACGACTGCGCCTCCTCCCGCTGGACGGCCCCGAGTTCCGCTCCGCCCTGTCGCCCGAGACGCGCGCGTCCCTTCCCGACAGCATCGTCGTCCTCACCGCCGAGGGTCGCGTCCTGACCCGTGCCGACGCCGCCCTCCACTGCGCCGTCCGCACCGGGGGACCTCTCGGGGCCCTCGCCCGCCTGGGCCGCCTCCTCCCCCGCCGCCTCCGCGATGCCGTCTACGACGCCATCGCCCGCCGCCGTCACCGGCTTCCAACGTGATCGGCCTCGTCCCGCCCTGGGGTTTCGGAAATCCCGGGACTCCCCGCCCGATGGAGCCAGGGGCACGCGAGAACGGAGGATTCCGAGGCCTCACGGCCTCGGAATCCGACTCTTCGATGTCATAGAGCCACCGCATTGCTGACGCAGCACGTCGTCAAGTCCACGGCCTGGACGACGACGCCACACGAAGAGACGGGTGCGGGGATGAGGTTCATGCACTCGATGCCGCTTGCAGGATCCCACATCGCCCCCAGCCTGGGGTTCTGGATGTCGAGCACGATCCCGGTGCAAGGGACACCTCCTTGGGTGAAGCTCCCCGATGGACCGTAGAGCAGGGCTACGCTACCCCCCGGCACGGCGTTCTCCACCTCGAGCGTGTACCTGGACAGGCAACTTCCGGTTGCCCGCAGCTCGAGCTGGCAGCCGTTCACTGCGTCTTCGACCGAGAGATCGTCGATGGCCACGCCCTCGAGGGTGCCATACGGCCAGAAGTCCGAAACGAAGAAGAACTTCACGTAGACCGGTTGCTGGAAGTCGACGAATGCGTCCGAGATGTCGATGGTCACGATGCTCCATCCGTATGGAAGACTGCTCCAGTTGTCGAAGACCTCGACCCAGTTGTTGCCGTCATTCGACAGATAGACCCCATCCTCGTTGTGCGGGAAGGCGCCGAACGTGTTCACCGCGAATCGGATGATCGGATGAGACAGGCTGCTGAGGTCCAGCTTGACGACCATGACTCCGGCTGCCAGACCAAAACTACCGGGGGCCGTCCCCATCTCGAGAACGTAGTTCCCGTTGTAGGTGCCTGCCGTGTTGGCGATCTCGCACCACCCGATCGGATCCGGCTGCCACGTGAACGCACTCAAGCCGACGGTGGACATCTCCGGGGGAACGATCCCGGATTCGAAGTCCTGGAAGTAGGGGGCGGCTGCAACCGTGGTCGGCAGGGGAGGATTGGGCCAATGGTCGAAGTCCACCCAGAAGGGGGCGACGGGAGAGTCGTCGACCTGCAGGAAGTCCAATGAGAAGATGAAAGAGTTCGCTCCCTCGCAGCGCACACCGATGTCCACGCTCCGACCGAGAAACGGCTGCGGGACTTCCACGGTGAGCATGTCTCTGCGATCCCAGACCCGACAGTCCTCCCAGATGGGATACCAGTTCGTGGCGCCGGAGTACCTGATGACGAGGCTCAGTTTGCCGTCTCCCGCCGAAAAGGGATGGTTGGCCCTTGCCTCCGCGTACCAGATCTCGGCATCGAAGTGGACGTAGGCCGCCGTTGCCGAGCTGAGATCGACAGGGGCCCAAAGGATGTCGTCGCAGTAGGAGCCGAACCGGTGAGCCCACCCAGCCCTCTGGTCGTAAGCCGCGAACCAACCTGCGCAATTCGGATCGCTTTGCTCCTGGAACCAGCCCAGCGGGGGCACGACTCCAGTATCGAAGGTCTCCCGGAGGTAGATGTTCTGGGAGGAGAGGGGTGCCGACAGGAGTACGCCGGCAGCCGCCAGTAGAGTCGAAATCCTGATGTTCTTCATGACGTAGGCTTCTTCTATCGTGTCTCGAGCCCTCGGGCGCCGATCCCTGAGGGCGATGCTCGTCGAGCATCCGCTGCTTTCCATTGCCGGCTCGACGCCCCCTCCGACCCAATCTTTCCGAGGAATCGCGCGGCTAAGATGGGGCCATGCTCTCGCTCGTCCGTCAGTTCGTCCGGCTCCTGACCGGGAAGGTGGACGCCTCGGAGTTCGCCCTCGGCATCTTCTTCGGCGTGATGCTGGCGATGGTTCCGACGCGCGAAGTGGACCCGGCGACCGGCTTCCTGGGCTGGAACGGCGCCTGGCTCACCCTGCTGGCGGCGTGCCTGGTGCTCCGGGCCTCGCTGCCGATGACCCTGGTCACGGCGCTGCTGGTCGAGCCGCTGGAGCGTCTCGCCCTCGGGCGCGCCTCGTTCGAGGTCGGCCGCACCCTCCTCGACGACGTCCTGCCCCAGGCGTTCGGCGCCGGGGCGGCCGTGCGCCTGCCGTCCTGGCAACTCCACACCTATTGGGGTCTCGGCTCGCTGGTCCTCGGCCTCGCCCTCGCCCTGCCACTGTCGCTCGGCGCGTTGTTCGTCCTGCGGCGCCACCTGCCGGCCTGGCGCGAACGCCTTGGCCGGAACCGGCTGGTCCGTCTGCTCGGCAGCTCCTTCCTGTTCCGCCCCATCAAGTGGCTGCTCCGATGATCCGCCCCCCCATCCGCAAGGGCTTCCTCGCCATCACGGCCTTCGTCGTCGCCGCCGGTACGCTCGGGCTGGTCCTCGGCGCCGACCGCCTCTTCGCCTACGCGCTCCGCACCTGGGGCCCTTACGCCTTCCTCGGCCAACCGGTGGACTTCGCCGACTCGGAGCTCGCCGTGCTCGCCGGCGACGCCGAGGTCCGGGAGCTCCTGGTCGGCACGCCGGAGCAGCCCATGCTCGAAGTCGGCCGCGCCGCGCTCGAACTGTCGTTGCCGGCCCTGCTGGCCGGGCGGCTGCGCGTGGAGGACGCCTCGCTCGAGCGCACCGTCCTCCACCTGGTGGTGAAGGAGGACGGCACCCTGGCCTTCGACCCCGGCCCCCCGCCGCCCGAGGTCCAGGAGGCCGACCCCCTGCCCCCGCCCGAGAAGCCGCTGCCGAAGCAGGAGAACCGCGACCTGGTCCAGATCGTGACCGAATTCTGGCGGCGCTACCAGCACTACCGCCCCTACTACGAGCGGCTCGGCGGCCTGTTCGGCGGCGGCGACGACGAAGAGGAGGCCGGCCCGGCCCCGCTGCGCTTCCCCGGCAAACCCGAGTACGTGGCGGTCGCCCAAGCCGTCGCAGAAGGCGAACCCAGCGGCGGCTTCTTCGTGGACCACGCCGGGGTCGTCGAATTCAGCTGGCAGACCCTCGACGAGCGCACCGGCGAGCCCATCCTGCCCGCGCTCGAGTCGTTCTCGATGCAAGTGGACCGCGTCGGGTGGGCGCCGGACGACGTGACCGCGCCCGCCGAGTGGTCGGGGCGGGCGCTCCTCGGTGTCGGCGGCGAGTTGTCGTTCCTGCTCGTCCAGCCGCGCGACGGCAGCCCGAACACGCTGCAGGTGGAGGCCGTGTCCCTGCCGATCGACGAAATCGCCGACCTCGCCAAGTGGTCGTTCCCCTACCGTATCCAGGGCGGCGAGTTCGACGTCACGATGGACGAGCTGCGATTCGCCGACGACCTGCTCGAGGGCGAGATCCAGGTCGAGCTGCGCAACGCCCGCTTGATGCCGCGGCGCGTCTCTCCGCCCGTGCTCGGCGTGGAGCCGAAGGAGTTCTGCCGCCTCCTGAACTCCGCCCTCCAGCGCTCGCCGGTCCGCTTCGTCATCCGGCTCGGCGGTACGCCCTCGGCCCCCACCTTCTCGGTCGAGAACGACACCGACCTCGCCGACCTCCTCGGGGGCGCGGTCGCCGACGAGGTCCGCCGCCGCGCCGACGCCTTCGTGGAAGAGAAGAAGGGCGAGCTCCAGGAACGCCTCCAGGAGGAGCTCCAGGACCGGCTCGGCGACGAGGCCGCCGACCTCCTCGGCGGCCAGGCCGAGGAAGCCCTCGGCAACCTGCTCGGCGGCAAGAAGGGGCCGAAACGGAAGCGCTGACGGTCAGGCGTTCACCCCACCGCCGAAGTCGGGCGGCAGGGTGCGGACGTGGAGGTCGCGCTGCGGGAAGGGGATCTCGACGCCGGCCTCGGCGAAGCCGAGGTAGATGCGCTCGAGCAGGTCGTCCAAGGCCAGGCCACGCTGCGCCGGGTCGGAGACCCAGACCAGGAGCTCGAAGTCGAGGGACGAGTCGCCGAAGGCGCGGAAACGGGTCCGCGGCTCCGGGACGCGCTCGGCGTAGGGACTGGCCGCAGCGGCGGCGAGGAGCACACCGCGGACCACGGCGAGGTCGCTGCCGTAGGCCACGCCAACCGGCACCTTGAGCCGGTACTTGGTGTAGGGGCCGCCCGACTCGTTGACGATCTTGGCCTCACCCATGACCCGGTTGGGGATCGTGATCTCGACGTCGTCGCGGGTCAGGAGCCGGGTGCTGCGCAGTCCGATGTGGACGACGCGGCCGCGCTCACCGCTGTCCAGCACGATGTAGTCGCCGACCTTGTAAGGACGGTCGGCGAGGATGAAGACCCCGGCGAACAGGTTGGCCAGCGTGTCCTGGGCGGCGAAGCCGAGGGCCAGACCCACGATTCCGGCGGAAGCCAGCCAGCCCGTCGCATCCACGCCCCAGATCTCGATCAGGAGGTAGAGCGCGAAGAAGAGGAACAGCAGCTTGGCCGCGTTCTCGAACAGCGGATAGGTCGGCGGCTGGATCAGCTTGAACCGATCCGGGGTGCGCGAAGCTGCGTCGAGCACCAAGCGCGCCGTTCGCGAGAGGAAGACCGTCCAGATCAGGACGAGCAGGGTCAGGATGGTGTGATGGAGGAGGTTCCACTGGCCTTCCTCCAGACCCAGCACCCGCCCAGCCAACGCCAGAGCGGCCAGGGTCAGGGTCCGAGTCACCGGGCCGTGCAGATGGGAAAGCACCTGGTCGTCCACGATGGACTTGGTGCGCTTCATGGCGAGGCGCAGCAGGCGAACCAGGACGACGTCGGCGAGCTTGGCGAGGAGGACGCCGACGAGCAGGACGACCGCGGCCTGGATCCACGGGTCGAGCGGGTCGAGCCACGCGTTCACGTGCTCCGCGAGCCCGGATCCGGGGAGGATCTCGTCCAACGCGGACACCGCGTGCTCCGGATTCCGGCCGGCGTCGGGGACGTCCAATCCGGAAGGGTCGCCCTGCTGGGAGGCCCGGATCACTCCACCGCCTCCGCCTCGAGTTCGAGCCGCCGCAGTTGAACCCGTTCGAGCTCGTCGGGGGCGAGCGGGCGCCGCAAGGCCTCGTCGAGGCAGCGGCATGCCTCGTCACGCCGTCCCGCTTCGACGAGGACCTCGGCGAGGAGGAGCGCGGCCTCGGCATCGGCCGGGTCGAGCTCCAACGCACGCCGCAGCGCCGCTTCGGCCTCTCCGGCCTGACCGAGCGCCGCGAGACTGCGGCCCAGCAGGAACCAGGCGCGCTGGTGCTGCGGGTCCCACGCGACGACCTCGCGCAGGAGCTCCACTGCGCGGCGATGGTGATCTTCGAGACCGCTGCGCTCGGCGACCGCGGCGGCGGCCAGGGCCAGGTCCTCGGTCAGCGCCGGGTCGGGAGGCGCGGTCCGCGCCAGCCGCTCGAGGAGGATCCACCCCTCCTCGGGCCGGCCCGCTTCGACCAGGGCCCGGGCGCGGAGCCGCAGGGATTCCGGACCGAGCGGCCCGCGTGCGACCAGTGGGTCGAGCAGCGCAAGGGCGGCCTCGGGGTCGCCAGCCGAGAGGGCAGCGCCGGCCGCCTCGCGGACCAGGACCGGGTCGTCGGGCCACACCCGCAGGACGTCCCGCAACAAGGCCAGCGCCTCGACGTCACGACCCTGCCGTTCGAGGGCCGTGGCGAGGGCGTAGGCGAGAGGAGGGGTCGCGCCGTAGCGCGCGATGGCTTCACGCGCCACGCGCTCGGCCGCGTCTGCAGTCGCGGCATCACGCAGCGTCCAAGCATGGAGGGCGGCGCAGCGGTCGCCGACGGCCTCGCGGCGACGAGCGCTCTCGAAGGCCATCGCAGCCTCGGTGGTCCGACCGCGCTCGAGCAGGTCCACGCCCTTGGCCAACCCCGGCGAGCGCGCCAGTTCGTCGGCGCTCGGTCGCAGCGGCAACGGGACCACGCGCCACTCACGCTCGGCGGGAGCGACGACGACCTCCACCGGCGACGACGACGCGTCCAAACGCGACGCCGCGACCTCGGACTCGGACGCGCCCTCGCGCGGCCCCAACACGGCCTCCATGGCCTGGCACGAGACCAAGGCGAGCACCGCCGCAGCTGCGGCCGCTGCTGGAAGGACGCTGCAGGCGCACCGAACTGGATTCGTGGCTTCCATCCGGGGGCATTCTACCGCTACAATCCGGGCGACCCCCTTGCCATGAGCAGAACCCGCATCCGGGCCGTATTCCTCGACGCCGGCGACACCCTCTTCACCGAGCGTCGCAGCCGCTCCCAGATCTACGCCACCGTCGCCAGGGAGCACGGTGTCCAGGTCGCGCCGCAGGACATGGCCGACGCCATGAGCCGCATCTTCCGCGAGCTGCCGTCCTCGGTGGACGGCAGTTTCCGCTACAGCCTGGCTTGGTTCCGCGCCTTCAACGAACGGGTGATGGCCGAGGTCGGGGTCGCCGAGTCGCGTCGTGTGAGCGCCCACGAGGAGCTCATCCACCGCTTCCAGGACCCGCGCACCTACAAGGTCTTTCCCGAGGTCATCGAGGTCCTCGAGAAACTGCGCGAGACCGAAGTCCTGGTCGGCATCGTGTCGAACTGGTCCGAAAAGCTCCCGGAGCTGTGCGACGGGCTCGGCATCTCGGAGCGCGTCGGCTTCATCGTCAGCAGCGCCTCGATGCGCGCGGAGAAGCCCGACCGCGCCATCTTCGAGCGGGCGCTGTTCCGCGCCGGCGTGCCCGCCGAGGAGGCGGTCCACGTCGGCGACCATCCGGAGCGCGACGTGCGCGGTGCGCTCGAAGCCGGCATGCGCGCCGTACTGCTGCACCGCGACCCCGAGTCGCGGCCCAGCGAGACCGACGGGGTTCCGGTGATCTCCGACCTGCGCGCGTTGCTGCCCCTGATCGAGGCCTCCCGCCCCGCAGCGGCGAGCGGGCCCTGACGCCATGACCGCCGGCGCGGAGCCCACGAGCCCGAGTGCGGCCGAGCTCGAGCGCCGGCTGGAGCGCTGTCGCATCGCCTGCGAGGCCCTGGGCCGGCACCTCGAAGCGGTCCACCTGGGCGACCCGGCGTTGGTCGAGCACCTGCTCGCCGCCCTCCTCGCCGACGGACACGTCCTCCTCGAGGGGGCGCCGGGCCTCGGCAAGACGCGCCTGCTGAAGGCGCTGGCCGGCGCCCTCGACCTCGAGTTCCGTCGCGTCCAGGGTACGCCCGACCTGCTGCCCGGCGACCTCACCGGCAGCGAACTGCTGGAGGAGGACGACGGACGCCGCAGCTTCCGCTTCGAGCCCGGGCCGGTCTTCACGCAGGTGCTCCTCTTCGACGAGATCAACCGCGCCACGCCGCGGACCCAGTCGGCGCTGCTCGAGGCCATGGAGGAACGCCAGGTCTCGGTCGGCCTGCAGGCCCACGTCCTGCCCGAACCCTTCTTCGTGGTCGCCACCCAGAACCCGATCGAGTTGGAGGGGACCTATCCCCTGCCCGAGGCCCAACTCGACCGCTTCCTGTTCTTGCTGCGGGTCGAGGTCCCCGACGAGGAAGTGGTCGCCGCCCTCCTGCGCGGCGAGGCCCGCGATCCCGAGACCCTGGAGGCGCCCCTGCTCGACGCGGACGGTCTCGCCGAGGCGCGCCGGCTCGCCGCCGACCTGCCGGTGGCGGAGCCCCTGCTCGAGACCCTGGCGCGGCTCACGCTGGCCAGCCATCCCCACTCCGAGACGGCGCTGCCCGAGGTGGTCGAATCGGTGGCCTGGGGAGTCAGCCCGCGCGGCGCCCAGGCCGCGCTGCGCGGTGCGCGCGGACTGGCCCTGGTCCGCGGCCGGGCCCACGTCGCGCCGGAGGACCTCGCGGACGCGACGCGGGCCGCCTTCCGGCATCGGCTGGTGCTCGACTACGAGGCCCGGTCCTCGGGGCGCGACGGGGACGCTATCGTGAGCGCCCTGCTGCGGCGGTTCCCGCTGCACTGATCCCCCGGGAAGAGATGGACTGCCGCGTCGCGCTCTGCCAGACCCACCCCCGACTCGGCGACCTCGACGCGAACTTCGAGGCGCACCACGCCTGGCTGGACCGGGTCGGAGACGAAGCCCCGGACAGCGACCTGGTCCTGTTCCCCGAGCTGTCCCTGACCGGCTACTTCCTGCGCGACCTGACCCAGGAGGTCGCGCTCCGGCTGGACGACGATCGCGTCCGCGAGTTGGTGCGCCGCTCGGCGGACCGCAGTCTGCTGTTCGGCCTGGTCGAGGAGACCGACGACCACCGGTTCCACAACACCATGGTCTTCGCCGAAGGCGGCGAAGTCCTCCAGGTCGTGCGCAAGGTCCACCTGCCGACCTACGGCATCTTCGAGGAGCGGCGCTACTTCGCCCCCGGCGAGCGCGTCGAACTGGTCCGCTCGCGCCACGGCCGCTTCGGGGTGCTGATCTGCGAGGACGCCTGGCATCCGCCGCTGCCGTGGCTGCACTTCCTCGCCGGGGCCGACGCCTTGCTGGTCCCCTCGGCCAGCCCGGCCCGCGGCTTCGACGCTCCTCCCGGCGAGGAGCTGTCGTCGCAAGCGGCGTGGCGCAACCTGATCACCGCGCTCGGCCGTTTCCATCAGTGCTGGGCCGTCCACTCGAACCGCTGCGGCTTCGAGGAAGGGGCCCTGTTCTGGGGCGGCAGTCTCGTGGTCTCGCCCTTCGGCCACGTCGTCGCCGAAGCGCCGGGGGTCGAGGAGCACCTCCTGGTCCACCACCTCACCGACGACCCGCTGCGGCGGGCCCGCATGGCGACGCCGCTGCGCAAGGACGCGCAGCCCGACCTGGTGCGCCGCGAGATCGCGCGCCTGCTCCGCGACGCCGACCTCGGCGGCGAGGCATGAGCGACCCCGCCGTCACCCTGCCGCCGCCCCCCGGGCTGGACGTCGAGCTCGCCGGACGGGTCCTCCCCGAGTTCGTGCGGCAGGAGTGCAATCGCTTCGGCATCGAGCGCGGCGTAGTCGGCGTCTCCGGCGGCATCGACTCGGCGTTGACGCTCGAGATCGCGGTGCGCGGGCTCGGCGCCGAGAACGTTCGCGCCATCCACATGCCCCATCGGACCAGCAGCGCCGAGAGCACGGAGCTGGCGCGGCTGACGGCCGAGCACGCCGGAGTCCCCCTCGAGATCGTGGACGTCACGCCGATGGCGGACGCCTTCTTCGCCGCCGCCGGCGGGCTGGACGACCTCGACGACCCGGCGGTGCGCACCCGTCGCGGCAACGTGATGGCGCGCTGCCGGATGATCGTGCTCTACGACGTGTCCGCCGAGTTCCGCGCCCTGGTCATCGGCACCTCGAACAAGACCGAGGCGCTGTTCGGCTACGCCACCCTGTTCGGAGACATGGCCTACGCGATGTCGCCCATCGGCGACCTCTACAAGACCCAGGTCTACCTCCTGGCGCGGCACTACGGAGTGCCGGAACCGGTACTCGACGTGCCGCCGAGCGCCGACCTCTGGCCCGGCCAGACCGACGAGGGCGAACTCGGCATGACCTACGCAGTCGCCGACGCCCTCCTCCACCGCATGGTGGACCGGCGCTACTCGCGCGCGGAACTGCTCCGGCTCGGCTTCCCGGCGGAACTCCTCGACCGCGCCGAGCGCATGATCCGGCACACCCAGTACAAACGCCGTCCGGCGCTCTTCGCCAAGCTCGCCAACCGCACCGTCAACCTCGACTGGCGCTATCCCCGCGACTGGGGAACCTGAACGTCCCGCCCCCTGCGGACAGCCTGTCCTCCGGAAGCCTGCGCAACGCAACTTACAGGGGCTGCCGATACTCCGCCTCGCGAAGCTCTCGGATCCGGTCGGCGATCCACTTCGTCACGAGGGGATGGGGCAACAGGCCGACGCGATCGGCTTCGTAGTCCTTGCCTTCGAGGACCTCGGCATAGGGCCCGAAGCCGTAGACCCGGAACGGGATGACCAGCGCTCGTCCGCCTTCGGCTCGTGCCCGCTCGACGAAGGCCCGGATGCGCTCCTCGGCCGCGACGCGCTTCTCCGGCCAGTCCTCGCGCAGGGTGAGGACCTCGATACGACGGAACGGCGCGTAGTGTGGCAGGCATTCGGTCCGCTGCCGCAGGGACTGCACCCAGCGCTCGTTCTCCTCGTCGTCGCCGGGACCATGTGCGAGGATCAAGACGTCTTCGACCTCAGGATCCCCGCTCAATTCCAGAGCGCGTTGGGCGAGGATGGCACCCATTTCAGGGGCATCTGCCAGCCCCTGCTCGCTGAGGACGAATCGCGAAACGGTCTCGATGCGCCACAGCGCCATGGAGTGGGAGGCTTCGCCGCCGTCGGCATGGCCGCCATGACCACCGTGCTCGGCCCCGTGCGCCGGGGCAGGCGGAGCCCCTGGTCGCAAGCCGAGGATCTTCTCGGTCCGCTCGAGGAAACTGGAACCGCTGACGAAGAGGCGCACGACTGCGATCCGTCGCACTCCCCGATCCTCGAGACGCCGAACGGCCTCCTGGAGGGTCCGGGGATCAGCCATGCCGAAGGCCACCTCGAGGGGCTGGTCCTCCCGCAACGGGGCGACGGCCTCGAGGACCGCACGGTTCCAGGCATCGGAGCCTCCGTGCGCCATGACGAGGACACCGAAGTCTTCGCCTCCCTGGGCCGGTAGGCGGCCGGCCAGGACCACGACGAAGGCGAATGGTAGGAGGAAAGAGACGAAACGGGATCCATGCATCGGAATGGTGGTACCGAGTACCGGGGGAGGAGGGGCAGCAGCCCAGGACAGCGAAGATCATACCGCCCCATAATGAGACTGTGTCTCATTCTTGGGGGAAATCGAAGCCCCGGGTCCGAGAGTGCGACCGAGGTCGCCCACCCGATCCCTGCGGCGTCGGCCTGCAGACCCGAGGTCAGGCCTCGAGCTCGTCGAGGTCGAGCGCGGCGAGGCGGCGGCAAAGCTCGTCCAGGTCCACGTTGCGGACGTCCTCGGCGGTGATCGGTCGTCCTCCGCGCAAGGCCATCCGCGCCTGCCGGCACACCGCAAGGGTGTTGGAGACCTTGCGACGCACCCGGGACAGGCGGTAGCGGTCGGCTCCCGGCCGCATCGCATCGGTCTTCACCTTGCCGTGGGCGATCTCGAGGACGGCAATCAACGCCTCGACCTTGCGCAGCAACTCGGCGCGCTCGGCGGGCGTGGAGGGACGGGAGGAGCGGGGATCGGGGGTTTCCATCAGCGGGAGCCTCGGGGAAGACTACCCCGAGGCCTCCGCGACGGACGGCTTTTCCTCCTCTCCTAGTACGCCCGCAGGACGGCCAACAGCGGGTCGTTCGCTGCAGGGTCGCCGCCGGCGACCAGGCTTCCGATCAGCGAGCCCGAGTGGACGTCGCCGAGGCGCCCCAGGGCCAGGAGGACGTGGCTGGTACGCGCCGGGACCGACTCCTGGCCGAGGTCGTGCCGCAACCCGAAGACGAGACGCTCGAGGGCGCGGTCGGAACGGCAGCTCGCCAGACCGCGCGCCGCCGCCCAGCGCACCCGGGCGTCCTCGTCGCCGAGCACCAGGTCGGTGAGGCGCATCGCCGCGAGGTCGCCGCCCACCGCCGCGAGGCCGAGCGCCAACCCGCGCCGCTCCTCGGGGCGGAGGCCCTCCGGTCGGGTCTTGGTCAGCAGGGCTTCCGCCTCCGGCCCGCCGAGCAGCCCGACGGCCTGGAGGAGGTTGGCGCGGAAGGCCGGCGAGGCCGCCTCCTGCTCGAGGGCGCGCTGCAGGGGCTCCATCGCCTCGGGGTTGCCGAACAGACCCAGACCGATGGCGGCGGCCCCGCGGAGCACCTCCTCGTCGCGCGACGGCGCGGCATCCTCGGCCGCGTTCGTGCGGCTGCCGTGCAGCATCGTGTCGCGCATCGGCTCCCAGGCGTCGGGCACGCGGGCCAGGCCGCAGGCCAGGTGCCAAGCGGTCCGCTCACCCAGATCGGCGGAGCGCGGCGGACGCAGCGCCGACAAGGCCTGCTCCGCCTGCCGACCTCCGATGCGGCCGAGCGCCAGCAGGGCGGACGCCCGCAACTCGGGGTCGCGGGTGCCGTCCAGGAAGCGGACCAGGTGTGGAACGGTGTCGGTATCGCCGAGGCGCGCCAAGGCCTGCACCGCAGCCAACTCCACGCCTCTGTCGTCGGCGCCGAGCGCCGTGAGCAGGTCGGGCGCGGCACGCTCGTCGCCGAGGGCGCCGAGCGCGCGCAGGACCTCGGCGCGCAGCGCGACGGCGTCGGCGTCGTGGAGCTCGCCGAGGGTGGCGTTCCACCGACGCAGGATCCGGACGAAGTCCGCCGAACCGTGTACGCCAGCGGCCAGCACGCAGGCCTGGACGAACCCGGGATGCTCGCGCCAGGCATCGTCCGAGAACGATTCAGTCAAGGCGAGCTTGAGGGCCGTTCCGGCGCGGACGCGACCGGACAGGCCGAGGCCCAGGGCGGCGAGTCCGCGCTCCGCTTCGGGGGCAGCCGAGTCGCCGACCTCCTCGGCCAGCCATGCCACGGCCTCGTCGGTGGCGAGCATCCCCAGCGCCAGGCGCACCGCCTGACGCACCGCCGGATCCGGGTCGTCAGCGAGGCCTCGGACCAATCCTTCGCTCGCGGGATAGGAGATCCGCCCGAGCGAGATCACGGCCGCTTCCCGCACCGCCGGGTCGTCCGACTCGAGCGACTCGACGAGGAGGGGCAGGCTCTCGAGGAGGACCTCGCTTCGTGAGACGGCCCAGCCGTCCCTCCCGTAGCGGCCGTTCTCGCCGATGGCCCGCGGGGGGAAGTCGGGCTCGCCGCGCAGCAGCAGGTCGCGCTCCTGCTCGAACCAGAACTCCCAGCCGACCCCATGGCCGACGAGGCCGCCGAGGGGCGAGAGTTCGAAGCGCTCCAGGTCCGCGGTGATCAAGCTCTCGTCGAGCGGACCACGCCAGGCGCCGTCGAGGCGGCTCGGCTCCTGCGAGGCAACGGGGCTCGCGGCAGTCGCCACGAACAGGAAGAAGGTGAAGAGGTGGGCTCTCATGACGGGTGGGACCCCGGTGTCCGACACCCGGGTCGCCCCCTCTGCGGCCGCCGGTCCCGCGGACTCGAGACCTTCCTGCGAAAAAAACGGGCCGACGTCCCCTTGACGGCGGCCTCCCCGCGTGGAAAACCGGCCGACCGGGAGAGGCTTGGAGGGGGAGCCTCGATCCCGGTCGCCCGGCGGGGAAGGGTCAGGGCAGGAGCCCGGCGACGATCAGCTGGAGCTCCTCGGAGGGAAGGACGCCGGCGGCGAAGGTGTAGTGCCCGGAGAGCACGGCGTCGGCCTCGATCTCGGCCACCTCCTGACGCAGCCGCACGGTGGGCACGCCGGACAGGACGGTGGTGCCCCCGGTGGCGAGCGGATCCGTGAACTCGAGGATGGAGAACGCGCGCAGGCCGTCGGTGTAGCGGGCGAGGTACATCTCGGTGCCGCCGCCGACCGGGGTCACCCGGTAACGCCCTTCGAGGTAGGAGCCGACCGGTAGGTACTGCGGAGTCGCCGGGGTGAAGCCGAGGGCCTGGGGGTCACTGACGTCGTTCCACGGCGCGCGCACCACCGGATCGGTCGGCCACACGATGCCGCCAAGGGGCGGCGCATCGTCCACCGAGGTGGTGGTCAGCGAGGCGTAGAGCGAGCCGTCCGGGTTCCACAGGGTCCAGCCGAGCAGCAGTCCGGTGGCCTCCTCGTGGAGGAGTTCGACGTCGCCCATGCCCTTGCGCGAATGGGCCGTGGTGCGGACGCAGGTGCGCCCGGCGACGGTGACCCGCTGCGGGTCCTCGGTCCAGCCGTAGTTGGCCTGCAGCGCGAAGGGCAAGCCGAAGTGCAGGTCACGCCGAGCCACGTAGTAGAGCTGACGCTGCTCGTAGACCGCGGCCTGAACCGAGGTCGGAGCGACCCAGGCCTGGAGGGCGTCGTCCCAGACCTCGAGCAGTTCGAGCGTCACGTTGCCGAGTCCGTCGGCGGTGAGGCGTTCGCGCACCTTGCGCTCGTTGCCCCCGAGGTCCACGTAAGTGACCTCGCGGTCGGTGCGGACCAGCCGGTCCTCGGGATAGACCAGGACCGGCGGGCTGCCGCTGCGCCCCCCGGGCCCGATGCCCTGGCGGCCGCCGGTGGCGGAAGCGTTGCCGCCGACCGTGGCCGACTGTTGCCCCGGCCCTGCCGCCGCACCGGCTCCGGCAAGGGCGGCGCCTTCCGGTGCGGCGTCGCCCGGTCGGCAGGAGACCGGCCCGAACGCCAACACGCCGACCGCCCCCGCCAGGGCGAGGAAGGTCGCGAGCGAGCGGAGGCCGGACATGGGATCAGCGCTGGACGGAGCCGAAGGCCGACGGGTAGCGGCGGACCTGCACCTTGGCGAGCAGGGCCTCCTTGACCTCGGGGGGCGTCGGCGGAGCCAGGACGAGGGTCTCGGGAGGGGCGACCGACCCCGAGCCCAGCGTGCCGGGACGGAGCAGCCAGGCGCTCCCGCCCACGAGGAGGAGGAGGGCGGCGGCCACGGCGAGACGGCGGAACAGCGGCCGCAGGACGGGACGGGGGGCTTCCCGCTGCGTCCGCCGGAGTTCGGCCTGCACCCGCTCCCAGAGCTCGGGCGGGGCTTCGGCCCGGCCGAGGGCGCGCAGGGCGCGGATCTCGGGCCGGTCCGCCTCGTCCGACCGCTCGGGGCGCTCGGGATCTCGGTGGCTTCGGGGTTCGGTCATGGTCGTTGGTCGGGGGGGTCGGGCGCCCATCCCATGCGCAGCAGACATTCGCGCAACGCGGCATGGGCGCGATTCAGGCGGGACTTCACGGTGCCGAGGTTCGTCTCCTGGACCTCCGCGATCTCCTCGTAGCTCAAGCCCTCGAGGTAGCGGAGGGCAAGCAACGCGGCGAAGCGCGGGTTGATCCGGGTGAGGGCCCGGCGCACCAGCTCGCGCGCCTCGGCGCCCTCGGCCCGGGCCACGGGGTCGCCTTCCTCGCCGGAAGGGACCTGGGCGATGCGGCCGTCGGCATCCCCGGAATCGAGGTGCGTCTGGACGGAGCCGCGTTGGGCATCGGTACGCCGACGTCGGGCATCGATCGCGGCGTTGACCGCGATGCGATAGACCCAGGAGGAGAAGCGGCTGCGAAAGCCGAACTCCCCGATGCGTCGCGCGAGGGTGACCATGGTCTCCTGGGCGGCGTCGAGGGCGTCCTCGGCGTTCCCGGTGACCCGCAGGCACACGGTGTAGACCCGATCCTGGTAAAGAGCGAAGAGACGGCGGTAGGCCTCCTCGAACTCCTGTCCACGGGCCCGCTGGCAGGCCTCCACGAGCTCCCGGTCAGGATCCGACAAGGGCGTTC
>Ga0256830_1001098_pt1 | contig 19589 bp, 21 predicted proteins | sample 128326metaG_FD_190537 | JGI IMG/M metagenome (GOLD analysis project Ga0256830, IMG submission 190537) | Hydrothermal vent microbial communities from Lau Basin, Pacific Ocean - 128-326 | ecosystem: Environmental > Aquatic > Marine > Hydrothermal vents | place: Pacific Ocean: Lau Basin | collected... | reverse complement strand
ACTTGCCGGGGGTATCACCTGCTGAACCATTAAGGATGATGTCTGTGGATGAAACACCACCTATCAGGACCGGGACCACAAGGGGAAGAAAAAGCAGTGGCAGTATTATCTCCCCGAACCTTGATCCCGTGGAAAGAAAAGAGAACAGGGTACCCACAACGGAGAATCCGAAACTTCCAAGTAACAGGGGGATTGAGAGGCCTGGCAGTGCAGAAAAGAGCCTCTCATAGTCAAAGAGTACCACAAAGAAAACAATGGTGAATAGTTCCATGATCATTAAAAAGAGGAGGTTGCTGAGTACTTTGGCAAAGAAGAAACTTTCCATGGATACAGAAGAAAATACAACGTTCAGATAGGCATCGTCGTCTCTTTCTGAAAGGGAGGTCTTGCCCATGCCAAGAATCCCGGAGAAGGCAAATATCACCCAGAGAATCCCTGAGACAAGTTCAGAGACATTATCCCTGTTGATATCCACTGCAAGATTGAACACCACAAGTAGCAGTAGCGACAGAAAGATCATTATGCTCAATGCCTCTTTCCCTCTCAATTCAAGGAGAAGATCCTTCTTTACCACCAGGAATATGTTAGCTGCAAACCTCACCCTTCAGCATCTCCCTTATCTGTAGTTCGTCTATCTCGGTCCTTTTTCGTATCAGGGTCAGTTTACCTTCCTCAAGGAATCCGACCCTGTCGGCAAGCCTCAGGCCTTCCTCTACAAGATGTGTGGTGATCAGTACGGTGGTCCCCCTCTGTCTGAGTGAAAGGATCTTTTCTACGATGGTGTCTTTCCATCTGAGGTCCAGGCCTGTGAAGGGTTCGTCAAGCACAATGAAACCAGAATCACAAATGAGTGTCTTCATCAGGGCAAGCCGTCTTTTCATTCCCTGGGATAGTGATCTTACCCTGTCATTTCTTCTCTGCCACAGCCCGAACTCTGAAAGGTTCTTCTTGATGATGGTATTATCACCATTTCCACCACTGAACAACCGCTGGAAGAAACGGACATTCTCCAAAACGGTGAGTTCACTGTATAAGCCATTGTTGTGTCCGAGGTAGAAGATGCGATTGCAGATCGGCTCCTTCTCCAGCCCCTCCACCCTGCCTCTGGTAGGTGACATGATACCGGAGACGATCTTCAGCAGGGTGGTTTTCCCTGCGCCATTATGACCAAAGAGGACAAATATCTCTCCCACACCGAGGTCCAGGTTTATATCTTTCAGTACCGGTCTGAGGCTGTATGTCTTGTTTATATCTATCAGACGGATCATCAACTTGCCATTCTTCTGTTTATCTCGCTGAGACGCTCCTCAAGAATCTTTATTATTGGCTGGTAATAGCCGTCCTCCCCACCTGTGGCCTTCAGGGCAGAGAGGGTATTCATTATCCTGTCCTTTTCTTTCAGAGTATAATAGAGGCGTATCCTTTTGCCTCCCAGGAACATCAGCATTGCACTTAAAAGGACACCTCCAATAATCGCTATGGCCCATGTAAAGGTCCGGTCCCTGTAGGCAGGGCTATAGAGTTTGATTTTAAGTATGTCCGATCCCTTGCCAGTCCATGATTGATAGAGTTTACCATAAAAATCGGTTTCACCGGAAAACTCAAGTGCCCCTGATTTTAGCCTCCAGTTGTTGTTTTTCAGTAGAAGCACTGTGGCCTGTTCCGGTTCTGGCTTGTTCCCGTCAGAGACGAGGGAGAGATCAAAAAGGCCTGTGTCACTTCTCAGAAGATACCCGAGCACTATCTCCCGCTCTCCAGGGGGGAGCTTCTCCTCCGTGATTATAGCCCTGTTGTATGTCAATACCTTTCTGGAATCAATGCCCTGGAGGTGGTTCAAACGGTATCCCAATGGCATGGGGATGTAAAGCACCTGATGTGTATCAAGTTCATCGTTGTAACGGCCTACAAATGTTCTGGTACCTTTGTTTTTCAGCTGTATTATCTCAAAGACCTGCACTGTATGGTCGTTCTGTGGTGAGACCACCAGTGTCCTGTGGGGGATGGTTATATTGTCAGCCCTGTCGGTTATTTCATAGACAGTGAGTTCTGCAACAAGTGTATCTTTGATCTTTTTAAATGATGTTGTTTCATATGTTACGCCTCTGTAGGTTGCCCTGGCGAGAAGGACGGTGTCCTTGCCAAAGGGAAGATCTCCCCTGTAAAGCCCTTTAGAGTCTGTCCTGAGATCCAGTTTGCTGGCTTCTTTACCGGTCTTGTTGAGCATATGTATGGTGAAGGGATAGTTAGGAAGCACATCTCTGGTAGTACCATTTCTTATGGTTACCTCCACTGGCATAGCATATAGAGATGATACAAAGAGGGTTGTAAGCAGTACTGTCAGGATAGTCTTTTTCCACATATCCTTATCACCTCAGAGAGGGCTGCTTCTTTTGCCTTTTCGTTGAGGCTGCCCTTGTTGTCTAGTCCGACTATAGCTTCTCCGACTATTCTGCGTTCCTCCATAAGTACAGGGATGACCTCTGTCTTGAATTGCTCCTTCAGTGCCCTGTAGTCATCCTCTGAGAGCTTTCCCATCTCGTATTCATTGTCAATATCAGTAAGTGCCCAGAGACCGGTCTTTTTCTCCTCGTATATATCCCTTAGCCTGTTGAGGTTTACGTACTGCCAGTAAGGCTCCCTCAAGAGCGGCAGGGTTACATAAAGGACAGTAACAACTGTAATGAGAATCAGTAATGCTACAATCATATCTCTCTGGCCTCCTGCAGGGAAAGGATGAGCTCCTTCTCAAGGAGCGCTGTTTCAGATACCCGTCTTTTTACAGGATAGACAGCCCATAACACCCCAAGGATGGCCACTCCTGTTCCAAACCATGCCCATGAAAGAAGGGGATTGATGACCACTGTAAGTGTGATAACGCCATTACTTTCCCAGCCGTTGAGTACGAGATAGAGGTCTTCAAGTATTCCGCTTTTAATGGCCACCTCTGTTGTGGGTTCCTGCCTTTTATAAAACCTCTTTTCAGGTCTCAAGGACCCGATGAAGTCTCCGGATTTGTAGACATTTATCAGACTACCGATGCCTGTGTAATGCCCTTTCTGGACACTCTGCAGGGTGATATACTTTAACTGGTATCCTTTCACATTGACCGTGTCGCCCGGTTTCATGGTATAGCTCTCTTTGAACTGGAAGTATCCATAACCGGCAAGCCCTATTACAATGAAGACGATCCCGATATGAACAATGAAACCGCCGTATCTCCTCCTGTTATTGGACAGAAGGTTTGCAAAGGCGCTAACCCATTTTTCACCCCTGTGTATAACCCTTGCCCTTGTGCCGATGTAGAATTCCCTGATAAGTGAGAAGACCACAAAGAGGCAGAAGGCATAGAAGAAAAGGGGCATGAATCCACGGACCCCGGAAAAGAGCAGTATGGGTAGTGACAGGATCATCAGCGATGCAGGCATAAGAAAGTTCTTTTTTATCCCCTGCCATGATGTACGCCTCCATGCAAGAAGCGGACAGAGTGCCATCAGGATTATAAGTAGCAGAAAGAGGGGTGAGTTTACCCTGTTAAAGAAGGGCGGCCCCACGGATATCTTGATTCCCTTGACAGCCTCAACTATGAGCGGAAATATCGTGCCCCAGAAGGTGGCAAAGGCAAGGCCGAATAGGATTATGTTGTTGTATAGAAAGGAACTTTCTTTTGAAAGAACCGATTCTATCCTGGGATTTTTCTCTTTGAGTTTTTCGTAACGGCTCCATATCAGGTAACCTCCTGATACAACTACAACAGCAAGGAATCCAAGGAAGACATACCCTACAGAAGACTGGCCAAAGGCATGAACAGAGGTGATGATCCCGCTACGTGTTATAAAGGTTCCGAAAATACTCAGTGCGAATGTAAGCAGTATGAGTACAATATTCCAGACCTTCAACATCCCTCTTCTCTCCTGTATAATGACAGAGTGAAGAAAGGCGGTGGATGTTAACCATGGCATAAGAGAGGCATTCTCCACAGGGTCCCATCCCCACACTCCTCCCCAGCCAAGCTCTCTGTAGGCCCACCATCCACCAAAGACGATACCAAGGGTGAGAAATGCCCATGAGAAGAGCGTCCATGCCCTTGTCTTCTTTATCCACCACTCACCCAGGTCTTTCATAAATAGTGCTGCTATGGCAAAGGCAAAGGGGATGGTGAATCCCACGTAACCAAGGTAGAGTGTGGGAGGATGGAAGACCATCCCAGGATTCTGGAGCAGTGGATTCAATCCGTTACCATCCGCTGGCACCCTTGTGCTCATCTCAAAGGGAGGTGTAACAAAATTCAGAAGGACAAGGAAAAAGAGTGTAGTAATATTCAAAGTGAACAGTACATAAGGCAGGTAGTATCTGTTCGGCCTATGTTCATCCCTTGCAATGGTGATAAAGGTGAAGAGCGACAGCAGCCAGGCCCAGAGGAGAAGCGAACCCTTCTGTCCGGCCCATAGTCCTGTAATTTTGTAGAACACGGGCAGGACCCTCTCTGAGTAGGATGCCACATATTCCACCCTGAAGTCGTCTGTAAGGAAAAAGTATATCATAAACAGTACTGTAGTGCTGAGAAGGACAAACACGCCCTTTGATCCTCTGTAGGAGATATCAATGAACCTGCCGTCTCTTTTGTAGAGCCCGTATACTAAAGACAGTGAGATGGCGGTAGACAGGATCAGTGCCAGTAGAAGTAGAAACCCGGCAATCTCAATCATACCCCTTTGTCCTTTCTCTCGTATTTTGACGGACACTTCACAAGAAGCTGCCTTGCAATAAAGACATTGTTTTTCAGGTCATAGTGACCTTCTGCCACGGCTGTCACGCCATCCTGGTTTAGCAGGTCAGGAGGGCTTCCGTGATACACAACGGGAAGGGATTCGTTGCCTTTCGTGTCTTTCAGAATGAATCTCAACGTGAGAGTTTTTGTATTAAAATCAAGGCTTTCTTTCACGACCCTTCCGTTCACCCTTACCTTTCTGTTACCGAGTTCCCTTGCCCTGGCAAGATACTCGGAGACCTCAAGGTAGTACATGCTACCTTCCTTCATACCTATAAGCAGTAGATAGGAGAAGGCTGCAAGCATGACCACTACCAGTATAATTACCTTTTTCCCCTTCACCTTGTAACCTCCCTGTCAGGCTCACTCATGAGGCTCTGGATTATGGACTGCTTTTCAGGGTCTGTCCAGTCACCTGCACCTATCTCTACATAGGCAACCTTACCGCTTTTGTCAATAATGAATGTCTCAGGGACTCCAGTGGTTCCGTAGAGGAGCTGTATTGAGCCGGATATGTCAAGCAGTGCAGGGAATGTGAGCCCATACTTTCTCATGAAAGGCTCTACAGCCTTTTTCCCGAGGGCATCTATGCTTACCGCGATAACCTCAAAGTCATCCCCTTTGAATTTTTCATACATCTTCTGCACCGTGGGAAGCTCCTTTCTGCATGAGGTGCACCATGTGGCCCATATGTTGAGGAAGATGACCTTTTTCCCGAAAAAATCCGAAAGTCTCACGGTCTTACCATTGAGGTCAGGATAGGCAAAGTCCCGTGCCGGTTCCCCTATGGTCGGCCTTGGGTGTTTCTTGGTGGACCTTTCCTTGCCAGAAAAGACCCCGCCAAGGACTACTACAACCAGTATCAATGCCGGTATAATAAAGAGTGCCTTCAGTATGTTTCTCATGTATACCTCTTTCTCATTCCTTCCAGGATAAAATATTATCAAGGCAGGGAACCCCGCCTTGTCTACTTATCTGAAATTATTCGGACACCAATGACCCTTTCCGGGAAATTATTCACGGAACCTCTTCAGCTCCTCTTCCAGTAGCCTCTCGGCATCCTTGTCTTCTGCAACAGGTGCAGTACTGTCTGATGCCACGGCAGACCGCCTCCTGCCTTTTTTCTGCCATAAAAACAAGATGATTCCGATAAGGACAAAGATGTCAATTATGAGAAAATAGGGGAACCACCATGCAACAAAGTAAAACCCCTTTTTCTTGGGCTGGGCAAGTACCCTGGGACCATATACCTCCTCAAAGTAGGAGAGTATCTGCTCTTTGCTTTCACCTCTCTGGAGTTTATCCTTTACTATCTCGCGCATCTGTGCTGCCTCTGCGGACGGGCAGTTCGTGAGGGTGTATATGTAGTTGCAACCAGGGCTCATTATAAGATCAGTCACCTCCTCAAGCTCCATCAGCGTTATCTCTCTGGATGCAGAGATATTTGGTGCCAAGAGGGAAGCCAGTAGTAAAATAAAAAGGTATCTGGATGTGGACACTATTTTATTCATCTCAAACAAATTATATTATAAATATAAAATATGAAGAAAATGTGAAGAAGGTATCTCCTTTACCATGTGAATATCCTTTTCTTCTCCTTGGGTATCCCCTTGATGGTGATTGTGAACTTATCAGGACTGTCTTCAAGATCAAAGACAATCAAACCGAAGGAATGGTGTCCCCTTGTCCTGTTGGCCTCTGATGGTTTTATCTTTTTGGAGCCATACTGGAGACTGGTGATCTCTTTCAGGTTGAACCGGTTAAGGTCAACAGTATGTGTGTTAAGTGCGAATTTTACGATGAGTTTTCCAGGTGCAACATATTTTGGTGTGAGTTCAACAAGCACATCTCCAGGGTTCATGCTCCCAGAGGATCTTGTAGGGAAGACCCTTTCAATAGACCCCGCCTCAGCGCTTGTGGGTGTTCTGTCTTTATCGGGATTATCTCCTGTTCTGAATACCCTGTCCAAACCAGATACAATGCCCAGTCCGATCAGAAGGGCGGCTAAAAAAATAAGGGGCTTCTGAAACTTCATCATACACCTCCATAAAGGGAAATTTTTTTGTACAAAGTGACAATAATTATCAGTGTGCCTGCCAGGATACTAACATACAGGGCCTTCTTCATCTGTATCTTCATGAGAAGAGGTAATATCCGTCCTTGCTGGCTGTAGAGGCCGTGTTGCTGTATTATTTTCAACATCAGTATCACACCTACTGTATTTGAGACGATCCCGATGAGGAAGAAAATACTCTGGAACTTATTCAGAAATACAACCGCCGCGGAAAGACCCACGAGGGGGAGCAGGTCTGTTACATGGTGTGCACAACAGGCTACCATTGAGGTTGTTGAAACACCCCCTGCCGTTACAACTGATGCAGAGGCAACACCGCTTGTCCTCTTTGCCTTCAGTGAGGCCTTGATGTAGGAGTACAGGCCGGCCTGAAGTCCGAAGCCCCCTATGAGGGGAAAGATCCAATACCAGTAGAGTAGAAGCTCTTCTACGGCATGTTTCAGGGAGTTTGATACGGTGAGGATGACCGAGTAGACCAGAAATAGAACAGCTCCGGATGTGACTCCCCATATGTAGGGTCTTTTAAGACTATAGATTGCTGTGCCCTCTTGCATGGTACACTCCTTTGTGCCATTGCTCTGATCTGACTTCAGTCTAACAGTAGATTGCGAAGAAACTTTGAAGGGATTATGAAGAATATATGAATTTTGAGGTCACAAAGGGTCGGAGATATCTTTACAGCGCTTTCTTTATGGCAGCCCTGAATGGCTCAGGTGTGAACCCGAAGAGCCTCTCCATTGAGTGGATATCTGTTATGTTATCTATCTGCAGGAGGTCAAGCTGTTCGGATGTTACCCTGGGGATCTTTGTGGTGAACCTTCCCAGAAGCGTCGCAAGAGGTATTCCTGCCTTTACCAGGCCTATTGGCAGATGGACAATGGGTTTGTTTATTCCCATCTCCTTCATCATGATCCTGAGCATCTCGTTGTAGGTTATATGTTCCGGGCCACCGAACTCATAGGTCTTGATCTGTCTGTCCCCGTCCTTCAGGGCTATCAGAAAGGCCCTTGTCCAGTCGTCTACAGAAAGGGGCTGGAATTTTGTATTACCCGTGCCTGGTACCGTCACAACAGGTCCCAGGCTTAGCACCTTTTTGATATTCTCCGTAAATCCATCGCCAGGTCCTATAATCAGTGACGGTTTGAATATCCAGTAATCCATGCCGGAGAGCTTTACGAGTTCCTCGGCATGACCCTTTGTCTGAAGGTATTTGTGGCGTGAGTTGATATCAGCACCGAGGGCTGACTGGTAGAAGATTTCTCTTACACCTGCGGATAGCGCCTCCTCAATCAGGTTCTCGGTGCCTTCTAAATGAACCTGATCAAAGGTGATATCCTGGGTCTCCTGGATTATTCCCACAAGGTGTACCACGACCCTGGCACCCCTGATCTTTCCCCTGAGCGATCCCCTGTCCGTGATGTCACCTATGACAGCCTCAAACCCCAGGGACTCTACTATCCTTGCCTTTTCCTTGTTTCTTACCAGGCACCTCGCCTCAATCCCCTCTTTCTGCAATGCCTTTAGAAGATGGGACCCTACAAAACCTGTCGCTCCTGTTATGAATATCATACCCTTATCAACCCCAGATGAGCTTTCCCCTCCTGTTTGCCCAGCAGCTTATGGATACATCCACAAGATATGTATCACGATGGCGATGGGCATATTCAATGCTAACATTTATTGCCGTTGTTCTGCCACCCTTTCCCATTGGTCCGATCCCGAGGCTGTTAAGTTCGGAGAGGGTCTCCTCTTCAAGCCTTGAGATGGCAGGGTCAGGGTGCTTCTCATAACATCTTCTGAACAGCTGTTTTGTGGAAAGCACAACCACCTGGTCCCTGCTTGCACCGATCCCTACCCCTATACTGTAGGGTGGGCATCCCCTTCCTTCTGCCTTCCTGACCGCGTCAATAACCACCTTCCTCACACCGTCAAGGTCCCTTTCAGCACCTATCGTGGTATCTGGCAGACGGTATGTACGACTCAGTTCCTCACACTCATAACCTTTGAAGAGGAGGTCCACGACAAGGAGGTTGTTTTCGCTCTCCTCAATATAGATGACAGGGAAGTTCCTTCCCGTATTGTCTGTAGAGTTTTCCCCTGTTATGATATCCACTGCGTTTGGTCTAAGGGGTATTGACTTTGTTGCCTCCCTTGTTGCCTCAAGGATTATCTCCCTCATCTTTTTCCGGTCAATTGAAGAGGGGGCCTTTATAACGAATGTTGGTACCCCCGTATCAATACAGACAGGGCCTTTTTCCTTTCTTGCCCTGCTGATGTCTGATATTACACCCTCCAGGATCCTCTTGCCCTCGCCACCGGGTTCCTTGTCAAGGGCAGCCTTGAGTGCCTCTTCCACGTCCGGCGGAATGGATGTGGCAACCTTTTTGTAAAGTTCAACTATGCCATGTTTCAGCTTCAACATAACACTCCCCTATCCAACCATCATCTTGAGATTTTTCAGTTCGTTAATGTGCTTTGCCTCCTCTTCTTTCAGGTGCTGAAAGACAACCCTGGCATTGCTATCAACTGCCCTGTCAGAGAACTCCCTGTATAGATTGAAGGCCTTACCCTCAATCTCAAGGGCATAACGGATCGCCTCTGTGTCATCAATGAATTCTTTTTTTTCAAAGAGTTCCTCTGCTTCCCTGACCGGTATTGCAGCCTCTGTGTCAACTGATGGCATCTTCTCAAGATACTCCTCGTAGGTGATCAAATCCCTCTCGTCTGTAAATGCCTTGTAGAGATAGATCAGGTAATGCATGTGGCTGTCTTCCCAGTTTCGCAGTTTTTCAAAGATCTCCCGTGTCCTTCCAGAGATAGCCCTGTGGGATGCGTAATCATAAAACTCCCTTGTCCCCTTCTCCATTGATAAGGCCTCTGAGAATGCCTCTAAAAGTGATTCCTTTCCTGTTAACATATCAACCCTCCAGATCAGCCTGGGAAAATACCACCTCATCCCTGAAGGCCCTGATTAAGTATATTGTTTTCATCATATCCTTATCAAGGACATCCACTATAGCGGCATCAAGACCGGCGCCTGCAAGGTAGAGAAGAAAATTACAATTCAGCCATGAACTCAGTCTCCTGTTGATCCCAACGGAGATGTTTGAGATCCATGCAATCGTATTGATAGGTGGTTCCACGAGTTCCTTCAGTGCTACCACAAAGTCACGGCAGCTTACAATATGGTCCTGCCCCATGCCGCTGCCGAAATGGACAACCGATGGATCTGCAAAGAGCCTGCCATTGGGTATGTCTGAGGCGTTGGCCATCTCAATGAGTTCCTCAATACACTGGAGCTTTCCCTCCAGCGAGGTGGGTATGATACCTCTTAAGGCCCTTATGATAAGATTGCATTTATGGTCTCTGCATAGTGACAATATCTCCTCAGGGTTGTCTTCTTCAAGGGAGAGATAATTGATGAAGGGGGGTTTTCTGCAATGGGTAATACCTCTCCTTAATGCCTCAATGTTTCTTGTATCAATGGATAGGGTTATATCATGGGTATCTGAGATTGCCTTTATGATCTCTGGCAGTATCTCTTCATCACCTGAGCCATCAAGGGAGGTCTGTACATTTATGACATCTGCTCCTCGGTCAATCAGTTCGCCGCACAGTTTAACAATGGTATCCAGGTCTTTCCTCTTTACTGCATCCATATAAGTGCTGTTGCGGGTATTGAGATTTTCTGCTATTACAATCATGGATAATACCTCCTTTCCCCGTAAAATTATGAACCTATATCTACATCATAGGGCTTTTTACACAAAATGTCAAGGAGTTACAGGCCAGCAGAGTTCACCGATTTTAAAAACTACTTCTGACCTGCTATAACACTTTTACTTCACGGGGCAGGTGTGAGGGGGTAGACAGGGCAGTATGGGGTCTTCATAATTTGTTCATATTTTTTTAATACTATTTTAAGGAGAAATTGTGAAAAATCCATAAATCCCATGTAGGCCCAAGCTTGCTGATAGAAAAAGGTCAAGCCCAGAAGCAGGCAATACATATGAACCTATAATGTTTAAAGTAAATCGCTATTTCAGGGTGAAAGGGAATCTTGTTGTTTGTAAAAATAAAAAGACCAAAACAATGGAGGTAAGCATGAGAAGGTTTTTTTTATATGGTGTCTTGTTTCTGGTGGTGGGTTTGCCACTTGTGGTTAACGCCCATATCCGTGTGATGCAGAGCAGCCCCGAGCCTGATGCGGTCCTGAGTTCACCCCCTGAGAAGGTATCACTTACATTTCTTGGATCTGTAGAGCAGGCATTTTCAAAGATTGAGGTCTTTGATGAGAAGGGCAGGAAGGTCTCAAAAAAGACCACCTTCCGTGATGATGATACAACAATGGAGGTGGAGCTGCAGAAGAACCTTCCACCAGGTGTATATACAGTAAGGTGGAGGTGTGTGAGTATTGATGGTCACAAACAAAGGAAGGAATTCAGGTTTACAATCAAGTAGGCATGACAATTCCCTTCATATCAATGATTGTAGCCTACTGGATCTTTCTCTCGTGTGTGGTCTTCCTTGCCGGTGCCTTTATATCAAAGGCACTGGTTACCGCGCCTTCGGGAGCGGATATATGCCCTGTTGAGGGCAGGGGCAGTTGTTTTGGTGAGGTCTCATCTGTTTATATATTTATCTCTGCGATTCTTGCAAGCCTTGCCAACCTTATACACCTTTTTTTCCATGTATCCTACATGACAGAGACCCCGATGGCGGAGACATTCTCGGTAATACCCCTCTTTTTAACCAGAACAGGGTACGGCAACCTGGTGATCCTCAGGACAGCTATACTGGCCCTGCTGCTTATCGTCGCCTATTTCAACATAAAGAGACCAAAGAGATGGAGTATAGTCTCAGGGGTGATACTTTCTCTTCTTCTCCTGGCAAGTCTCAGCATGTCAAGCCACCAGGCACAGAGAGGTTACTTCACCATTGCCTTTCTACTTGATGTGGGCCATGTGGTTTCAGTCTCCCTATGGATCGGCGGTGTATTCTTTATCAGGTTCTGCTACGGCTTTTTTCTGCGTGACAGGGGCAAGGATCTGTGGGGGGTATTCCTGGGCATGATCAAGAGGTTCTCCAGCCTTGCCACCTATTCTGTAGCCCTTGCAGGTTTAACAGGCATTGTCCTTGCTCTCATAAGGATCAATGGTCTATCCATACTTACGGACACAGCCTATGGCAGGACCTTTGTGGCCAAGGTTTTTGTTGTCTCCGGGATATTTGCACTGGGTGGTATAAACAAATTTTTTATCATACCCCTACTTGAGAAAAAGGGTAACCCTGAATGGGAGAGCCTCCTGAAGGTGAAGAAATACCTCTACTGGTGCATAACCATAGAGGCGGTACTGGGCGTACTGGCCCTGCTTATCACCTCCCTGCTGACCCATCTGTCCCCTGAGGGGTAAGGAGCCTCTTGTATTCGGCATAGGGGAGTTTTGATTGCCAATGGCCTGTAAGTTTCCCGATCCCTACGAAGAGATAGAAGACGATCAGAAGCGATGCTATGTAATAGGCAGGCCTTACCAGTATGCGTGACCTGTTTGTTCTCAGTGTTACCTCTACAGCCCCTGAGGGACAATAACTCACACAGGTAAGGCAGCCACAGCATTCGGGTGATGAGATAGTGGTCTTCTTTTCCACATCAATAAGGGACGGACAGTTATCAGAACATCTCCTGCAGTGAATACAGTCTGTTTGCCTTCTCCTGATCTTGAGGGGGCTCAGGATGCTGACCAGACCCAGCAGTGCTCCGTAAGGGCAGAGATATCTGCACCAGAAGTTCCTGTAAAGCAGGCTCAGCAGGACCAGAACAGAAAGCACCACAGCGGTTGTCACGGACATCTCGGTGAAGAACCTCATGGTTCTTACATCAACGATCTTGTAGTAGTCGGTTATGAAGAAGAGGATCATCATATTCGGGGTCATGGCGATACCGATCAGTATGAGGAAGATGGCCATGATGATGTACTTGATTGCCCTTAGCGGGATGTCTATCTCCTTTTTGATTACAAAGTTCCTGCCAAATAGCCTCCTGCCAGCCATCCACAGATACTGTGACACCGTTCCCACAGGACATATCCATCCACAGAACCCTTTCTTAAGAAGAAGCGAGGTCATCAGGATGGCAACGAAGAGGATCATTGCCGCAGGGTGGATGGGCTCAATGATACCTGTAAGGAGGAAGTACTTGAGTGACATGAAACCGGCTATTGGCAGAAACCCGTCTACAGATGGAGGTCTCTGTACGAAGGGTTGCCCTGGCTTTTCAAAGTGAAGTAGGAACTGAAAGAACCTGTAGCCTGCGTATATGCAGAACAGAAGGAACCAGAGCTGCACAGCATATCGTAACCTTCTCAGATAGGGCTTTTGGGATTCCTTCATACACATATTTTGCAGAAGACCTGAAGTGAAATTTTATGATTTATGTCATAAGTGAACAAAACAATTTATTTTATAATTATTTTATGAAGACCAGTATCGTGGAGACAGGCGTTGTGATTGAAAGGGAGGGTACCACCGCTAAGGTGCTTCTTGGCAAGGGTACCTCCTGCCGTGGCTGCGCCATGGCCAAGCTGGGCATGTGCAGGCCTGGCGGTGCAAATATGATATTTACCGTTGATAACACCCTCAACGCCGAGGTTGGAGACACGGTGATGCTGGGACTGAAAAGGGAGGTGCACTGGAAGGGATATTTTATAGCCTTCATTCTTCCCCTGCTGATCTTTGTCGTATCATCACTGTCAGGTTATCTAATCTCCCTCTATACAGGCCTCAGAGGTATTGATGTGCTCTCTGGTTTTGTGGGGCTTGCACTTGCGATAGTCTTCTCTCTCGGCAGGCTCAGGAAGATGGACAGCACCGAGAGGATGCATATAAAAAGGATAGTCAGGGATGTTGACGGGACAGAAGGGGTTTATCAGGGAGCCGAGGGGCTTGATTATCTTCATGGGTTCCAGCAAAAGAGGAGCTGACCGGGGCTTTCTTCCCTCCCCCTGTAACTTTTGTATCCGCTTCAACACATGTTAAAATAGTATTATGAAAAAGACTCTCTCCAGGGGCAGGATACTCAACAGCCTGAGTGCACGCATACTCCTATCATCCTCCATAGCCCTTCTGATAACCTTCAGCATAACCTTCTATGTGGTGGAAAAGGCCCATGAAGGGCTTGTCTTCAAGCAGGTGGAATCCCAGGCCAAGATACTCTTCAAACAGATTGTGCTTACGCGGAGATGGATCGCTGACCATGGTGGTATATTCGTAGAGAAACTGCCCTGGGTCACAAGTAATCCCTATCTGAAAAAACCGGAGATTGTTGATATAACCGGCAGGCGGTATGTAAAAGAGAATCCTGCATATGTCACAAGGCAGCTCTCAGAGTATTCAAAGAGGGAGGGGCTTTACTGGTTCCACATAACAAGCCTCAGGCTTGTAAATCCCTCAAACAAACCTGACGAGTTTGAGAGAAGTGCCCTGGTAAGATTTGAAAATGAGGGGCTGAAGGAGCTGTCCACCATTGAGAGGAGCAATGGTATCAGTATCTACCGTTACATTGCGCCACTGTATGTGGAGGCGTCATGCCTGGAATGTCACAGTGATTACAGGGTCGGAAGTGTAAGGGGTGCCATCAGTGTTTCCATTCCCATTAACCCTATCCTTCAGAACCTCTCAAAGAACAGGTGGACCCTGGCAGCAGGTGCATTGTCCATTTCCCTGAGTCTGCTCGTTTTCCTTTATCTCTCCATGAACAAGCTTGTTGTCAGACCCATTAAGAGGTTGCAGAAGACAATGGAGGGATACAGGAGGGGTGGTGAGATAGAACTGGTGGAACCTGATGCAGAGGAGCTGAAATCACTGTATAGTACATTCACAGAGATGATGGATACAATAAGGAGATATCATGACTCCCTTGAGGAGGAGGTGAGGAATGCCACGGAGGGCCTGAGAAAGGCCAATGAGAAACTTCTCAAGGTGAACCAGGAATACAGGGAGCTAAGTGCAAGGAAGTCCGACTTTATATCCTCCATTTCCCATGAACTCCGAACCCCCCTGACCTCTATCAAGGGTTCAATAAGCTATATCCAGCAGAAACTGTTATCATTACATGAGACCTGCCCGAAGATGTGTGATATAGATGAGATCCTCTCATTCATGGATATCATTTCATCAAATGCCGAGAGGCTCAACAGGATGGTCAATGAAACACTTGACCTTGAAAAGATAGAAAATGGTAAGATGGAATTCAGTTTTGAACATCTGTATCTGGACCGTATCCTCAAGAGCCTGACCCTTGAGGTGATGCCTCTTCTGGATGACAAGAGGCTCTCCCTGAAGACGGAGATAGAGGATGGTCTCTCCGTATGGGCTGATGAGGACAGAATACGCCAGGTAATCCTGAATTTTGTCACGAATGCAATACAGTTCTCTCCGGAAGGTGACATGATCATGCTGGAGGCCTACCGTACAGGCAACTGGGTGGTCCTGTCCGTGACTGACAACGGTCCAGGGATAGCATATGACAAGCAACAGAGGGTATTTGACAGGTTCTACAAGGAGAGGAAGGGGGGTACAGGGCTTGGCCTTGCAATCTCCAAGGCCATCATAAGGGCCCATGAGGGTGAGATCGGTGTAATCAGTAACGGTAAAAGGGGGAGCACATTCTATTTCAAACTACCCTTTTACAAGGGAGGGGCTGATGGCTTTGATTCTGGTGGTTGATGATGACCCAGACATACTGAAGGTGCTGAAGGCAAACCTTGAGATAGCAGGTTTTGAAGTGGCCACTGCTACAAATTGTGCTGAAACATGGCAGTTCATCAATAAAAGGATCCCTGATCTTATCGTTCTTGATCTCATGCTGCCTGATGGTGACGGTATGGATTTGTGTCGTGAACTCAGGAAAAGGCATATCAGTATACCCGTGATTATGCTCACAGCCCGTGACGGCATCTCTGACAGGGTGTTGGGCCTTGAGAGCGGTGCTGATGATTATGTGGTGAAGCCCTTTGAGGCGATTGAACTTGTGGCAAGGATAAAGGCGTGTTTGAGACGTACATCCCTGGAGTCCCTGGAGAGGCTGCGTGCAGGCGAGATTGTGGTGGACGTACCAAAGAGAATGGTGCGGGTGAGGGGAAAAAGGGTTGACCTCACACCCAAGGAGTTTGAGTTGTTGTGCCTCTTCATCAACCACAGGGAAAAGGTGCTCACCCGTGATTTTATAAGAAACTCCCTCTGGAAGGACAACAAGAAGCTGTACTCCTGGTCAAGGGTCATTGATGTTCATATCCAGCACCTCCGTTCAAAGATAGAAAAGGATCCCTCCAACCCAAAATATATCATTACCATCCCTGGTGTGGGATACAGGTTCATGCCCTCCAAGAGATAAGAGAGTTCTCATAGAGGCACATCAGGGCTTTACAGAAACTTTACAACCATTGACGGACACTTTACCTCCCGATGTGAGATGATATAACTAAAGGGGCCTAAATCTTTGATTAATAACTTATCCAAAGGGAGGTATTTCATGGGAATTAGTAGAAGAGAATTCATAAGGGCCTCCGCTGCAGCTACTGCACTTGCAATGGCAGGACTGCCTGTGGAGGCGGTTGCTGAGCCTTCAATCAGATATGGAAGGTCTCAGTGTCGTTTTTGTGGAACTGGCTGTACCGTGCTTGCCGGGGTCAGGAACGGCAGGGTTGTGGCCGTGAAGGGTGACGCAGATAGTCCAATAAATTTCGGCCGGCTCTGTATGAAGGGCTACTCACTTCCCCATATAATGTATGGCAAGGACAGGCTCACAAGGCCCATGGTCAGGCAGTCCGATGGTTCCTACAAGGAGGTTTCGTGGGACGAGGCCCTTGACCTGATTGCTGACAGGTTTGCCGGATATATTAAGAAGTACGGACCTGACAGTGTTGCCTGGTATGGCTCAGGCCAGAATACCACCCAGGAGGCCTTTGCTGCAAACAAGCTGTTCAAGGGAATAATCGGTACCGCCAATGTTGAGGGAAATCCCCGGCTCTGTATGGCCTCTGCAGTGGGTGGGTACCTCAACACCTTTGGTGCGGATGAGCCTGCAGGCTCATATGATGATTTTGATACCTCAGACTGTTTCTTCATAATAGGTTCAAACACCGCAGAGAACCATCCCATGCTCTTCAGGAGGGTCATAGACCGCAAAAGCGCATATCCAGATAGGGTCAAGGTGATTGTTGCTGACCCACGTTATACACCCACAGCAAGATATGCTGATCTACATCTGAAGTTCCGTCCAGGTTATGATATGTATCTCCTTAATGCAATGGCCTATGTGATCATAGAAAAGGGGCTTGTGGACAATGAGCATCTGAGGTACTGTACATTCAGGAAGGGTCTCAAGACAAAGGGTGATTTTGTTGATTTTGAGGAATACAAAAGATTTCTTTCAGATTACGCACCTGAGAAGGTTGAGGCACTGGTGGGGGTGCCTGCCTCAGATATAAGAAAGGCGGCACAGTGGTTTGCAAGAAAGGGGCATCCCACACTCAGTATCTGGACCATGGGGATAAACCAGCGTACCAAGGGGGTACAGCTGAACTGCCAGCTTCACAACCTCCATCTACTGACCGGTAAGATAGGAAAACCAGGCAGTGACTCCCTATCCCTTACAGGGCAGCCAAATGCATGCGGTGGCACCCGTGAGCAGGGTGGACTTACACATATCCTGCCGGGGCACAGGGCTGTGGCAAACCCGAAACACAGAAAGGAGATAGCAGACATCTGGGGTATAAACGTGGAATGGATGCCCAAGAAACCCACCGGACCTGCTGTTAACATGTTCATGCGTCTTGCCCAGGGAAAGATAAAGGCCATCTGGATAAACACCACCAATCCAGGCCAGAGCCTTCCAAATGCGGGCAGGTATCGTGAGGCAATGAAAAAGGCCTTCACGGTGGTCAGTGATATCTATCCAACAAGGACAACAGAGCTTGCCACGGTAATACTGCCTTCTGCCATGTGGGTGGAAAAAGAGGGTGTCATGGGACAGACGGACAGACGATCCCAGTTCATACCGAAGCTTATTGATCCGCCTGGAGAGGCAAGGCCTGACTTCTGGCAGATTAAGGAGGTAGCAAGGAGGATTGCAAAGAAGCTGGGAAGGAAGACAGCCTACAGGGTCATTGATCCCATGACCGGCAGGGTCAAAAAGATCAGGAATGTGTATGGCCTCGGGTTTGAGACAGAAGAAGAGGCCTGGAACGAATACCGTCTCTGTACCAGAGGGCAGGATGTGGATCTCTGGGGTGCTACTTACGAGAAATTGAAGGCCCATGCCGGTGGCATACAGTGGCCATGCCCGAGCACGGAGTTTGATAACAGGGGATCTGCCAAACGCTACATCTCAAAGGATTATGCCGAGGGTGTATTTGGAGCAACCACCAGAAGGTACAAGACCGGCTATGTGACACTCTATGACCAGCATCTTGAGGAAAAGGGGCTGTCAGGTCCAATAAATTACTATGGTCATCACCCATTCCATAAAGGCTCTGAGGGGAAGGCGATCATCAGGGTCCTTAAGGCAGGGCTTGATTTCGAGATGCCTGATGCCGAGTATCCCTATGTGCTCAACACCGGCAGGGTGATAGAGCACTGGCATTCAGGCACCATGACCATGAGGGTGAAGCTCCTCAGGGAGATGAACCCCCATGCCTATGTGGAGGTCTCACCTGAGGATGCAAGGTCCCTCAATCTGAACAGTGGCGAGAATCTCAGGATTGTTTCAAGGAGGGGGGAGATCGTGCTTCCCGTCTGGGTTACGGACAGGGCAAGACCTGGGATGGTATTTGTTCCATGGTTTGATGAGAACAAGCTGATAAACCTTCTTACCGTGGATGACCCCAGGAGCTGGTCAGGTGCCGGAGAGCCTGATTTCAAGGTATGCGCTGTAAAGCTGATAAAGGTGTGACCCCTCCCGATTTATCCCCCTCTCATAAACCAATGGGAGGGGGAATCTCTTAAGGTGGATTGAAATGAAGAGGTGCCTATGGATCTTCCTGGTGGTTGTCCTGGTTCTTCTTGGATGTACGGAAAAGGAGAGCACAGTAGGTGAAAAGAGGCCAGAACGTGAAGCCTCAGGGACAGTACCAATAGGAGAAATCATCAGGTATAAGGAAAGATATCTGGGGAAGGATGTACTTGTAAGGGGCAGGGCAGAGCCGGGTCTTGCCTTTGAGTTTGTGAATGAACAGCCCTACCTCCTCGTTGATGATACAGGACAGATATGGGTGATTACATCAGGTGTCATGCCGGAGCGGGATGCCATCGTAACCGTGAGAGGTACTGTCCTGTCACCCTACCAGATAAAGGGCAGGAGGTACGATATTGTAATAAAAGAGAATGAGAGGCAATGATAGCAAGAAGGGAATTTCTGAAGGGCATTGTGTATGTAGGTGCAATTGGGCTCCTGCCATTGAACTTCCATGGTCCTGTCCTGAGACCACCGGGATCAGGGAGGGACTTTCTTGCTCGTTGCATAAGATGTGGCCAGTGTATTGAGGCGTGCCCCTATGACAGCATCCGTGCACTTGACATTACGGCAGGGGCATTCATTCATACACCCTACATTGATCCCCTGAGGACACCCTGTTATCTCTGCCAGCAGAGGGGGCCTGATGGTAAGGACAGACCAATAAGCAGATATCTTCGCTGCGGTGAGGCATGTCCAACAGGTGCAATAAAGAGGATAAGAAACACCAAAGATGT